>ERZ802822.1754-NODE-1754-length-12777-cov-19.216142_pt1 | contig 12777 bp, 13 predicted proteins | sample MGYA00345649_ERZ802822 | MGnify/ENA primary metagenome ERZ802822 (study PRJEB30503, sample SAMEA104212359) | marine metagenome | biome: Westerlies Biome; feature: [SRF] surface water layer (ENVO:00010504) within the epipelagic zone...; material: water...
GACCCCGTCTACTTAATTAACAAAGTTAATTAGGCAGCAAGTGCGTAACTTTCGTTAGCAATTATAAATTAGCCCGTTACGGTGGAACAATCCCGAACGAAAGAATAGCCTTTAGTCATCCGTCGAATCTAGTTCACCCCCATAAGTTGTAATGGTGGAGGTGGTGGGTACTGCCCCCACGTCCGCAATGGTTATTACGAAATTCGTTTATCGTCATAGTTGGAAAACCAACATTATTAATATAAAAGCATTTAGAAGAGATTCAATAAAAATCATGAAATTAACTAGCGAACAAACTCAAGAGATTAAAGAACAACAGTCTCAACAGAATCAAACAAAAAGAGTTACAGCTCCTGCACTTGAGGACATTTTATACGAAGCAATGCCAGCATTAGACCATGGTTTTGTAAGAGTTGTTGATTATATGGGTGATGATACATCAATTGTTCAATCAGCTAGAGTTTCTTATGGTAAAGGAACTAAAAAAGTTTCAACAGATGCAGGTCTAATTAAATATTTAATGAGGCATTGGCATAGCACGCCATTTGAAATGTGTGAAATTAAATATCACGTTAAGCTTCCAATTTTTATTGCTAGACAATGGATTAGACATAGAACAGCAAATGTAAATGAATACTCTGCAAGGTATTCTATTTTAGATAAAGAATTTTATTTACCAAGTGCAGAAAATCTAGCAGCTCAATCTTCAAGTAACAGACAAGGTAGAGGAGATGTTTTAGAGGGTGAACAAGCTAAAGAAGTTTTAGAACTTTTAAAAAATGATTCAGAGAGAACATATGATAATTATGAAACTATGTTGAATGAGAGATTTGATGGTTCAACAATTGATGAAAATAAAAAAGGCCTAGCAAGAGAACTTGCAAGAATGAATTTAACTTTAAATACTTATACACAGTGGTATTGGAAAACTGATTTGTTAAATTTGATGAATTTTTTAAGATTAAGAGCAGATAGTCATGCGCAATATGAAATAAGAGTATATGCAGATATAATGTTGGATACAGTTAAAAAATGGGTCCCAATTACCTATGATGCATTTATGGATTATAGAGTTGGTGGAACAGAAGTTTCTGCAAAAGGAAAAGTAATTATACAAAAACTTATTAAAGGTGAAAATGTTGATGTTGATAACTCTGGTTTATCTAAAAGGGAATGGAACGAATTAATGGTCGCTTTTGATCTTAAAGATAAGTTGATTTAATCTTTTTAGCAAAATCTAAATAAATTTTAGAAATTTCATGATCAGGATTAGCTTCAACAATAGGCTTTCCTTCATCTCCACATTTTCCAACTTCTGGATTAATTGGTATTTCTCCTAAAAATTCTTTTTGAAATTCTTCTGCAGTTTTTTTAACACCACCTTCACCAAAAATTTTGTATTTTTTGCCATCATCTCCAGTAAAAAAACTCATATTATCTACTAAGCCTAAAATTTTAACTCCAAGCTTATCAAACATCTTAATACCTCTTTTAACATCTAATAACGCTACTTCTTGAGGAGTAGAGACTATGATTGCTCCATCCATTTTAATCTCTTGTGAAAAAGTTAACTGTGTATCTCCAGTTCCTGGTGGCATATCAACAATTATAAAATCTAAATCTTTCCAGCTCACTTTTTGAGTAAAAGTTTTAATCGCACTTGTTACCATAGGGCCACGCCAAATCATGGGGGTTTGTTGATCTGCTAAAAAACCAATTGACATACATTGTATGTCATACTTTTTTATTGGTTCTAATTTTTGACCATCACTTTTTGGTTTTTCATTAATATTAAACATCTTTGGAACTGAAGGACCATAAATATCAGCATCTAGTAAACCAACTTTGCATCCAATTTGTTTTAAAGCTAAAGCAAGATTCGTTGCAAAGGTTGATTTTCCAACTCCACCTTTTGCACTTGAAATTGCTATTGTAAATTTTGTTCCTAAAATAGGATTCTTAGTGAATTTCTTAGGTTCTAACTTCTTTTTCATTGCGTCACTAAGTTCAGGCTTTTTATCTGTCATAATTTTATCATTACTTGTTTTTTGCAATAAAGACACTATATACTTTGGCATATGCCAGATGATTTTAAAGGAAGAGGTGGAAGTCCTTGGGGATCACCTCCAGGAGGAGGTGGAAATGGTTCAGGCAGAGGTCCAACTCCACCAGACATAGATGCTATAATTAGAGATATTCAAAATAAGATTAATAAATTTTTACCTGGTGGAAGTAAATCTGGTGGAAAACCAATTGGCTTAATTTTAATTATTTTACTTTTTGTTTGGCTTGCAAGTGGACTTTATAGAGTGGGACCCGATGAGCAAGGAGTTGTACTTAGATTTGGTAAGTTTATAAAAACTACCCAACCTGGATTACATTATCATATTCCAGTTCCAATTGAGACGGTTGAAACTCCAAAAGTTACAAAAGTAAATAGAATTGACATCGGATTTAGATCAGAAAGAGATAGTGGTTTTTCTACAGGTGGGGGAGTTGCTGATGTTCCTCAAGAAAGCTTAATGTTAACTGGTGATGAAAATATTGTAAACATAGACTTTTCAGTATTTTGGGTAATTAAAGATGCCGGTAAATTCTTATTTGAAATTCAAGATCCTGAAGGAACTGTAAAAGCTGCAGCAGAAACAGCAATGAGAGAAGTAATTGCTAAAAGTGATATTCAACCAATTTTAACTGAAGGAAGAGCTAAAATTGAAGTTGAAACACAAGAAATCATTCAATCCATTTTAGATGAGTATCAAAGTGGTATCCAAGTTACACAAGTACAAACTCAAAAAGCTGACCCACCCGATCAAGTAATTGATGCGTTTAGAGATGTTCAAGCTGCAAGAGCCGACATGGAAAGATCTAAAAATGAAGCTGAAGCTTATGCCAATGATGTAATTCCAAGAGCGAGAGGGGAAGCTGCAAAAATTATGCAAGCAGCTGAAGCATACAAACAAAAAGTAGTTGCAGCCTCAGAAGGTGAAGCTAGCAGATTTATTTCAATTTATAATGAGTACGCAAAAGCTAAAGAAGTTACTCAAGAAAGAATGTATCTTGAGACTATGGAAAAAGTGTTAGCTGATATTGATAAAGTAATTATTGAAAAAAATGCGGGTTCAGGAGTAGTTCCTTATCTTCCACTTCCTGAATTAGGAAAAAAGAAAGCGAGTAATTAAATGAAAGCACAAAAAATTTTATTACCAATAATTGCAATAATTGGAGCTTTAGTTTTCTTTTCAGTATTTGTTATCAAAGAAGTTAATCAAGCAATTGTTTTACAATTTGGTGATCCAAAAAGAATTATAGTAGAGCCAGGTTTAAACTTTAAAATTCCATTTATTCAAAACGTAGTTTATTTAGATAAAAGAATATTAAATTTAGATACCCCGCCAGCAGAAGTAATTGCATCAGATCAAAAAAGATTAATTGTAGATGCTTTTGCAAGATTTAAAATTATAGACCCTTTAAAGTTTTATATTTCAGTTGGCAATGAAAGAGTTGCAAGATCAAGATTGTCAACAATTATAAACTCAAGAATTAGAAATGTTTTAGGACAACAGGAATTGCAAACATTGTTATCTAAAGATAGATCTAAGCAAATGTCTTTAATTCAAGAAGGGGTTAATACCGAAGCTCAAAAATTTGGAATTCAAATTGTAGATGTGAGAATTAAAAGAGCAGACCTTCCACAAGCAAACAGTGATGCAATTTATAGAAGAATGCAGACTGAAAGGGAAAGAGAAGCTAAAGAATTTAGAGCAAGAGGTGCTGAAATGGCGGTAACAATTACATCAACAGCTGACAAAGAAGTTTCAATAATTTTAGCAGATGCTAATAAAAATTCTGAGATCATGAAGGGTGAAGGTGATGGACAAAGAAATGCTATCTTTGCTGATGCATTTGGACAAGACCCTGAATTTTTTGCATTTTATAGATCAATGAAAGCATACGAAACAGCTTTAATTGGGGGAGATACATCTTTAATATTATCTCCTGATAGTGAATTTTTTAAATTTTTTGGAAATATAAAACCTAAATCTCAATAATATATTAATTATGAAAGAATTGATCATAGCTTTTGGTCTTTTTCTTTTTATTGAGGGAATTTTGTATGCCATATTTCCATCAAAAATGAAAAGTATGTTAAAAAAGTTAGAACTTGTAAATGATAGTCAGTTAAGAACAGGTGGACTGATATTTGCAATAATAGGATTTATAATTATTTATTATATTAAAAAATAGTATGAACAGATTAAAACTTATATTTTCAGTATTAATATTTGCTTTTAGTTTTTCATTTCAATCAAATTCACAATCAGTACCAGCATCTTTTGCTGATCTTGCTGAAAGATTAATGCCATCAGTTGTTAATATTTCAACTACACAAACAGTTACTACAACTTCGAACCCGTTCCCATTTCAATTTCCTCCAGGATCTCCTTTTGAAGATATGTTTAAAGAGTTTGGAACTCCTCAGGAAAGAAAATCGTCTGCTCTAGGATCAGGGTTTATTATTGATGAAAAAGGTATAGTTGTCACAAATAATCATGTTATTCAAGATGCAGAAGACATCATAGTGAGAGTAAATGGTGATCAGGAATATAAAGCTAAAGTGGTTGGAGCTGATCCTTTATCAGATATTGCAGTTTTACAATTAGAAACTAAAGATAAATTTATACCAGTAGCTTTTGGAGATTCTGATAAAGCAAGAATTGGTGACTGGGTTATAGCTATTGGAAATCCATTTGGTTTAGGTGGAACAGTCACATCTGGAATTATCTCAGCAAGAAATCGATCAATTGGTTTATCAAGATATGAAGATTATATACAAACTGATGCTTCAATTAATTCAGGAAACTCAGGTGGACCCTTGTTTGATATGAGTGGTGATGTCATTGGAATTAATACTGCAATACTAGGTAGAAATGGATCTATTGGAATAGGTTTTTCAATACCAGCAAACAGTGCAAAAATTGTAATTGATCAATTAATAGAATTTGGTGAAACAAAAAGAGGTTGGCTTGGAGTTAGAATTCAAGATGTGTCGCAAGAAATAGCAGATGTTGAAAAATTAGATGAGCCTAGAGGAGCTTTAGTTGCAAGTGTTGCTGAGAATAGTCCATCAGATAAAGCTGGTATTAAAGCAGGTGATATTATCCTAGAGTTTAATGGAGTTAAAATTAATCAAATGAAAGAGTTACCAGCAATTGTTGCAAAAACAAAAGTTGGAAAAAAAGTTAAAGTTAAAGTTTGGAGAAACCAAAAAGAGATAACAAAAATTGTTCTTTTAGGAAGATTAGAGACTTCAGAAGATTTTAAAGTAAGTGAAAAAAAAGAACCAGTTAAAAAACAAACTTCAGAAATTGAAAGTTTAAAAATAACTGTAAGATTATTAAATAAAGAAGATATTAAAAATCGAAAATTACCAAATCAAATTTCAGGTTTGGTAGTAACAAAAATTGAAAATGATAGCCCTTTAAAAAATTCTACTTTAGCAGTGAATGATATAATTACTGAAGCCCAAAAGAAAAGAATTAATTCAATCAATGATTTAAGAGAGGTTGCTCAAAAAGTATTAAGCTCCAATCAAAATACAATTTTATTAGCGATATATAATAATCAAAATCAAAGAAGATATCTTGGTGTTAAGTTAAAATAACAATGGATTTAAAGTCCAAAATTATTTTAATTTCTGGACCAACTGCATCAGGAAAATCTAACTTTGCAATTAAACTTGCAAAAAAAATTGATGGTGAAATTATTAATGCTGATAGCATGCAGGTTTATAAGGAATTAAAGATATTATCTGCACGACCTGATCCAAAAAATTATCAAAAAATAAAACATCATCTTTATGGTTTTCATAATGTTAAGAAAAATTTTTCAACAGGTGATTGGATTAAACTTGCAGTTAAAAAAATTAACGAATTAAAGAAAAGAAAAACAACACCCATTTTTGTTGGAGGAACTGGTTTGTATTTTAAAGCCTTAACGGATGGCTTGGTTAATATTCCTAGTATTCCTATTCGATCCAGAAATAAGATAAGAATTTTACAAGAAACTTTGGGCCAAAAAAAATTTTATCAAAAACTTTTAAAGTTTGATTTAAAATCGAAAAATAAAATTAATCCAACAGATGTTCAGAGATCAATTAGAGCCTATGAGGTAAAACTTTTTACTAAAAAATCTCTTCATGATTGGTTTAAAAAGACCAAGTCTTACTTTAAAGAGGATGAATTTTTTAAAATATATATTGATTATCCACGTAAAGATTTAATCGAGCGAATTGATAAAAGAACAGAGCAAATGATTAAAATGGGTGCAATTAAAGAGGTAAAAAGATTTATTAAGTTAAAGATCAAAAAAGATAATAGCGTCAATAAGGCTATTGGTATTAACGAGATCAAAGAATTTCTAAATCACGAAAAGGAATTAAGTGATATTAAAGAAAAAATATCAATAAAGACCAGGCAATACGCTAAAAGACAAAGCACATGGGCGAGAGGCAACATGATTAGTTGGTTTAAACTTCAGCCACAAGAGATAAATAAGTTTTTAAAAAAAATTAAATAATTCATTCTAAAACTTGACCAATGAGTGCAACTTCAGCTAGATTGCAAAATGCCAAAATTATATACAGGAGCAGAAATTGTATTCAAATGCCTTGAAGATCAAAAGGTAGAACATATTTTTGGATATCCAGGTGGAGCAGTACTTCCGATTTATGACGAGTTAAAAAACCATTCTTCAATAAAACATATTTTAGTAAGACATGAGCAAGGTGCTGGGCATGCTGCAGAAGGTTATGCAAGATCATCTGGAAAACCAGGTGTAGTTCTTGTTACATCAGGTCCGGGTGCAACTAATGTGGTAACTGCATTAACAGATGCTTATATGGACTCCGTTCCTTTAGTTTGCATTTCAGGTCAAGTTCCAACTCATTTAATTGGAACCGATGCATTTCAAGAATGCGATACTACTGGAATTACTAGACCATGTACTAAACACAATTGGTTAGTAAAAGATATTAATGATTTACCAAGAATTATGCATGAGGCTTTTGAAGTTGCAACCACAGGAAGACCAGGTCCGGTACTAGTTGATATTCCAAAAGATATACAGTTTGCAAAAACAAAATATGCTTCACCAAAAAAAGAAAAAAAAATAGAGATAAAAAATAAAAATAAATTTAAACAAAAAGATATTGATCAATTAATTGAATTGATGAATAAAGCTTCAAGGCCAATATTTTATACTGGTGGAGGAGTTATTAATTCAGGACCCAAAGCAAGTGAGCTTTTAAGAGAGCTTGTTGCTTTAACTGGTTTTCCAATCACTTCAACTCTTCAAGGACTAGGTTCTTATCCTGGAGATGATAATCAATTTTTAGGAATGCTTGGAATGCATGGAACTTATGAAGCTAACAATGCAATGCATGATTGTGATTTGTTAATTAATATTGGTGCGAGATTTGATGATCGAATTACAGGAAAAATAGATGAGTTTTCACCAAAATCAAAAAAAGTTCATATTGATATTGATCCTTCATCAATTAATAAAATTATAAAAGTAGATTTAGCAATTGTTGGAGATGTAGCTGATGTAATTAAATCAGCTACCAAAACTTTAAAAAAGAAAAATCTTAACTTACAAAAATCTAACAAACAAAAGATTTCAAAGTGGTGGCAACAAATTCAAAAGTGGAGAACCAAAGAATCTTTAAATTTTGTTAATAGTAATAAAATCATTAAGCCTCAGCATGCTGTTCAAAGACTTTATGAACTGACTAAAAATCAAGATACATTTATTACAACAGAAGTTGGCCAGCATCAAATGTGGGCTGCTCAACATTATAAGTTTAATAAACCTAATAGATGGATGACATCTGGAGGGCTTGGTACAATGGGTTATGGATTACCTGCAGCAGTAGGGGTTCAGGTAGCACACCCGAAAAAATTAGTTATTGATGTTGCGGGTGAAGCCTCAATATTGATGACAATGCAAGAAATTTCAACTGCAATTCAATACAACTTGCCTATTAAAATCTTTATTTTGAACAACCAATACATGGGTATGGTTAGACAGTGGCAGGAATTGCTTCATGAGAAAAATTATTCAGAGAGTTATACTGAAGCTTTACCTGATTTTGTAAAATTAGCAGAGGCTTATGGGTGCGTTGGTATAAGAGCGGAAACTCCTGATGAACTGGATGAAAAAATTCAAGAAATGATTGATATTGATAAGCCAGTAATTTTTGACTGTCGAGTAGATCAAGCAGAAAACTGTTTTCCAATGATTCCATCAGGAAAACCTCACAATCAAATGTTATTGGGTCCAAAAGACCAAGAAGAAAACAAAATTACAGGCAAAGGAAAAGCGTTAGTGTAAATGGTAAAATCTAAATCAGCTTATAGTGTTCCAAGTAAACTTGGTAAATTAGACACCCACATCATTGTTGTCTGGGTAGATAATGAAGCAAGCGTGTTATCTCGTGTTGTTGGTCTTTTCTCTGGAAGAGGATACAATATTGAGTCTCTTGCAGTTGCTGAAGTTGATCATAAAAAAAATCTTTCAAGAATAACAATTGTAACCACTGGAACACCGCAAGTAATTGAGCAAATAGTTTTACAGCTTAAAAAATTAGTCCCAGTTCATAAAGTTGGAAATTTTAAGAGAGAAGATAAAAATGTAATTTTTAAAGAAATGGCATTGTTTAAAATTGTAGGAAACTCAGTTAAAATAAACAAAGCTTTAAATGCTTGTAAAAATTATAATCCAGTTATATTAGATCAAACTAAAAAATCAGCAGTAATTCAAATTACAGCTTTGAGAAGAGAAATAGATAAAATGGCAAAAAATTTAAAATCGCTTGGTCTTATCAGTGCCTCAAGAACTGGAGCGGTAGCAATGACTAGAGGTGCAGAAGTTTTTAATTAATTAAAAGGAGAGATAAAAATGAAAATGTTTTATGAAAAAGATGCAGATGTAAATTTAATCAAAAGCAAAAAAGTTGCTATTTTTGGTTATGGAAGTCAAGGACATGCACATGCATTAAACTTAAAAGACAGTGGTGTTACAGAGATTGTTGTTGCTCTAAGAGAAGGATCTTCAAGTGCTGCTAAGGCTGAATCTAAAGGTTTAAAAGTAATGAATTTATCAGATGCAGCGGCTTGGGCAGATGTTGTAATGATTTTAACTCCTGATGAATTGCAAGCTGAGATTTATAAAAATCATATTGAACAAAGAGTAAGAGAAGGAACAAGTATCGCTTTTGCTCACGGATTAAATGTTCACTATGATCTTATTAAAGCAAGAAAAGATTTAGATGTATTTATGGTTGCTCCAAAAGGACCTGGTCATTTGGTTAGAAGTGAATATGAAAAAGGTGGTGGAGTTCCATGTTTATTTGCAGTTCATCAAAATGGCTCAGGTAAAGCTAGAGATCTTGCTTTATCTTATGCATCAGCTGTTGGTGGTGGAAGATCTGGAATTATTGAAACTACATTTAAGGATGAAGTTGAAACAGATTTATTTGGTGAACAAACTGTATTGTGTGGTGGTTTAGTTGAGTTAATTAAAAATGGTTATGAGACTTTAACAGAAGCTGGTTACGAACCTGAAATGGCATATTTTGAAACTGTTCATGAAGTTAAATTAATTGTTGATTTAATTTATGAAGGAGGAATTGCAAACATGAACTATTCAATTTCTAATACTGCAGAATATGGAGAGTATGTTTCTGGACCTAGAATTGTAAATAAAGAAGAAACAAAAAAACGAATGAAAGAAGTATTGACTGATATTCAATCTGGAAAATTTACTAAAGAGTGGATGGATGAATGTAAAAATGGTCAAAAAAACTTTCTTGCAACTAGAGCAAAATTAGCTGAACACTCTGTGGAAAAAGTTGGTGCGGAGCTTAGGGCAATGATGCCATGGATTGCTAAGAAAAAATTAGTAGATAGCGATAAAAGTTAATTTTTCATTAGAAAATTTTATCTATAATAATTTAGTTATTTCACCTATACTTTTTTAAATAAATTTAAAAAAGGGGTGAATAATGAAGATTAAGAATTTAATTAGAGTACTACTATCTGTAGTTCTAGTATTTGGATTTTCTTCAGCAATGGCTAAAACTATCAAATGGTCAATGCAAGGAGATAGTCTTACACTAGACCCACATGCACAAAACGAAGGTCCAACCACTCAAGTATCTCGACAAATATATGAAGCTTTAGTCGAGAGAGCTGTGGATATGAAAATTGGTCCTGCACTAGCAAAGAGCTGGAAAACTACTGATCCAAATACATGGATTTTTACTTTAAGAGAAGATGTTAAATTTTCTGATGGTTCTAAAATGACATCTGAGGATGTTGTCTTTAGTGTTTTAAGAGCCAAACAAAGAACATCTGATTTTAAAGAATATATAAGTACAGTTTCAGGAGTTGAGGCTGTTGGTGATTATTCGGTTAAGATTATAACGAGTAAGCCAAACCCAATTCTTTTAAATCAACTATCTAACATTTTTATAATGTCAAAAAAATGGTCTGAAGAAAATTTTGCAATGTCTCCTCAAAATTGGGATGCAGGACAAGAGACTTTTTCAGCTACTAATGCATTAGGAACAGGACCTTTTAAAATTACTTTAAGAGAGCCTAATACAAAAACAGTGTTTAAAAGAAATAAACATTGGTGGGGTGAGATGGAGGATAAAAAAGTAACGCAAATTCAATTACTTCCTATTAAAAATGCTGCAACTAGAGTTGCGGCATTATTATCTGGGGAAATTGATTTGGTAACAGATGCTCCTGTTCAAGATTTAGCTCGAATAGGATCTTCTTCTTCACACAAAGTTGAGAGTACTGCGCAAATGCGTACAATTTTCTTAGGTATGGATCAAGCAGCTGATCAGTTAAGAACTGGTAATACAGGTGATAACCCATTTAAGAAAAAAGAGGTAAGACAAGCTCTTTATCAAGCAATTGATATTGAAGCGATCAAGAAAAAAGTTATGAGAGGTTTAAGTGAGCCTGCAGGAATTATAACTTTTCCAGGTGTAAATGGTTACACTACTGATCTTGATAAGAGATTACCTTATGATGTTGATGCAGCAAAAAAACTATTAGCAGACGCAGGTTATCCAAATGGTTTTGATGTTGAATTGAGATGTCCAAATGACAGATATGTAAATGATGAAGCTATTTGTACAGCTGTTGTTGGTATGTTTGGTAAAATTGGTGTTAATGTAAATTTATTTGCTCAAACTAAAAGCAAACACTTTAAAGAGCTTAAAGATAATCAAGGAGATTTCTATATGCTTGGTTGGGGTGTTCCTACTCTAGATAGCCACTATGTTTTTCATTATTTATATGAGTCAGGTGCTAGCTGGAATAAAGTTAACTTTAGTAACTCAGAAGTAGACGCTGCGATAAGAGTTATGGAAGGTGAGGTTGATTTAGATAAAAGGAATGCTGCAATAGCTAAAGCTTGGAAAATTGTGAAGGATGATATTTCTTATCTTCCTCTTCACCATCAAGTAATCTCTTGGGCATCTAAAAGTGGAGTTAACGTACCTATCAGACCGAATAACGAACCGTTATTTAAGGCTGCTAGCTTTAACTAAAAAAAATTATTACAAGTCCTCTGTGAAAATATAGAGGGCTTGTAACTTTTAATCTTCTCAAATTGATAAAATATTTTTTTAAACGGTTGTTTCAATCAGCTTTGGTAATGCTAGTCGTTGCCTTTGTGTCTTTTTCTTTATTTAATTTTGTAGGAGACCCAATAAATAATATGGTTGGAGAAGAAACCTCTGATGAAGAAAGAGCTGAATTAAGAGAAACGTTAGGTTTAATGGACCCAATCCATGTGCAATTTTCAAGATTTGTGGTGAATGCTTCTAAGGGAGAATTTGGAATTTCTTATCAATTAAGAAGACCAGTATCAGATTTAATAGTAGAAAGACTACCTGCTACCATTGAGCTTGTAGTTATTTCAGCCTTAATTGCGCTAATTACTGGAACATTATTAGGTGTTTATACTGGAATTAATAGGAAAGGATTTTTAAGTGATATCATCTTAGCGGTTTCTTTGCTTGGGGTTTCGCTCCCCACCTTTGTAATAGGAATTTTGTTTATTTATTTATTTGCAGTAATTTTAGGAATTTTACCATCGTTTGGCAGAGGAGAGGTGGTTGATCTTGGGTTTTGGACTACTGGTTTTTTAACAGTTACAGGATTAAAAGCAATTATACTTCCTTCCGTTACGTTAAGTCTTTTTCAAATGACATATATTATAAGGCTTGTAAGAGCAGAAATGATGGAGATTTTGCAAACGGATTATATCAAATTTGCTAGAGCAAGAGGTATTAGCGAAAACAGTATAAAATATAAGCATGCATTAAAAAATGGATTAATCCCAGTTATTACTATCGCTGGAATTAATATTGGAACTTTAATCGCATTTTCAATTATAACAGAAACAGTTTTTCAGTGGCCAGGGATGGGATTTTTATTTATCCAAGCTGTACAATTTGTAGATATTCCAATTATGTCTGCTTACCTAGTGTTTATTGCTTTTGTATTTGTGATGATAAACTTTATCGTAGATATTCTTTATTATTTTATAGATCCAAGAATTAGAGTTAAAGGAGATGTTTCAAGTGGATAATAATATTAGCACCTGGGTAAGAATTAAAGATAGTGATATATATCACAGCTTTATAAAGTCACCTACTGCAATTGTATCGTCAGAGAGATAGGAAGGGAGTCG
>ERZ802822.1756-NODE-1756-length-12775-cov-5.370452_pt1 | contig 12775 bp, 15 predicted proteins | sample MGYA00345649_ERZ802822 | MGnify/ENA primary metagenome ERZ802822 (study PRJEB30503, sample SAMEA104212359) | marine metagenome | biome: Westerlies Biome; feature: [SRF] surface water layer (ENVO:00010504) within the epipelagic zone...; material: water...
AGCAGTTTGTATTGGGCCTCCTGCATCTACTGAGTCTTATCTAAAAATATCTAGCATAATCTCTGCTGCAGAAATAACAAATTCGGATGCCATTCATCCCGGGTTCGGTTTTTTATCAGAGAATGCAAAATTTTCAAAGATTTGTTCGGATCATGGAATAAAATTTATTGGCGCCTCACCTGAACACATTGAAAAAATGGGAGATAAAGCCACAGCTAAAACCACTATGAAACTAGCTGGGGTTCCGTGTGTCCCTGGATCTGAAGGTCTTATAGAATCGATTGAAGACGCTTCAATGATAGCAGAAGAAATTGGATACCCTGTAATGATGAAAGCTACAGCAGGAGGAGGGGGCAAAGGAATGCGAGCAATCTGGGAGCCCTCCGAGTTGGAAAAAGCCTGGGAATCAGCAAGACAAGAGGCTGCAGCATCATTTGGAAACGATGGTATGTATATGGAGAAACTCATTGAAGAGCCTCGCCATATTGAAATTCAAATAATAGGAGACCAATATGGCAAAGCAAGCCATTTGAGTGAACGTGACTGCTCCATTCAAAGAAGACATCAGAAGTTAACAGAAGAAACTCCGTCTCCATTCATGACAGATGAATTGAGGAAAGCCATGGGTGATGCTGCCATTAAAGCAGCTGAATTTATTAAATATGAAGGTGCCGGTACTGTCGAATTTTTGGTTGATAAAAACAGAGATTTTTATTTCATGGAAATGAATACTCGCATTCAGGTAGAACATCCTATAACTGAAGAAGTCACAGATTATGATTTAATCCGAGAGCAAATAAAAGTTGCTTCAGGAACAAAAATATCTGGCAGAAATCATGAGCCTAAGCAATTTGCTATAGAATGTAGAATTAATGCCGAAGACCCTCACAATAACTTCAGGCCTAGTCCAGGTCAAATTTCAGCATTTCATGCGCCAGGTGGACATGGGGTCAGAATTGATACCCATGTTTATGCGGGTTACGTTATTCCATCCAATTATGACAGCATGATTGCAAAACTCATTGTCACGGGGCGAACAAGAAAACAAGCCATTGAGAGGATGAAACGAGCCTTAGATGAATTTATAATTGAAGGCGTAAACACAACTATACCTTTTCATAGACAACTTATGGATCACCCGGACTATATCTCTGGCAATTACACCACAAAGTTTATGGAAGATTTTGTTCTTACTTCAGCTTTAAAGCCTTAGATAAAAAGAACTACATTTAGAAAATAACGGGATAAGGTTTTATGATTCTATCAGGACTTAGGATTGTTTTTGGTTGTATTTACCATATTTGGTACTATTTTCTGATGTTGATAAGCATATGTGGCTTATCCCCTTGGCTCTACAGCTATTCTCATAAATCCAGCAGCTTTCAGAAATTTTATGGCTTCGCAAGACTATGGAGCGCTTGGATCCTTAATGGTATGTTCCTAATTCGAAGTGTGAAATATAAAGCCAAAATACCTTGGGATAGGCCTTATGTCATTGTTGCAAACCATACGAGCGAATTAGACGTAATGTACTGCTACCGACTAATAAAATCACCAACGGTTTTTATTGGCAAAAAAGAATTATCAAAGATCCCTCTTTTTGGCTTTTTCTTTAAACGATCCAGTATTTTGGTTGATAGAAAGTCTTTAAAAAGTAAAAAAAACGTTCTGGAATTATCGAGACAATATTTAAAACGGAATATAGGGGTTTGTGTTTACCCAGAAGGTGGTATACCAAAAAATGAAAATATTATTTTAGGTAAATTCAAACAAGGTGCTTTTAGTTTAGCTATTGAAAGTGGCGTAGATATACTACCTGTGACTTTTGCTAATAACCGTAAATACCTTCCTGATTTTTTTAAGGGTGGACGACCGGGGGTCATACGCGCAACCGTTCACGAACCTATTAACGTGGGAGGAATGTCAAAAAAAGATATCAATTTATTGAGTGATAAAGTTCATTCATTACTTTTGAAGGAATTAGAAACATATCGAAAAAAAGATGAAGATTACAGATAATGAAATTCAAAATTTGGCACACCTTGCGAGACTAGAATTAAATAAGTCGGAATCTGTGAAAATGAAAAAAGATTTAAGCAAAATTTTAGACTTCGTAGCAGCCATTGAGGAAATTGATATTAAAAATGTTGAACCCTTGGTATACATGACAGATTCTGAAAATGTACTAAGGAATGATATTATCTCTTCTAGATTAAGCTTAGAAAAAGTAATGAAAAATAATCCTAACCAAGGTTCTAATTATTTTACAGTTCCTAAAGTTATTGATAAATAAAGTGACATTTCTAAGCTGCAAATTCGTATCTTTTTGAACTCAAAATCTATTAATTAAAACTCATGCTACAAAGCCTCATCATTCTCTCTTTTCTATCAATTTTTGTGATTTTCTTATTGGCCAAAGGCATCAGAATTGTTAAGCAATCTGAAGCCATGATTGTAGAAAGACTAGGGAAATATCATAAAACATTAGAATCTGGGATTAATATCATCATTCCTATTATTGACCAGCCGCGACAAATTTCGTGGAGATATAGTGAAACTGGTTTCAATGGCGACGTTATCTCCGTCTTTAAAATGAGAGATCGAATTGACCTTCGAGAAAATGTTTATGATTTTCCAAAACAAAATGTTATTACCCGAGACAACGTAGTTACGGAGATTAATGCTCTTATATATTTCCAAATAATGGACCCAATTAAGTCCGTATATGAAATTGGTAATCTTCCAAGTGCAATCGAAAAGCTCACTCAAACAACTTTAAGAAATGTAGTGGGTGAACTGGATCTCGATCAATCTCTATCGAGCAGAGACACTATTAATACAAAACTTCGCACTATTCTTGATGATGCTACCAATAAATGGGGTGTAAAAGTGAATAGAGTAGAGCTGCAAGACATAAATCCACCTCAAGAAATTCGTGAAGCGATGGAAAAACAAATGCGTGCTGAAAGAGACCGACGAGCTACAGTTTTAGAAGCAGAAGGAGAGAAGACAAGCCAAATACTCACAGCGGAAGGACAACGTGAATCTGATATTCAACGTGCTGAAGGTGAAAAAAGAGCAGCCGTACTAGAAGCTGAAGGTCAAGCAGAGGCGCGAATACGAATTGCAGAAGCAGAAGCTGCAGCCATAAAACTTGTCTCTGATGAGATTAAAGGATTTTCAGGAGACCCCGTTCAATATCTAATTGCACAACGCTATCTTGAAACTTTACAAGAAATGACTTCTGGTAAAGATAACAAAACGGTATACCTGCCATATGAAGCCTCTGGAGTTCTGAGCTCGTTAGGAGGTATAAAAGGAATTTTAGAAGGAAAATCATAAACTCATTTAAATAAAAAGATTTTATTTCTAACCTTTTAGCTCTTGCCTAAAAACTATTTTCTTATTTGAAAAATCGTAAAGCCGCTGTTGGCTTCATTTTCGTAACCCTTTTACTTGATGTTATTGGACTGGGTATAATTATACCTGTAATACCATCTTTGATTCAAGAGCTCACTGGGGAGGGTTTATCTGAAGCTTCTCGATATGGCGGTTGGCTAATTGCATCTTATGCGATTATTCAATTTTTGTGCGCTCCAATTGTTGGGTCTTTAAGCGATAAATATGGTAGAAGACCTATTTTACTATTGTCTCTACTTGGGTTTGGAATAGATTATCTAGTTATAGCATTCGCACCTTCAATTGGTTGGCTTTTTTTAGCACGAATTATTGCAGGTTTTTTTGGCGCTTCTTTTACAACTGGTGCTGCCTACATTGCAGATGTAAGCTCACCTGAAAAAAAATCGCAAAATTTCGGATTGTTAGGAGTAGCATTCGGTTTAGGATTTATTGTTGGGCCCGTGATGGGCGGGGTATTGGGTGAAATTGGTCCTCGTATACCTTTTTTCACTGCTGCATTTCTTTCTTTTTTTAATCTTATTTATGGTTATTTTATCCTTCCCGAATCATTAGAGAAAAAAAATAGGCGAGAATTTAAATGGTCTCAAGCAAATCCCTTAGGCTCTTTAAATACTCTTAAAAAATATTCAAGTGTTTTAGGCCTGATTGGAGCCTTAACGTTTATATATCTGGCTTCTTATGCTGTTCAAGGAACATGGACATACTTCTCTATGGAGAAATTTAATTGGTCTGAGAGTGTAGTCGGCTACTCTCTTGGTTTTGTAGGAATTATGAGTGCACTTGTACAAGGTGTACTTATTAGAGTAATAATCCCAAAAATTGGGGAGTACAATACGATGATAGTTGGAATAATATTAAATATCCTAGGGAGTATTCTTTTTTCAATTGCGACTGAAGGCTGGATGTTGTTTTGCTTTATAATCCCTTATTCCCTGGGTGGACTTGCTGGGCCTGCCATTCAGGGAATACTTTCTAATCAGATCCCAGAAAACGAACAGGGCCAACTTCAAGGGGCGCTAACAAGTATGATGTCTGCAACGGGTATTTTTGGCCCCTTACTGATGACATCTATTTTTTCTTATTTCACCTCAAATAACTCTCTCATTTACTTTCCGGGAGCACCATTCATAGCTGGAGCAGTACTTGTTTCAATTTGTTTATTGATTATTTTGAAAAAGGGACGATTAAAAATAATAGGCAAGCCAATTAATGATTAAATTTATAAAATGATAGAGGGATTTTCACATGTTACAATTTGGTTTGCAATAGGAGTTATCTTATTAGTTCTTGAAATGTTTACACCTGGGTTTTTTTTAGCGAGCATAGCGCTAGGTGCTTTCTTAGCTTCCCTTACTGCAAGGCTCGGGGGTGAACCAATTTATCAACTTCTGGCGTTTGTTATTGGTGGGGGAATTTCATTAATATCTATTCGTCCATTATTTAGAAAATATCTGCAAGCTACCGGAACAAAAACCAATGCAGATAGGATGATTGGGAAATTAAGTATAGTAGAATTTGATGTAAAAGCGGGCGATCGCTTCTATTCAAAAATAGATGGCGTCCCATGGGATTGTATATGCAATAGTCCCCTTTCAAAAGGAGATAAAGTCAAAGTAATTTCTATTGACAGCACTCTTTTAAATACAGAAAAAATTTAAGATATATAAAGTTAAATTGTCTTTTTTAAAAATTTATTAGTGTGAGTTCAGAAAAAAAGACTTTTCTTTGCACACATTAATTTCTCAGATCACCAATATAAAATGAAAAACGGAACAGTAAAATTCTTCGATGCAACCAAAGGTTTTGGTTTTATCAAGGATAATGATGGCGAAGGAGATTTCTTCGTTCATATCACGGGAACACTCGAACCAATCGCTGATGGCGATGAAGTTGAGTTTGAGTTGAAGGAAGGTAAAAGAGGTATGCAGGCAGCTAATGTTCGCAAACTTTAAAAAAATTTTCTATCAAAAAATTAAAAGCGCCTTAATAGGCGCTTTTTTTTATCCTCGAATAGCTTTTTCGTCTGATATCCAGAATGTAGATATCGCAGCAATCATTAAGCATATACCTGCTAAAACCATAGCATAAATAGACTCGCTACCTATAAATTTATATAGTGGGCTTAGAAATTTTGCTGCTAAAATTTGCGGAAAAACAATAAACATGTTAAATATTCCCATGTAAACGCCCATTTTTTTTGATTCAATAAATGAACTCAACATGGCGTATGGCATACTAAGTATTGAACCCCAGGAAATTCCAATCATTATGAAGCTTAGAGATAAAATCTTAGAATCATTTATCCAATACATACTTAAAAAACCAATACCTCCCATCGTAAGGGATCCAAAATGTAGTAGCTTTCTATTAATTGATCTCTTTGCAGTGTAAAAAGTTAACAATAAAGCAAAAAACATGGAACTTAGGCCATAGTAACCCATTTGAGCCCCCACTTGATCTGCTGCGTTGTTATATGCTTTATCCGCATCCTCATAAATTATTTTTTCTGATTCAGAAGAATTCGACCAAATTATTTGGGCAGGCTTGGGAGCGTCGTAAACATGCTCAGTGAGAGCAGGAATAGCTAAAGCCCACATACTAAAAAATGCAAACCAAGAAAAAAATTGAATTAAACCTAATTTTTTCATCGCCAAAGGCATATTCAAAATATTGCCAATTAATTCTGATGCTATTTGAGAAATTTTTAATTTCTTTTTTCTTTCTTTTTTAAATTCAGCTATGTTTTCAGGGGGAGATTCGGAAGTCGTGAGTACTGTATAAATAATGGATATCAAAAAAACAAAAGCCCCTACTGAAAAAGCCATTTTTACTGATAATGGGACCTCTCCGGGTTGAGAAATATTTGTTACTCCCATTTTATTAATTATTAGCGGCAAGCTTGATGCTACCCATGTGCCAACCCCAATAATTAGTGTTTGTGTTACGAATCCATAACTTCTTTGAGAAATTGGAAGTTTATCCGCAACTAAAGCCCTAAAGGGCTCCATTGATATATTAATTGAGGCATCTAAAATCCATAGCCCACCAGCAGCAATCCAGAGAACTGGACTGTGGGGTATAAAAAAGAGAGTTAGGCTAGCAAGAATTGCCCCTATTAGAAAGTAGGGTCGGCGACGCCCAAATCTAGAACTCCAGGTATTATCACTTAAATAGCCGATTATTGGCTGAACAATCAGTCCTGTTAAGGGCGCAGCAATCCATAGCATAGGTATTTCTTCCTCCCCAGCTCCTAAATTTTGAAATATCCGACTCATAAAGCCTCCCTGTAAAGCAAATCCAAATTGGATTCCCAGAAACCCAAAACTCATATTCCAAATCTGCCAGAAACTCAAGTATTGCTTTTCCATAATTTAAAAATGAATTATGACAAGCAAAAAGCTTATCAAAAAATTGTAATATTACTGTTTCTGTTGATCATATTTTAATGGCAAAAGAGTTAGTGAATTTTTATAAACAATTTCAAATTAAAAAAATTTACCATAAAAAAATTAAAAAAATTGAACTTGATTTTTGGTTGGATATTAATGAAAACGAAGTTATGTCGGGTGGTTTTGTAAAAGAAACTTACGAAGCTGCATGGTGGGCCTTTTCTACGACAAATAGCTTTGAAGACTGTATAATTAGAGCTGTAAATAGAGGACATGATGCGGATACAACTGGTGCAGTAGCTGGCATGATAGCCGGTAGGCATTATGGACACAGAAATATACCATCTTATTTTAAAGATAATTTAATGTGGTACGATGAATTATTTAAAACAGCATTAGATTTATCTTATGTAGAATATAAGGATGCAAGGGATGCTTAAATTAAATTTGAAGGATACATATGAAGAAAAATTTTTTAAATGTTTTGGAGTCTTGAATTAATTATTTCATCAGCCTGTGACATAATATTATCGATTAAGTCCTTAACCGTTGGGATGTCATTAACTAAACCAGCAACCATTCCACACGACCACGCTCCGGCTTCCATGGTTCCTTCATGCATAATTTTTGGATAGACACCAGCCACTTCGTCAATAATATCTTCAAATCTTAAATCATCACCTAAAGCTTTTTCTTTTTCCATTAGTCTTTCTACTGCTTCGTTGTTAAGAACTCTTTCTGTATTTGTTAACGATCTCATAATCAATCGGGTATCAAGTTCTGTTGCATTAACAATGGCTTCTTTAACATTTTGATGGACAGGTGCATCTTGCGTTGCTATAAACCTTGTTCCCATATTCATTCCTTCGGCCCCAAGAGCCATAGCTGCAACTAAACTTCTTCCATCCGCCATTCCACCTGATGCCACGAAGGGAATTTCTAACTCTTCTGCAGCTCTAGGCAATAAAATAAAGTTGGGAATATCATCTTCACCCGGGTGACCACCGCACTCAAAACCATCAACAGAAACAGCATCACAACCAATTGATTGAGCTTTTATTGAGTGCCTTACAGATGTACATTTATGAATAACTTTAATTCCTGCTTCTTTTAGAGCAGGTAGATATTCAGCAGGATTTCTTCCAGCAGTTTCAACAACTGGTACCTCAGCATCTATTATCTCTTTAATTAAGCCTGGATAATCTGGAGGTGTTAAAGATGGCAAAAATGTTAAATTTACAGCAAAAGGCTTATCTGTCATTTCTTTACATCTTGCAATTTCGTTCGCTAATTTTTCAGGCGTGCCTTGGGTTAGGCCAGTAATAGTTCCAAGTCCACCAGCATTAGAAACAGCTGCAGCAAGCTCTGCAAAACCAACGTGATGCATGCCACCTTGGATAATAGGGTGCTCAATTCCAAATAGTTCTGTTATTTTAGTTTTCATCATTTTCTCCTTTATTTTGATCAGTCCAGCTTTTATAAAATTCTTCAAATTGTTTTTGCAATCTTTGCATGCCAGCTATCCATCTATCTCTATCGTTACCTTTTCTTTGAACATATTCACCAACTTCTTTATGAGGCAATACTAAGAATTTTTCATTTTCAATTGCATCTAAAACGTCTTTAGCAACCACATCCGGCTCAAGCATTCCATCTACTCCTGCAACCCCAGCACCTTGGGCAGTCATAGCAGTTCTCACAGCTTGTGGACATAGACAGGAAACTCCAATTCCTTTTTGGCCATAAGTGATTTTTATCCATTCAGCAAAACTCACCGCCGCTGATTTAGTAACAGCGTATTGAGCGGCGCCTATTTGAGAAAGTAACCCTGCAGCTGATGCAGTATTCATTAAGTAACCTTCACCTCTTTCTAGCATTTGAGGTAATACATGTCTTGCTGCATGAACATGAGACATAACATTAACACCCCATGTATTATTCCATTCTTCAGATGTAGTATCTAAAAGCATTGGAGTTCCACCTATTCCAGCATTCGAGCAAAATATATCTATTCCTCCAGAATATTCATTAGATTTTTCAATTACATTAATGATGTCTTGCTCAATAGATACATCTGCAGCTACTGCAATACCATTAACTTTTTTTGCAATTTCTTTAGCGCCATCTTCATTCATATCGACACAAACAATTGACTTAGCTCCGCTTTTATAAAACTCTTCACATAGTGCTAGTCCGATACCACTTGCAGCTCCAGTTACTACAACTCTTTTATCTTTTATTTTCATATTTTTTTTATCCCAGTATTACTTCACAACCTGTACCATGAAGAAATTCTCTTACCCTGGACTGATCATCATGACTAAGAGAATTGAATTCTTCTTTTATCCACTTTAAACATTTGGCTTGATAAGGAAAAGCCTTTTGTTTCCATATAGACCCATCAATTTCAGTTTCCCATGTATCTTGGCCTTCCATGATTGCTTTTGCATTCTCAAGTAATGCCGGAACATAAACTATACCAAACTCTTTCATGATTGCCTTGAGAGAATCAGGACTATCTTCAAGAGAAGTCCATTGACTATTATCAACATCATGCCCAGAAAGATCAGCCATGACATCAAGCCAAGAAACAAGCCTTAAAGAATTTTCATATGCAATTTTTCTTGAGGTTGGATCAAAACCAATGAGCTGAGTTAATTGTCCATATATGGCAAAATCAGCAGAAGAGGGCTTCTCGCCGAAAAGAAATTTACTAACAGACAAATGACCGTCCATTAATTTAATAAATCTTTTATAGCTGGCATCAATCAAATCAGCAGTTATATCATTGGAACCAACGACCCATAACCTTCCAGTTTGTCTATCATGGATATACTTTTTTGCTTCTTTCAAGAAATCATCAGACAAATTTACAGCAAGATCACCTAAAGGGAGAATGGTTGATGCATTGTCAGCATCTTCGTCAAAGTACCATCTGTAATGGAACATATATTTAGTAACCCATTCATCACCAAAATCTTCTAATAAATAATTGATGAAAGATAAAGCAGGATCCTCGGGTAGTAATTTTCTATCAGCGTATTCGTTTTCAAATCTTCTGATAATTGGAGTAGTATCAGTTGTAGCCTTTAATTCTCCATTGTCATCTTTTAAAAGAAGGGTAGGCAGCAAAATTGGTTTGGGAGGCTCTATGCCATCTAATCTGTTCAATCTTCCTGGGGCATCTCCCATAAAAACCTCATACGCAATGTGACGATATCTTAAAATCGATATCATTTTGTGTGTGTAAGGGGAGGCTGGAGCACCAAAGACTTTTATTTTTTCCATCACATTATTTTCCTTTTACATTTATCTAATTTGACCAAAAAATATATTCATCTTCCTCTTCATATTGAAGACCATTATGTTTATCTATCATCACCACTTGGAATTTCTGGGCCCTTGGTCCATGAGGTTGGAATATTTTCTGAAACAGGCATTGTTATACTTGCTAATTTTGGCAAAGACCAAATAAGAATATTCACTTTATATTCCCAAACTAAAAACCCCAAAATAATAAAAGCTATAACTGAAGCAGACAGTTTTTTAATCATTTATTATTCCTTAACTTCTATATTAAGTTGTCCAGCAAGTCCTGCTATTCTGTGTTTATTGCTCTCTAGATAGTCTGGGTCTGTAACCATTTTTAGCATAGCCTTTCTACTTGGATATCTTGCTACAGCGACGGTATCCCAGAGCTCTTCTACCTCTCCAAGCATTAGGCGACTAATAGATCCACCAAAAGACCATTCACCGCCAACTTTTTTTAAATGTCCTATTACTTCTTTACCATATATGGCATATGCTTGCTCGCCAGTGAGATCTGTATCTCTGCCGTCTTCGTATTCAGCTTTTTCTTTAAACTTTAAAAGATTTACCATAGCAATTGGAGTATCAGTATCTCCCTCTAGGAATCCCTCCATTTGATCTTTGGTAGGATGAACACTATTTTTATATTCCATTTATTCTCCTAAAGTTATTGCTTTTTGAAATGCTGGTCTAGCCTCAATTTTGGCTACATAACTTTTAATATGTTTCATTTCCTCTGGTACGCAACCTAACCTGTTAGCCATAAAGCATGAATGGCCCAGCATTAAATCTGCAGCTGAGAAATCACCAACTAGATAATCTTTATCTGCAAGATTATCGTTTACTGGCGCTAGTGACTTTGTTAATAAGTTTTTAGCTTGTCTTAAAACATTTTCATCTCTTCTGTCGGGAGGTAATAAAATTGTTTGCACTACTATTTGGTTCATTGGTGGCATAACCATGCCCTCACAATAATGAAACCATTGAAGATAATAGGGGAACTCATCAGAAAAAGATTCTGGCTTTAGGCCGCCATCTTTATGACGCTCAAGAACATATTGAATAATAGCTCCAGATTCAAATATAGAAATATCACCATCCTCCAGAACTGGCACTCTGCCAAGCGCATGCCTTGATCTGTGTTCAGGTGACTTTAATCCTTCTTTAGTAAATGGCATAATATTTACTTCATACTCTAATTCTAATTCTTCAAGCAACCAAACCACTCTTCCTGCTCTGGTTCCAGGTGTAAAATGAACTTTTAACATAAGATCCTCCCTTATTTTTTTACCATTTTTTGTGCGTTTTTTATAAATTCCTTTTCGTCTTTTTCATTTTTTAAAATACTTTCTCTATCTACTGGAACTTTAGTTCCCTTAATCATTCCTGGCTGCTCATACATTCTATTTTTCCAATCTTCTAGATGAGTTAGGCCATCAATTGATACGCCTGACCAATTATGAGTTCTAACCCAACACCAATTCGCAATGTCTGCAATCGAATATTCTCCTGCGAGCCATTCATTCTCAGCCAAATGACTATTTAATACTTCAAAAAGACGCCTCGATTCATTTTGATATCTATCTATAGCTGGCTGAATTTTTTCAGGAAAGTACCTAAAAAAAACATTTGCTTGGCCCATCATGGGACCGATACCACCCATTTGGAACATAAGCCATTCAGTTACTTTTGCTCTTCCTTTATCATCATTTGGGATAAGCTTGCCTGCCTTTTCTGCAAGATAAAGCATTATTGCACCAGATTCAAAGATCGAAAGGTCATCATTATCAGTATCTACAATAGCTGGGATTCTGCCATTAGGACTAATCTTTAAAAATTCAGGTTTTTTTTGCTCGCCCTCTGCAAGATTTACTGAATGAACTTCGTAAGGCATCTCTAATGCTTCTAATAAGCACGATACTTTATGGCCATTAGGTGTTGACGCTGTATATAAATGAATCATAAAAATTACCCTTTAATAAAATCAATTAATATCTTAGATAGTGGTTTTGCTTTAGTCCACTGAAAGAAATGACCACCCCCAATATGAGGAGCACTTTTTGCATTTGGAGCCATCCTTAGAACATCTTTTTCAGCCCCATTTGTGACAGGATCATTTCCAGCAAAAACTGCCAAAAAAGGCTTATCTGAAGTTTTAAAAAATTCTCTAGCTTTTTTTTGAGCATCCAGAGATTGATCGGGGATCATTGGAACGTGACTAGGCATAGCTCTTGTTGCCATTTTATATGAAGGATTAGGAAAGGGTGCTTCATAGGCTTTCATCAGATTAGTATAAAAGGGCGAAATTTTTTCTAGCCCTAATCTCTGCAAAAAAAGGTGTATAAAAGCTTTTACTGGAGATTTAGCAAACTGACTATCCATTTGCATAGAATTTATTAATCCAATTGGTAAATTTTTGGTATCCCATGTATATTTTTGCCAATACATAAATTTTGTTGCCACATGTTTGGAATTATCCATTTTGCTAAGTTCTCTAGCCATTGAAAACAATGTAATTTTTTTATTGGATGCTCTAAATGCTTTGACTTCATCAATGACTTCTTGAGGAGCATTTGGATTATAAGGAAGGCCAGTATTGCCCATAGCAACTTTATTAAATCTATCAGGATCTCCAGCCACCATTCTCAAACCAATTA
>ERZ802822.1757-NODE-1757-length-12766-cov-8.570809_pt1 | contig 12766 bp, 10 predicted proteins | sample MGYA00345649_ERZ802822 | MGnify/ENA primary metagenome ERZ802822 (study PRJEB30503, sample SAMEA104212359) | marine metagenome | biome: Westerlies Biome; feature: [SRF] surface water layer (ENVO:00010504) within the epipelagic zone...; material: water...
TTGGTGTCCTTGGTGTCCTTGGTGTCCTTGGTGCCCTTGGTGCCCTTGGTGTCCTTTGTGTCCTTGGTGGCCTTGGTGTCATTCACCGCGCGCGACGACGGGATATCCTGCCCGCCGGTGGCCGCCGAATAATAATTGTCGACAATTACCGCAACGCTGTCGGATTTGTTGAACACCATATTGCCGATGGATGAACTCAGACCATTGTGCCAAAATCCGCCATCGCCAAGAATGGAAATCGCGCGGGTCTTGCCCCCACCGTCAAACGCCGCGTTTGAAGCCGGTCCAAGCCCGTATCCCATGGTCGAGCCACCAATTTCAAAGGGCGGCAAACAGGCGAAAAGATGGCAGCCAATATCGCCAGTTATCTGATGGGCACCCAGTTCTTTTTCTACCAGTTTCATCGCGGCAAAAATCGGCCGCTCGGGACATCCGGTGCAGAACCCCGGAGGACGGATCGGCACTGTTTTGGACAAATCAGGGATCTGCGGCTGATCTTGATTTGGCGCACGCACCTGACCTGGCAACATCTCAGGGGCATGTTTGCGCAAGAACGCCGTGACCCCGTCAAGAACCACCTGCCCGGTATACTCCCCCGCCATCGGCAGCATATCCTTGCCATGCAAGCCAACTTTAAGCCCCGACCGCAACAACATCGTCGACAGCCCCTGCTCAATGAATTCAGGCTGGCCCTCTTCAACAATCAACACACCGTCCTTACCTTCGACAAAAGACAGAAATTCTGTATTTACCAGCGGGTACGTGACATTAAGACAATAGATCGGCACCTGCGTCTCGCCATAAATATCGGCCAATCCCAGCCGCTGCAGCGCGCGTATAAGACCGTTGTACATGCCCCCCTGACAGATAATGCCAATTTTTGAGACATGGGGCCCAAACTGTTCGTTAAGTTGATGGTTAAGGATGAATTTTTCTGCCGCCGGCCAACGATTATTGATTTTGTCGTGTTCGTGGATATACGACATTGGCGGCAGCACAACACGGCTAAAATCCCGCTGTGGCTGTGCCAAAGCATCCCGGACCGTCAGCGTTGGGCGCACGTTGTCGTGACAGGTAAAGCGGCCCGTCACATGGCAAGAGCGGATTCGCACCATCAACATTACCGGCGTGTTTGAGGCCTCGGACAGCTCAAAGCCCATTTTAACAGTTTTGACAATCGAAGGCAGATTGGGGCGTGGATCCATCAGCCAGAATTGAGATTTCATCGCAAAGGCGTGGCTGCGTTCTTGCATGATTGACGAACCTTCGCCGTAATCCTCCCCAACGATGATCAATGCACCACCATTGACCCCGCTTGAGGCAAGGTTAGCCAGCGCATCAGAGGCGACATTCACCCCGACCGAGCCTTTAAACGTTACCGCTCCACGGATTGGATAATGTACGGACGCGGCCAACATTGCTGCAGCCGCAGCCTCCGACGCGTTGGCTTCGTACCGCACGCCCAGATCACTCAGCAGGTCTTCGGCATCAGCCAGAACATCCATCAAATGGGAAATTGGCGCACCTTGATATCCCCCGACATAGCCGACACCACTTTCCAAAAGGGCTTTAGTGATCGCCAATATCCCTTCACCGGTAAACACCTCGCCGTGACCAAGCTTTAAATCCTCAATTTCTTTTTTGAATGATCGCTCGGCCATGTGCGTTCCTAAAATTCGTTTTTGCGGACGTTGCGCAGGATTTTATTCAGCGTGATCACGAAACCCAATTGTTCACTCTCGGAAATACCTTGAAACATCTGCCCATAGCTGGCTGCCATACTGGGCCAAATTTTGGCAAAGACATCCCGCCCCTCTGCAGTGATGAACACCCGTGTGCCACGATTGTCATCAGGATCACTTTGCGCATGCACCAATCCGCTGGCCAACAGCCCGTCCAACGCCCGGCTCAGGGTAGATTGCTCGACCACCGCATAGACGGCCAGTTCACGGATCAAAAGACCGTCTCTGATCGCCAAAACCGCCAGAGATCGCATTTTGGGGGTGGTGAGACCCAAGGCCGACATCTCTTGGCGCAGACTGGCATTATAGCGCCCCATAATACGGTTCATCAGATAGGGTGCAAAATTATCGAGACCGATTTCTCCCAATAAAGGATGGCTCTTCACGCCGGTCATCCGCCAAGCCTTTTCGCTGTATTATAGCCCGAGCCGCCACCCAGACCGGGACCGGGGTGGGTGGACGCACCAATATGATACAGATTACGCAGCGGCGTGTCGTTGTTACGGCTGGATGAAAAAGGTCGAAAAACGAAAAATTGGTCTATCGTACAGGCACCACCGTAGGGGTCACCTCCGACAAGGTTTATATTTAGCGCCGCCAGATCCGCCGGCGAATACGCGCGGCGCGCCAGTTTAATCGCATCAAAATCTTGAATATGATGGCGCAGAATTGCCTCAATACGATCAGCATATAATTCGCGGGTCTCTTCAGTCCATGCGCCGGTCGTCTCTATCTGGCCTGCGGCATCACCTTTGATCACCCGGGGCGCATCGGGAATTTGCAGCCATAAAATTGCCTTGCCCTCAGGGCAGCGGGTTGCATCCAACCGGTGGGGTTGACCCACGCAAATCGTTGGCGTTTGCGGCAGCATGCCGCGTTCGGCCTCGTTGGCAGATTTTGATACGCTGTCAATGCCGTCGGCCAAATGGATCAAGGCAACGTCATCCAATCCGGCTGTGAGCCACTGTGGGGGGCGATCAAGCGCGTAATGCAGTTGAAAGTTACCGCGTCCATGACGAAATGCATCAACGTGGCGGCGCTCTTTTATCTGAGGGCCATCAAGCAACCTGTCGTATAGCTGGCTCGGCGTCACTGACGCCAGAACTGACCCCGCAAGAATAGTTTCACCCTGCACTGTGCGTACGCCAATGGCGCGGTTATTTTCGACCAAAATCCGCGCAACATCGGTGTCCGTGCGAATTTCGCCGCCAGCCTCTTCGATCAGGCCGCAAAATGCCGCAACCGCATTGGCCGCACCACCTTTGACAACTGGGGCGCCAGCCGCCTCCAAAGCAAACGCGATCACCTTGCCCATCTGTCCCGAATAGGTCGCTTCTGGGGTCAACCCGGTGTGGAGAACCCAAGGCGCCCAAAGCGCCTGTAGGTCCGGGCTGGCATAGGAGTTTTCCAGCCACCCACGGGCCGGAACGAGCGCGGCGCCGATCCAAGCCTTCAACCCGCTTAACCCCCGCGACCACGCCTGCCCCGCCATAATGCGGGCCGTTCTCCATGACCAAAGCTCGCCCCCGAGCAGCGCAAATAAAAATGGTGCATCAGCTTCAATAGCGCCAACGTCAGCTGCATGTTGATCACCGTCTTCAGGGCTGAGCGCGTTAAACGCCGCAACATTCGCCGCACGATCCATCGTCAGCACGGTGGCGCGCCCGTTGGGCCGCAATACCGCAGTTGGATGGGGTGAATGACACAGCTCAAACCCGTGCCGACCCAGATCTTCCGCCAGTTCAGCATAGGCAGGCGACGTCAGAAACAGCACAAACGTCGCCGCCATCACGTCGTGATGAAACCCCTCGAGCGTCGCCTCACTGGTCATCATGCAACCACCGGCGCAGGGCGCCCGTTCGACGAGCAAGACTTTCCTACCCTTGCGGGCCAAAAGTGCCCCTGCCACCAAAGCATTGATACCGCTGCCGACAATCAGGTGGTCGATCTGCCTCAAAGCTTACGACCGAGGTGCCAGCGCCATGGCCCGGATCGGGCTGCCGGTACCGCGTTTAATTTTTAACGGTGCAATGATCAAAATAGCCCCTTTAGCCGGAAGTTTGTCCAGATTAGCCAGCGACGCAAGACCAAAGCAATTGTCACGGTGCAGAAGGTTATGCGCCGGATAGGGCGGATCCATACCACCGGCTTGACCTGCATCTGTGCCGATACACTGGCTGCCCCAGCCAACAATTTTCTTCGACAAAAGATACTCGATACAATCTGGCGTCGGGCCTGGCGAATGCGGACCGGTCTCATCTGCGTTCAAAAATTTGCTTTCATCCCCCGAGCGCTTATCCCAATCTGTGCGCATCACCACCCATTCGCCTGCCTTGATCTCGCCGTGCTCGGCCTCCCAGGCTTTGACCAGATCCGCCGTTAGAAGGAAATCTTCATCAGCCGCGCTCTGGGCCGAACAGTCTATCACATTCACCGGGGCAATCAGGCGATTTACATCTAATGTATCGGTAAAGCCGTCGGGATAATCCTTGCCGGTTACCCAGTGGTGCGGCGCGTCAAAATGGGTGCCAGAATGCTCTCCGAGAACCATCCAGTTCCACGCAAAAAATGGCCCATCCTCATCGTATTCACTGATCTTATGAATTTCAACCTTAGGTGTATTTTTAGCAAAATCTTCTGGCAATTGCAAAATTGGCGTCTCAGGCCCAAGAACACCTGAGCAATCGACAACCTCAACTCCACCCGAGACGAGCGCCGCCCCGAGATGATCCAGTACGTTTGATGCTTCCATGGTTTTCTCCCAAATATATAAATACTTTTTCGGTACACGTGGCACACGATGGAAAGAGCCGTGAGCCGTCTCCTCCAAGCTCATCGTCAAATTGAATGCTAGACAAAATCAAATGCATTTGCAAATGTATTCGCAGGGGAGTGCACTTATGACCAACAGATCAGCGGACGCGGTCATTATAGGCTCAGGTCTCAACTCACTTGTTTGTGCCTATTCACTGGTACAAAACGACTGGTCCGTAATTATTTTGGAGCAGGCAGATACAGCGGGCGGCGCCGTAAAGACCAAAGGTTTGACCGTGGACGGTTTTGCCCATGACTGGGCAGCTATGAACCTATCTCTATTTGCCGGCTCCCCGTTTTTTCGGCAATATAACGCAGATTTAATGAATTTAGGTTTGGAATTCGCACCAGCAAAACATTGCTTTGCAAGCGTTTTCCCCGACGGTCAATGGTTGGGTATCAGCCACGATGCGGCTGCCAACAAAGACCGCATTGCCGCGTTCTCACAACGCGACGCCGAGATCTGGCAAACATTGGGGGATGCGTTTCCATCCGAGGCCGAGCATCTGTTTGGGATTCTTGGGGCACCAATGAAAATACGTGCGTTTACATCTATTGCTTGGAAAGCCCTACGAAAGAAAGGTCTTAGTGGGACGCAGGATTTGGCACGATTTCTGGCGCAATCACCTCGCGCTTGGCTGGAAGAAACATTTGATTCCCCCCACCTTCAGGCAACATTGGGCGCTTGGGGCATGCATCTGGATTTTGCGCCCGACATCGCCGGCGGGGCCTTGTTTCCGTATCTTGAGGCGATGGCAAACCAATCATTTGGCATGGTTTTGGGTAAAGGCGGCGCAGACACCATCATAACAGCGCTCAGCGCAGCCATCGAGGCCAAAGGCGGTCAAATCCTATGCGACCACACTGTCGAGCAGATCTTACAGCAAGACGGGCGGGCCACAGGCGTCGTTGTTGAGGGCGAAACCATACACGCGCAGCGGGCCGTTATTGCAAATGTTGCCCCCGGCGCGATGAAGCGGTTGACCGGCGGCAGTGGCCAACCCAGCTACGACCGGTCTCTAGAGACGTTCCGCCATGCCCCGGGCACAATGATGATCCATCTGGCAATATCAGATCTACCCGACTGGCGCGCATCAGCAGAATTGCGGGATTTCGCCTATGTGCATATCGCACCATCGCTGGATCAGATGTCGCAATGCTATCAACAGGCTAGTGCTGGCTTGTTGCCACAAGAACCAGTCATCGTGGTCGGGCAACCCACCGCCGTCGATCCCAGCCGCGCGCCCCATGGCCAGCATATTTTATGGATACAAGTGCGCATGGTTCCGGGTCAAATCAAGGCGGATGCTGCGGGCCAGATTACGACAACAGACTGGACACAGGCTGCAGCGCCCTATGCTGACCGGGTTCTAGACCTAATCGAGGCTCATGCACCGGGTCTGCGTGGCAACATATTGGGTCAACGCATTGTCACCCCTGTCGAGTTGGAGCGCGACAACCCAAATTTGGTCGGAGGCGATCAAGTATGCGGCAGTCACCATCTAAGCCAACATTTTTTATTCCGTCCTGCGCGAGGGTATGCAGACGGCACGACACCGATCCAAAACCTGTATCACACCGGCGCTGCAGTTTGGCCAGGCGCCGGTACTGGCGCCGGATCGGGATATCAACTTGGTCGAAAACTAACCGGGACATAACAAAAAAGGGATGAACAATGACAGTTTTAACAAGACGTGGAGTGCTCTTGAGTACCGCAGCGGCAATCACATTTGCCGGCTCTGCATCAACCACTTGGGCTCAGGATATAAAAGAGCTGGTGATCGCCTATAACGTGAACCTGCCCAGCTGGAATCCGACCGTTGGCGCCTCTGCGGTCAACCCGACAATTCAGGGGCTATATCAGTCGGTTTTCGATCTATTTATCGCACAGGATACAGATCTGACACAAACCGCAGGGCTGATCACCGATTGGGGCTGGAATGCGGATAAAACCAAGGTGCATATGACTGTCCGCGACGGCGTAACCTGGCACAATGGCGATCCGCTGACGGCCGAAGATGTGGCCTGGAGCTTGGAGCGCGCCGCAGATCCTGAGGGCGGCAACCCGATCCAGTTCATCTGGTCAACCATTGGGAATTTCGCGATTGATGGCAATAAGATCACCGGGGATGTGCTACGCTTTGAGCCTACAATCTTTAAATGGATGTCGTTTCTGACCGGATATGTCTTGCCAAAGGCCTATATGGAAAAAGTGGGCGCTGACGGATTCGAAGCCGCACCAATTGGAACCGGCCCCTATATGGTGGAAAAATACGAACGCAATGCCTTTGTGCGACTGAAAGCCAATGATAACTATTGGGGGGGGGCACCTGAGTTTAAATCAGTCACGATCAAATTTGTGACCGATGCGGCCGGCCGTGTTGCCGAGGTTGAATCAGGCAACGCGCATGTCACCCTTGAGATGCCCTATGAAGAATACGATCGCCTCAAAGGTGGCGCGCTGCTGGGAACAGCCGCCCCCGTGTCGGATATCGGCATGATTTTCTTTAATGACATCGACGCAATGACCGATCCAAACGTGCGCAAAGCCGCGGTGATGGCAGTGAATAAAACTGCCATCGTAGATCGTCTTTTGTCAGGATACGGCGTGCCAATTGATACGCTGCAAACACCCGATTATGCCGCTTATGACGCGTCGGTCACAACACCCTATGATCCTGACGGGGCCAAAGCACTGCTGGCCAAATCGGGCTATTCAGTTGATAATCCCGTCAAATTTACCATCCAGACAACACGTGGATTCAAGCCCAAAGACTATGAGATCATTCAAGCAATCGTCGGGCTGTGGCGCAAAGTGGGGATCGAGGCCGAGATCGAGGTCTATGAAATTGCCAAGCATTACGAATTGCGTGCAGCCGACACATTGGCACCAGCCGCCTTTTATAACTGGGGCAATTCAATCGGGGACCCAACCACATCGACCGGGTTTGCGATGTTCGGACCCTCGCCGCACTCGGTCTGGGACGGTGAGGATTTGACCGGGATGATCGGGCCGCTTTGGGGCGAGGCAGACGATGCCAAACGGATCGCAGGCTGGAAAGCGGTTGACCGCCATATTGCCGAGAACGCTTTGGTACTGCCATTGTTCCAATACGTGCAACCGATTCTGCATGCGCCGGGCGTTAAAGTTGTTCCACATGCCTCAGGTGCCTTGCTGCCGCATTTGATGACACGCGCCTAACCGGCCATAAAGGGAGGGCGTCGCCCTCCCTGAAAGAAGACCCAATGTCTTTACTGTTGCAGATATTGTCACGTTTGATGACCATGGCGGTGACCCTCTTTGGCGTTGCCGTCATTGTTTTTTTTGTCATTCGGGTGGTGCCGGGCAATCCAATCGCGATGATGCTGCCCCCCGGTGCTAGCGTCGAAGATATTGCCCGCCTCGAGGCACTCTATGGGTTTGATAAATCCATTCCCGAGCAATTTTACATTTGGCTTTCGGGGGTCTTGCAGGGTGATTTCGGAACCTCGATTACCGCGCGGCAACCCGTGCTTGACCTCGTTTTGTCGCGGCTTCCCGCCACGCTCGAACTGTCGGTGATGGCATTGCTCATAGCGATCATTATGGGCGGCTTTATGGCATTGGCCGGCACACGGATGCGTGGCACCAAGACAGAGGCAATTGTTGATGTAACCAATGGTGTCGCGCTGTCGGTGCCGGATTTTCTGTGGGGTTTGGTTTTGGTGCTGCTGTTTGGCGTACTGTGGCCAGTGTTTCATATTTCCGGCCGGGTCTCACCGGCACTGGATTTGCCGTTTGTCACGCATTTTTATCTTATCGAAAGCTTGCTGCGGTTGCGGTTTGATATCATGGCCGACCTCCTAAGCCACATGTTCATGCCCGCCTTGGCGCTGGCAATTCCACTGGCTGCGGTGATTGCACAATTGTTAAAACAATCGCTTAAAGAAACCCTTCATCTGGATTATGTGACGCTGGCGCGTACGCAAGGCTACAGCGAAAATCAAGTCATCCTGCGTGAGGCGCTGCCCAATGCAGTTCTGCCAACGCTGACGCTAATCGGCGTCCAATTTACCTTTTTGATCGGTGGCACGGTGATCATCGAACGGCTTTTTTCCTATGAAGGTTTGGGAAATATGGCAATTGACGCGGTGATCAACCGTGATCTGCCACTTATTCAAGGCATTGTAATTATGTTTGCGCTGATCTTTACCGTGGTCAACCGTTTGGTGGATTTGACCTATGCGCTTCTGAACCCGAGACTGCGCAATGGCTGAGGCGCGCGCCGAGATCAACCGCCCCATCGGCTTGCGGCTCTGGCTGTCGGCAGGTTGGCTGATCGCATTGGTTCTGACAACACTGCTGGCGCCGGTTCTCGCCCCACAAGACCCGCTGGCCCAAGATTTGTTCACCTCACGTCTGCCACCATTTTGGATCGACGGATCAGAGCCAGGCTACCCGCTGGGGTCCGACAGTCTGGGACGGGATGTATTGAGCCGGATGATGTATGGCGGACGCGTGGCGTTGAGCGTGGCGCTGATTGCCGGCACTTTGACCTGTTTACTGGGCGCTAGTCTGGGATTGATTGCCGGCTATTTTCGTGGCTGGCCCGATATAATCATTTCGCGGCTGGTTGATATCTGGATGGCATTTCCGCCCGTGTTATTCGCAATTTTACTGATTGCAGTCCTGGGCACGGGCTTGACATCGATCATAATTGCCATCGTGGTAATTGACTGGACCCGGTTTGCCCGTGTGGTGCGCGCCGAAGCCATTGGTCAGGGGGCGATGGATTACGTGGCCTCAGCACAGGTTGCAGGCCACAGGCGTTTCGGCATTATGGTGCAAGAAATTCTGCCCAACGTCCTGCCGACCATCTGCGTACTGTTGACGCTGGAAATGGGGATAGCTGTGATTGTCGAAGCGATCCTATCCTTCGTTAATCTTTCCATTTCAACCGACCAGCCAACATGGGGGGGGATGATATCTGAGGGCCGTTTGTCAATCCATCAGGCTTGGTGGGTGCTGGTGTTTCCGCTGATCATCCTGTTTTTGACAGTCCTGAGTTTCAGTCAGTTGGGCGAAGGTCTCAAAGACCGTTTTGATCCGGTGCTCAAATGAGCTTCTTAACAATCAACAACCTGTCAGCCCACATTGGCAAGCGTAAAATTCTGCGCGATGTTTCGCTTTCGGTACAAGCCGGCGAGGTCTGTGGTCTGGTGGGTGAAAGCGGCGCTGGCAAAAGCATGATCGGCAAGGCTGTTCTGGGCACACTGCCGCGCGCGATTATAGCGACAGGTGGCGAAATCATTCTTGACGGAGAAAACCTGCAAGACCTGACACCAACCCAGCGACGGCAGGTGATTGGCGCAAAAACCGCCCTGATTCCGCAAGATCCGCTGACCGCTTTGAACCCCTCACGTCGGGTTGGCGCGCAGATTACCAACCGCCTCGTTGATATTCTGGGTTGGAGCAAATCCGCCGCCCAACACAGGGCGCTGGACTTGCTTGGTGAAGTACAGATTAATGATCCCGAACGGGTGATGTTGTGTTATCCGCACGAATTATCCGGAGGCATGCGTCAGCGTCTGCTGATTGCCGCAGCGTTTGCCGCCGAACCGCGGTTGATCATCGCAGATGAGCCTACCACTGCCTTGGATGTGACGGTACAAAAGCAAATTCTGCGTCTGATCAAAGAGATGCAGAACCGCTATGGCACTGCATTATTGTTTGTGACCCATGATCTGGGTGTCGTGGCAAAAGTCTGCCAGAGCCTTCTGGTGCTTTATGAAGGTATGGTGCTGGAGCGTACAACCGTGCAGGATTTTTTCACCGGACCGCTGCACCCATACTCTCGGGCACTCTTAGAAACGACGCCAAAATACACCGATCCAACAGGCAGCCTGACCCCCATCCCACCGCAAATTCTGGATGCTGTGCGAGCGGAGATTGTAGCCTATGATCAGGCACACGCCCATGTCTGAGACGGTTTATGAAATCCGGGACCTGCGCCTGTCGTTCAAGGATTTGGCCCATAAGCCAATTTTCGGCCCAGCGCCCGAAATTGAGGTTCTAAAGGGGCTGTCATTTGACATTGCCAAAGGCGACGTGGTCGGGGTAGTCGGGGGATCCGGCTCCGGAAAATCAACCCTTGGTCGGGCAATGATCCGTCTTCTCGAGCCTTCTGCAGGCTCAATCCGTTTTCAAGGGCGCGATATCACTCATCTGGATGAAGAGAGCTTGCGCCCTTTAAGACGCAAGTTTCAGATGATTTTTCAAGACCCGATGTCGTCTTTAAACCCCCGGCGCACCGTGTTTGCCATCATCGCCGCACCGCTGCGCCTGCACGGATTTGATCAGATTTCAAACCGGGTCGAGACAGCTTTGGATATGGTCGGCCTACCAAGGGATTTCAAACTTCGCTATCCACATGAATTGTCCGGTGGCCAGCGCCAGAGGATCGGGATTGCCCGCGCAATTGCGACCGAACCAGAGTTTATTCTCGCCGATGAAATCGTCTCGGGCTTGGATGTTTCATCTCAGGCACATGTGCTTAATCTGCTTGAACAACTGGTGCGCGATCTGGGGCTGACGCTGGCCTTCATCAGTCATGATCTGTCGGTCATAAGGCGGCTCTGCCAGCATACCATCGTGCTGTATCAAGGCGAGATTGTTGAGACACAACAAACCGCAGAGCTGTTTGCAAACCCGACCCACTCCTATACGCGCGAATTGATCGATGCGATTCCATTGCCAAATCTGGACCAGCCTTGGGTTTGAAGCAGGCGCAGTTCATACCGAGGTTCATAAACGCAAACGAGCTCATAGCGCCCCCATCATACTGGGTCTATACCGCGCCCATCTGGACTGGATTTCCCGCGCTGCCTTTCACCGATCCGTTTTTCATCCCCAAACTATCAGGATATAATATAGTCCGAGACAACAGACATACGGCCTTCACCCTTTGCCATAGACATGCTGTGCCGATGGAAATTTCCAGATTTTGACCTCTTCAGCATTCTCCGCCACCGGCGCCTCAAATATGGGGCCTAGCTGCGCATGGGTTTTGACAAATTTTGGCGTTCAGGTATTCATACCAAGCATATCTTCCAACACCAGTATTTGACCATCACACGCCAAAGACGCCCCAATCCCAATAGTCGGTGCCTCGATATTTTGGGTGATTTGACCCGCCAAACCCTCAACCATCCCCTAAAAAACAAAAGCAAAGGCACCAGCCGCACAGACCGCCCGAGCATCAGCTTCATCCCGGGACCAGCTATCGGTATCGCGGCCTTGGGCCTTAAATCCCCCATAGTATGGCTCGATTGCGGTGTCAGGCCTATACGAGCCATCACTGGAATACCGCGTTGGGTCAAGAAACCGATGGTGTCTGCCATGCAGGCACCACCTTCAAGTTTCACCGCGCCACAACCGGTTTCTTTCATGACCCATGCGGCATTTCGAAACGCAATTTGCGGGCTTTCCTCATAAGAACCAAAGGGCATATCGACCACAATTAAGGCCATTTGTGTTCCCGAAACCACGGCTTTGCCGTGCGAAATAATCAAGTCTAACGTGATGCCGATGGTGCTGTCCATGCCATAAGTCACCATCCCAAGGCTGTCACCAACCAAAATAACTTCCGCGTATTTATCGACAATAGCGGCAGTATGGGCGTGATAGCTGATCAGCGACACAATGGGATCACCGCCTTTGCGGTTGATGATATCGGCGACAGTGATCCTGTGGGGTTTTCTTTGCAAAGACATTCAAATTTCCTTATCGGGCGACAGCCCGTTGATGATCAAAACTGTCTCGCCAAATATTGCAGACATCATAAATGCAACCGGCCCGGTAATTGGGCCTGCCAGATCAGCCAATGTCTCTGTTGCGCACAGATCGACAGACTGCAGCGTAACGCGGGGCTCGGCGTTGATTGTCTTGGTCACATCTTGCCTGAGCTGCGAAATGATGAGGTGCTTGGTCACCAAATCCTCTGCCCTGTCGAGGGCGCAACACAGCACCCGGGCCGCGGCGCGGTCCGCCGGATTCAGCCTGCGGTTTCGCGACGACATTGCCAAACCGTCGCTTTCGCGAAAAGTTGGTGCGCCAATGATCTCTACCGGGATATGCAGATCACGCACCATACGGCGGATCACATGCAGCTGTTGATAATCCGTTTCCCCACAAACCCCCAGACCGGGTCGAACAATATTAAACAACCTCC
>ERZ802822.1758-NODE-1758-length-12758-cov-16.731567_pt1 | contig 12758 bp, 16 predicted proteins | sample MGYA00345649_ERZ802822 | MGnify/ENA primary metagenome ERZ802822 (study PRJEB30503, sample SAMEA104212359) | marine metagenome | biome: Westerlies Biome; feature: [SRF] surface water layer (ENVO:00010504) within the epipelagic zone...; material: water...
TTCAGAACTCCTCCAGGAATTCCAGGACAAACTTATAAAGATATTGGTGTAGCTTCTGTTGCAATGGGTGGTGGAGATATTCTACCAGCTCTTGAAGCAGGAACAATTGATGCTGCTGAATGGTGTTGTCCTAAACCAGACATGACATTCGGTTTCCAAAAAGTTCTAAAACATTACTACCTACAAGGTCTTCACCAAGTAGTAGTAAATGCTGACTTCTATTTAACTGGTAGCAAATACAAAAAAATGTCTGCTATTGAGAAGAAAGCTTTAGAAGTTGCTGCGAATGCATCTCTATCAAAATCAATGAGTTACAGAATATATGAAAACGGAAAAGCTCTTGCTGAGTTAACTGGTAAACATGGTGTAATTTTACACGATACTCCAGCTGACTATTTTCCTGCATATATGGCTGCAGCAAAAGCTAGTCTAGAAAAGAATGCTGCTAAGAATAAATTCTTTGCACAAGTATGGCAATCTCAAAAAGACTTCGCTGATATTGCAGTACCATTTTGGTCTGGATCTCAAATGTCTAATGCTAAGCTAGGAATGGCCCACGCAGAAACATTAAAATAGTATCAGGAATACTTTTCTAAAGCGGGCAAATAATTGCCCGCTTTTTATTTAATTTAAATTTTTTTATGGCAGAAGAACCTGGAAAATTAGATATAACTGATGAAATGATCGCTGAGAGGCGAGGTGGTTCTGGTCCTATGCCAAAGGATATGCCAAAATGGATGGCATCTACAATTACAAAAATAGACTTATTTAGTAAATGGATCGGTAATGTTGTTTGTTGGATAACAATACCTTTAATCTTAGCTATGACTTACGAAGTTTTAGCTAGAAAATTATTCACAGCACCTACGATGTGGGCATATGACATGAGTAGATTTATGTATGGTGCTTTATTTATGTTAGGTGCGGGTTATGCACTATCAAAAGGTGTTCATATAAGAGCAGACTTTTTATATAGAAATTTTAAAACAAAAACTCAGGGCAGGATTGATTTTTGGTTATACTTATTATTTTATTTTCCTGGTTTAACAGTATTTCTTTATATGACTACTGGATTTGTTCAGGAATCTATAATGAGAGGTGAAAGAGGAATGGATACTGCATGGATGCCCTATATGTGGCCTATTAAAGCCTCCTTATGGTTTGGAATAGTCTTTTTACTTATACAGGGTGTCTCAGAACTATTTAAAAGTTATTGGGCAGCTACTAGAGGCCTGTGGCCAGGATCAGAAGAATAAATGCTAGCAGAGCTTATAGATCCAGCAATTTTAGGCTTCATATTAATTGGTGTAATGCTTTTCTCAATTTTTGTGGGGTTTCCTATTTCATTTACATTAATTTTCTTAGGTTTCGTGTTTGGTTATTTAGGTTTTGGAAAACTTGTATTTTATTTAATGACCTTACAGTTTTCGATGGTCATGACAGAACAAACTTTAGCAGCTGTCCCACTCTTTGTTTTTATGGGAATTATGATGGAACAAGCTGGATTAATGGAAAGATTATTTTCAGCATTTCAATTAATGTTAGCTAAAGTAAGAGGCTCACTATATTACGCGGTTTTATTTGTTTCAGTAGTCTTTGCTGCTGCTACTGGGATTGTAGGTGCATCAGTTACTATTTTAGGAATTATGGCAGCAAAATCTATGAACAGATCAGGATACAATGTGAGACTAGCTGCAGGAACTATTACTGCAGGTGGAACTTTAGGTATTTTAATTCCACCAAGTATTATGCTTGTAGTGATGGGTCCTATTATGGAAATTCCAGTCACAGATTTATTTGCAGCAGCAATTATACCAGGAATACTTTTAGCAACACTTTATGCAGCATACACTACAATTAGATGTTGGATTGATCCAAGTCTAGGACCAGTATTACCACCAGAGTTAAGAGCAACGAGTATGAAAGAAGTTTGGATTGAATTCTTTTTAGGATTAGTTCCTCCAGCTGCATTAGTCTTTGCTGCACTTGGAAGTATTTTATTTGGTTTTGCTACACCAACAGAAGCAGCTGGTTGTGGTGCAATGGGTTCTTTACTATTAGCTTTGGCTTATAAAAAATTAACACTAAAAAAATTGCAAGATGCATTAGTTAAAACTTTAGAAATTTCAGCTTTAATAATGGTTCTAGTAGCAGCATCTAACTTTTTTGGAGCAGTTTTTTCAAGACTTGGAACACCTATGTTGTTGACTGACTTTTTATTAGGTTTGGAGATGAATAAATATTTTATCTTAGCGCTTATAATGATGATGATCTTTTTGCTAGGTTGGCCTCTAGAGTGGGTACCAATTGTAATGATTATAATTCCAATAATATTACCTTTAGTAGAAGCTCTTGGGTTTAACTTAACATGGTTTGCAATTCTAGTGGCAGTCAATCTTCAGACAGCCTGGCTGTCTCCACCTGTAGCACTTTCTGCTTATTTTTTAAAAGGTGTGGTTCCTGAATGGGATTTAAAAGATATTTATTATGGAATGATGCAATTTATGGTCATCCAAGTCATAGGTTTAATATTGATAATTGTGTTTCCTCAAATTGCTCTATGGTTACCAGCCTATCTTTATGGACAGTAGAAATTATTAGTTTAATATAATTTTTAGTGAATCAACCAAAAGTTAAATATTCTCTTTCAAACTGGGACCTTGTTACAGTAAACCCTAATTATAAAACTTGGGACTGGAAAGATATTTTCTGTTTTTGGGGTGTTAATGTTCAAAGTATAATAGGCTTTTCATTAATTGCCTCTCTATACACAATCTATAGCCTTAACACTTTTGTTGTTTTTTTTGGAACTATTTTAGGCTCATTATTAGTTTATTTATTTTCTAATTTAATTGGTAAACCATCCCAAAAATTTGGTCTACCTTTTGCTGTATTGTTAAGATCATCCTTAGGGTTTAGAGGTGCAAAATTTTTTGGCCTGATTAGGAGTATTGTTGGAATTTTTATGTTTGGTATTCAAACATATTTTTTATCAAAAGCTATTGGATATCTTATTAGAATTTTAATTTTCTCAATTGATAATTCAACTTTAGACCATGAAATTTTTCTTACTTTTTTACTTGGATTAAATATCATTGATTGGATTTCATTTATTTTTGTTATTATTTTTCAAGCTTTGATGTTTAGTGTAGGTATTCAATTTAATAAAAAGTTAATCAATATTTCTGCCGTTATTGTTTATACAGGGATGCTATTGTTTTTCTTTAGTATTTTTTTAAGTGATGTTAAAATTACCTCAAAAGCATTTATTGACATATTAAACTATAAAAATTTTTTTGATATCAATAACATTGCTCCTCTGTTAACTGTGGCTGGCACCATCTTTGCGTACTTTTCAATTATTATAATTAGTTTTGGAGATTTTTCTAGATACGTTAAAGATGAAAAAAATTTAGAAAAAGGTAATTTAAGTTTGATTTTAAATTTAGTTATATTTTCTTTTTTTGCAGTCTTTATTGTCATTGGATCAGATGTTTTTTTAAATCAAAAATTTGAAGATATAAATAGAATTTTTACAAACCCAACAGACATCATTGGTAAATTTGACAATCTACAAATTACAACTATTGTACTTTTTTTTATTATTGTAGGTTCTGCATCTACTAATCTGGTAGCTAACTTTATCCCTTCTCAGTATTCACTTATTAATTTTATGCCAACTTTATTAACTTTAAAAAGTGCTAGTTATACAATTTCTATAATTGGTTTTGTAATTGGTATTTTTTGGTTAACATTTTTAAGTCAAATTGGTATTTTGTCTTTAATTGATACATTTGGGTCATTTTTTGGACCAATATTTGGAGTAATTATTATTGATTATTATTTGATTAAAGAAAGTAATTTAAGTAATAAAGATCTTTATTCAGCTGACAATAACAGTATTTATTACTATTCAAATGGATGGCATATCAAAGCGATATATTCTCTATCTTTAGGTTTTATTTTTTCAGCCTCAACTATATGGAATGTTAATTTGATGTTTTTACAATCATATGCATGGATTATTGGTGCAATTATATCTTCACTAACTTATTATTTGTTAGCAAAAAAATAATTTAATGAACAAATTTGATTTTAAAAGTAGAACTGCTGTTATTACAGGAGGTGGTCAAGGATTTGGGCTTGATATTGCAAAAAGATTTTTAGGCTCTGGAGCAAGGGTTATTATTTGGGATATTGATGAAGATTTACTTAAATCTGTAACTAATGAAGTTAACAATGAAAACTTAAGCTATAACGTTGTTGATGTTTCGAATTATTCTCAAATTGAACAATACGTTTCTCAAATCACCTCCAAAGATAATATTGATATCTTAATCAATAATGCGGGTATTACAGGACCTACAGCTCCATTATGGGAATATGATATTGAAGAATGGAATAAAATTGTCCAAATAAACTTAATGGGAACTTTTAACTGTTGTAGAGCAATTGTTCCTAATATGATTAAAAATAACTATGGTAGAATAGTTAATGTTGCATCAGTAGCAGGCAAAGATGGCAATGCAAATGCAAGTGCATACAGCTCAGGTAAAGCAGGAGCAATTGGACTGACTAAATCTCTAGGTAAAGAATTGGCTGACAAAAATATAGCAGTTAATGCGGTTACACCAGCAGGTGCTAAAACAAGAATATTAGATCAAATGAGTAAAGAACATGTCCAACGAATGCTTTCAAAAGTTCCTAGAGGACGCTTTCTTGAAATACACGAGTTTACTGCATTAGTTTGCTGGCTTTGTTCAGAGGAAAATTCTTTTTCTACTGCGGCTGTATTTGATATTAGTGGTGGAAGATCTACATATTGATTTTTTCAAGAACTAGTAAATATTTTAATTTATTATTTTATTAAGTTTAAAAAAAATTTCCAAAAGTTGAATTTAAAAGAAAATAAACTATAAGTTTTTTTATGATTAGATTTTGTAGCATACTTTCTTCAATATTATTTTTTGTTACATTTGCTATAGCTGATAATTCAAAAGTTTTTGAGTTTACAGAGTCTGAACTTGATGAATTAAAAGTTAGAAAAGTAAGAGGTGCTGATAATAAAACAGTTTATTCTGTAGGATCTAATGAAAACGGTAATTATTTGAAAGCAATAGCTGATAATGCTGCATCTGGATTAGGTAAAGAGATAAAAGTTAATCTCAACGAAACACCGTTTATTAATATTACATGGAAAGTAGAAAAAGATTTAAGAGGTATTAAAGAAAATACCAAAAAAGGTCATGATTTCGCTGCTCGTGTTTTTGTTATAAAAAAAACTGGAGCAACACCTTTGTCGAATAGGGCAATAAATTATGTTTTTTCAAGTAATAATGACGTTGGAGAAAACTTTCCAAGTCCTTATACGAAAAAATCAATGGATAATGTTTTGGCAACAACTAAAGAAAACTTAAATAAATGGGTTACAGTAAAGTCAAACGTAAAAGAAGATTTTAAAAAATTTCATAATCTTGATGTCAATCAACTAGATGGCCTAGCAATAATGTCTGACACAGATAATTCTAAGATGAAATCTATTGCTTATTATCAAAATATTTATTTTTCAGCTAATTAATTAAAGTTTTAAATATTTTTTAAGTACCATACTTAAAATAGAAAGAATAACTGCAACAGCAACATCTGCAGCAGGAACTGCATTAGGAAAACCAAAATTCCACAAAATAACTCCTAGCAACCATATGATATAAATTTTCATTAATATCATTATATCTTAGTTTGTATTAAATATTTATTTTTTTGATATGATGTTTTTATGCACGAAAATTTTTATCATAAAATAAAAGTTTATTATGAAGACACAGATGCTGGTGGCATTGTTTATTATGCCAATTATCTAAAATATCTTGAAAGAGCTAGAACTGAAGCATTATCAACTATTGGACTAAGCAACCTTCAAATAAAAGATAAATTTGGTGCTTTTATAATTGTTAAATCATGCAATATTAATTACAAAAAATCTGCATATTTAGAAGATGAATTAACTATTAGATCTTTTGTAAAATCAATTACTAAAACATCTTTTTTTATGAATCAGATTATAACTAAAGATGAAAATATTATAGCAGATGCTAAAACCCATTTAGTTTTTGTTAATGATAAAAGTAAACCAGTTAAAGTTCCAGATTTAATTTTTGATAATTTCAAACCTTATTTTTGTGACAGCATTAAATTTTAGATTTTTTTTTTGCTTTTTTGAATAAATCTATCATCATTTTTTGGGATATTAGTTTTGTATTTACATTTCTTGGACTTGGATGATAGCAAGGAATTAAAGTTAAATTATCTGGTAAAAGATAAGATTTACCATGTTTAAAATAAATATTTTTGTTGAGATTATATTTTTTTTTATAAAACTTAATACAATTATCAAAAGCAACTTTTCCTAAAGTGACTATTGTTTTTAATTTATTTAAATTAGAAATTTCTTCATTAAAATATTTTGAACAATTATTGAGCTCTTTGTTTAAAGGTTTATCTCCAGGAGGTACACATTTTAAGATATTAGTTATATAAGTAGAATTAAGTTTTAAGCCATCTTTTAAATTTTCAGAGTTAGATTGATTAGAAATCTTAGCTTTATGAAGACATCTGAATAGAAATTCAGATGATTTATCACCTGTAAAAGCTCGTCCAGTTCTTGTTCCACCATGAGCGGCTGGGGCTAAACCCAAGATTAATAGCTTTGCATTTATGTCACCAAAACCAGTTACTGGTTTTCCCCAATAAATTTCATTAATATATTTTTTTCTTTTTTCAGTTGTAATTTTTTTTATAAATTTTGATAATCTTGGACATTTTTTACATTTAATAATTGTTTTATTAAGTTTTTTAAATTTAATACTCATAAATGAAATTTATAAAATTTTTATTAATATTATTTATATCTATTAACTCACCAATTAAAGCTGATTCAAATCAAAGCTTAATTAATGAGCTAAAAAAAGGAGGAAAGCTAATCTTTATCAGACACGCATATGCTCCTGGAGGAGGTGATCCAAATAATTTTGATATTAATGATTGTAATACTCAACGTAATTTGAGTAATTCAGGTAGAGAACAAGCTAAAAATATAGGAATTTTTTTTAAAGATAATAATATAAAAATTGAAAATGTATTTTCTAGTGAATGGTGCAGATGTAAAGAAACTGCTTTAATTGCTTTTAAAAAATTTGAAAATAAAAATTTCTTAAATTCTTTTTTTAGTTCTAAATTTGCTAAGAATAAAGATTTGCAAATACAAAATTTGAGAAAATTTATTAAAGATTGGAATGGAGATAAAAATTTAATATTTGTAACACACTATGTTGTTATTAGTGAAATCTTAAATTATAGTTCTGGTTCTGGCGAGATTGTTATCACTGATAGAGATTATAATATAATAGGTAACTTACTTATAAGTTTAAATAAATAGATAAATGTTTGAATTAAGAAAATATTTAAAAAGTTTTTTTTATAAAGCATCACCCTATACACAAGCAGGTCAAGATTTGTTTGCATATGAACAATTTGGATATAACGGAACTTATATAGATATTGGTGCTGGCGAACCTCAACGTGGTAACAACTGTTACATGTTAGAAGTTCAAAAAAATTGGAGAGGATTTTCAGTAGAATATGGAGATTCTGATCAAAAGAAGAGGGACGCACTTAAAGATAGGTGGAAAAAATATCCTGAAAGAAAAAATAAAATTTACTGGGATGATGCTATGTCCTTTGATTACAATAAAGGATTGCTTGAAAATAAACTTAATAATGACATAGATTTTTTATCCTGCGATATTGATCCTCAAGAAAATACCTTAATAGCCTTAAAAAAAGTTTTGAATGACGGTGTTAGACCCAAATATATAGCATTTGAAACTGATTATTATAGAGAAAAAATTGATTATTCAAATTTAGCGTATAATTTTTTAAAACCTTATGGATATAAAATTGGTGTTAAAAATGTATTTTCAAATTTAAAAAAGAAAAAAATTTTCGAAACATGGTTTATAAGTGAGTCACTTGATTTAAAAACAATTGATTATAAAGATTGGGTTAAAAAATATTAAATTGTATGTCATCAAAAAAAGCAATGAAACAAGCACAAAAGCAAGCTTATGCAAAACACAGAAGTAGCATCACCAACAGTGGTAAATTTAATTTTAAAAATAAAAACTCATCTAAAAAAAATAAAAAAAAAAGTTAACTTTCTTTTTGAAATCTTTCAATTTTTTTGCATTCAGACAATAAAGAGATTGCTTCTTCATTATTGATAACAGTTTTAATCATTATATTTGAGTTATCAATTTCAAATACTAACTGAGTGTAAAATTGTGGATAGCCTACTTTATCAGTTAAAATCTTATTATCTTCCTGATAAATAAGTTTTGTTAAAGTGTTATTTTTTTTAACCGAAAGATCTGTAACACGATATTTTTTAAATGTTTTTTCATTATAAACATAATTTCTTGTCATTAATAATTTTTCTAAATCTAAAGTATATTCATTTTTTAAAAAACCATCTTTCTGGTTATTGCACGAACTTAGAATAATAATTTCACCATATGAATTTTTAAAGGAAAATAAAATCATTATTAAGATGAATTTACTTATAAGTTTATTTTTTTTCATTTTTATCTACATAAAAAAGTGCGATTAAAAAAAGAATTGTCCAAATAAATATTGACATTGTTTTTATTAATGTTGTCTCAGCTCCCCAGACATCCAAAAAAAGTGCTCCAATAATAATTCCAATAGCATATATTATTGTTAATAATGTTAGTTTATTCATTAAATTTTTTTATCTTTAATAAGATTTTTCTTAAAGAGAGAAACTCCATTATTAATTTTATGCTCATAAGACTCATTAAAACTCTCTAATTGCCAACCACTAAGTCTTTTTTTGATTATTTCAAGATTATCTGATTTCCATTTGTCTGTAGTTTCTTCAGATTTCCAGATTTTTTTCTCATCATTATTTCTACCACAGCCGTAACAATATCCAGTTGAGGGATCAGTCTTGCATATACTTATACAGGGTGAAATTATCATTTTTTAAAATTAGTATAAATTATAAGAGATAAATAGTTAATTTTTAACTAATTGTCATTGGACAAATAGTTTCAATAATATATAAAACCCATAATTTGTGGGGCGATGGCGGAATTGGTAGACGCGTTGGTCTTAGGAACCAATATTTTCGGATGTGAAGGTTCGAGTCCTTTTCGCCCTACCACTTAAAAAATTATGAAAGTAACAATAGAAAATATAAAAGGTTTAAATAAAGATCTTAAAGTTTTAATCGATAAAGAGACTATGAACTCTTATATGGATGAAAAATATGAAGAGATCAAAGGGACAGTAAATCTAAAAGGTTTTCGTCCTGGAAAAGTACCTAGAGAAGTTTTAAAAAGACAATTTGGAAAAGCAATATTTGGTGAAGTTTTAGACAAAGTATTAAAAGAAACTTCTACTAAAGCTCTTGAGGAAAATAAAATTAAACCTGCAGGACAACCTAAGCTTGATCTTAAAACTTATGGTGAAGATAAAGAGTTGGAATATGTATTATCGATTACTGAACTTCCTAAAGTAGATATAAAATCTTTGGATAGCATCAAATTTGATCAATATTCTGTTAAAATTGATGATAGTGAAGCTGATAAAAGAATTAAAGATATTGCTAAAAATCAACCAAGTTTTAAAGAAGCTAGTTCTGATACTAAAGCTAAAGAAGGTGATTTAGTTACTTTTGATTATAAAGCAACAATTGATGGAAAAGAATTTAAAGGTAATGAGGGAAAGAATACTCAATTAACTCTTGGTAAGGATTTATTTCTTAAAGGTTTTGATAAGCAATTAAATGGTGTCAAAAAAAATGATGAAAAAATTGTAGAAGCTACTCTCCCAGAAAATTTTCCCGAAAAAGAATTAGTTAATAAAAAAGCTCAATTTAGTTGTAAAATTTTAAACGTTAAAAATCCAGAGGAAGTTAAAATAGATGATAATTTTGCAAAAAATTTAGGTGCAAAAGACTTAAATGATCTTAAAACATTAATATCAAAACAGATTAATGACGAATATAAAAATTCGTTAGATCAGTTAGCAAAAAATCAAATCTTAAAGGAAATTGAAAAAATTAAAGTAGATGAAATTCCAGAAAACTTAATTGAAGAAGAAATTAAAATTCTTTCCCAAGGAATGCCTGAAGATGAGTCAAAAAAAAATAAAGCTAAATTTACAGAGACAGCTAAAACAAGAATTAAAACTGGACTTATATTAAATGCATTTGGTGAACAAAATAAAGTTGAAGTATCTGAGCAAGAAATTCAAGCAGAGGTTCAAAAACAGTTAAGAATGATGCCAGGTCAAGAAAAAATGGTAATGGATTTTTATCAAAAAAATCCTTCAGCTGTAGCAAGCTTAAGAGGAACAGTTTATGAGGAAAAAATTTTAAATTTGATTAAAGAAAAATCAAAACCTAATAAAAAAGAAATTTCCAAAGTTGAAGCTGAAAAAATTCTAAAAGAAGCTCATAAACGCGATCACAACCACGATCACAATCATGATCACAGTGAAGATAAAAAATCTAAATCAAAAACTGCTTCTAAAAAAAAACCCTCAACAAAAGCTAATAAATCTAAGCCATAATCAAAAAAAGTTAGCAAAAAGTAATCTCAAGTTGTATAACTAAAACGAATCAACTTATGACAACAAATTTTTCTGAACATATGAGCACCTTAGTTCCAATGGTTGTTGAACAATCAAGCAAAGGTGAAAGAGCATATGATATTTATTCAAGACTTTTAAAAGAAAGAATAATTTTTTTAACAGGTCAAATAAATGATAATGTAGCTTCACTTGTAACAGCACAATTACTATTTTTAGAAGCAGAGGATCCTAAAAAAGAAATTTATTTATATATCAATAGCCCTGGTGGATTAGTAACAGCAGGTCTTGGTATTTATGACACAATGCAATATGTAAAACCAGATATTTCAACTTTATGCATAGGACAAGCTGCATCCATGGGATCATTTTTATTGGCAGCTGGAACTAAAGGTAAAAGATTTTCATTACCAAATTCAAGAATAATGGTTCATCAACCATCTGCTGGTTTTCAAGGTCAAGCTACTGATATCGAGATTCATGCAAATGAAGTTTTATCTTTAAAAAAAAGACTGAATGAAATTTACTCAAAACACACAGGCAAGAGCGTAGATGAAGTAAAAACTGCACTTGAGAGAGACAATTTTATGACTGCAGATATAGCTAAGTCGTTTGGTCTTATTGACGAAGTTGTAGAAAAAAGATCTTAATACACAATATATTGATTTAGAAACTCCAAACTTGATATGTAGGAGTCATCTATAATAGAGTAACTAAATTGATTCGTTAAAAAATTATGACAACAAATAATAAAAATATTCTTTACTGTTCTTTCTGTGGGAAGAGTCAACACGAAGTAAGAAAATTAATAGCTGGACCGACTGTATTCATCTGTGATGAGTGTGTTGAACTTTGTATGGACATTATCAAAGAAGAAAGCAAAGAGACTTTTGTTAAACATCAAGATGGACTCCCTTCACCTAAAGAAATTTGCACAGTGTTAGATGATTATGTAATTGGCCAAACTCACGCTAAAAAAGTTTTATCGGTAGCAGTTCATAATCACTATAAAAGATTAAACTATGAGAGCAAAACAAGTAAAAATGTAGAGCTTTCTAAATCAAATATACTTTTAGTTGGCCCCACGGGTTGTGGAAAAACTTTATTAGCACAAACACTTGCAAGAATTTTAGATGTTCCATTTACAATGGCGGATGCAACAACATTGACTGAAGCCGGATATGTTGGTGAAGATGTTGAAAATATTATTTTAAAATTATTACAAGCATCTGACTACAATGTTGAAAAAGCCCAAAGAGGAATAGTTTATATAGATGAAGTTGATAAAATAAGTAGAAAGTCTGAAAACCCCTCAATCACAAGAGATGTATCAGGTGAAGGTGTACAACAAGCTTTACTAAAAATCATGGAAGGAACAGTTGCTAGTGTTCCTCCTCAAGGTGGAAGAAAACACCCTCAACAAGAGTTTTTACAAGTAGATACTACAAACATTTTATTCATTTGTGGAGGAGCGTTTGCAGGACTTGATAAAATTATTTCGCAAAGAGACAAGGGTACTTCAATAGGATTTGGAGCAGATGTAAAAAATACACAGGACAAGAAAACAGGAGAGTGGATGAAAGGATTGGAGCCAGAAGACTTATTAAAATTTGGATTAATTCCAGAATTTATTGGAAGACTTCCAATGATTGCAACTTTAGAGGATTTAGATGAAAAATCTTTGATTAAAATATTACAAGAGCCAAAAAATTCTTTAACCAAGCAATATCAAGAATTATTTAAATTAGATGGAGCTAAATTAATATTTAAAGAAAATGCACTTAAAGAAATAGCACAAAAGGCAATTAAGAAAAAAACAGGAGCAAGAGGCCTAAGGTCAATTCTGGAAAATATATTATTAAAAACTATGTATGATTTACCAAGTCAAGAAAATATTGAAGAGGTGATTGTTGATGCTAGTGCAGCCAAAGGTCAAACCCAACCAATTCTAGTGCATACTAAAGGTGACAATAAATCTAAGTCAAATAAGACTACAGCGGCTTAATATCCTTAATAAACTTTAAAAATCTATTGCAATATAAAATATAATATCCATATTAATCATATGGAAGTAAAAATCTCATTAC
>ERZ802822.1759-NODE-1759-length-12752-cov-18.183826_pt1 | contig 12752 bp, 10 predicted proteins | sample MGYA00345649_ERZ802822 | MGnify/ENA primary metagenome ERZ802822 (study PRJEB30503, sample SAMEA104212359) | marine metagenome | biome: Westerlies Biome; feature: [SRF] surface water layer (ENVO:00010504) within the epipelagic zone...; material: water...
TAATAATTGTTTATTTAATGAATGCATCTGATGCTTTAATTAAGACTTTTATATCAAACGGTGCTGAGGTTGTTTTTGCTAATCCCGGGACCTCTGAAATGCATCTTGTTGCAGCAATTGACAGTCATCCTGAAATCAAACCTATTTTAGGTCTTTTCGAGGGTGTTGTAAGCGGTGCTGCAGATGGATATGCAAGAATGTCAGGCAAATCAGCAATTAATCTTTTACACTTAGGGCCAGGATTAGGTAATGCATTTGCCAATATTCATAATGCTAAAAAAGCTTATTCACCTATGATTAATATAGTTGGTGACCATGCGACTTATCATCTTAAATATAACGCTCCTTTAACTTCTGATTTGGATACTTTGGCTAAATCATCATCTGACTGGGTTGGAAGATCTAAAACTGTTGAGGACATATGTGATTTAGGTAATGAGGCTTGGCATACAGCTAACCAAGAACCAGGTCAGATTACAACTTTGATTGTTCCTGCTGATTGTGCCTGGAGTGACTTTAAAGGAAATATACCTTCTCCATTAACAAAAATAGAACCTGCAAAAATTGATGATTCATTGGTACCTAAATCTATTGATATTCTTAAAAAAGAAAACTCAATTTTATTTATTGGAGCTAAGTTTCTTACAGAGGAATGTATTAAATTAGCTGGAAATATATCTTCTGCTACTGGGTGTCGTATTGTAACTGATACATTCGTTTCAAGAATAAGAAGGGGAGCAGGATTACCAATGGTTGAACAAGTTCCCTATTTTTCTGAAATAGCTGAAGAGTTTTTAAAAAATACTAGTGGTGCAATATTTATTGGATCTAATCCACCTGTTTCATTTTTTGCATATCCAAATAAAAAAAGCTATTTACTTCCAGATGAAACAACAATTCTTAATTTATGCTCTCCTGAGCAAGATGGCTTTTTAGCATTACAAGCTTTATCAGATGAATGTGGGAACTCTACAATCAATAAAAACTTAATTCAAAATGGCATTATTGAAATCCCAAAAACTGGAAAATTAGATCCAATATCTATTGGCCCCCTTATAAGCGGTCTAATGCCCGAAAATGCAATTGTTTCTGATGAAGCTGCAACTTCAAGTCTTTTTGTGACACCACACACACTTATGGCAAAGCCTCATGATTGGCTTGCATTAACTGGCGGCTCTATTGGCCAAGGGCTGCCATTGGCAGTTGGTGCTGCTATAGCAAAGCCAGATCGCCCTGTTATAACTCTTCACGGGGATGGGGGAGCAATGTATACCATTCAAGCTCTATGGACTCAGGCAAGAGAGAGCTTAAATATAACAAATATTATTTTTGCTAATAACTCATATGAAATATTAAAAATTGAACTTGATAGAGTAGGAGCTGTTAAAACAGGCGAAAGAGCTGAATCAATGCTTTCTCTTGAAGATCCAACTATCGATTGGATTCAATTATCAAAATCTATGGGTGTACCAAGTTTTGCGCCATCTTCAGTTGAAGAATTCACTAAAGTTTTTTTACATTCTGTTAAAGAGTCAGGACCTTCCTTGATTGTTATTAAAATCACATTTTAACTTAGATAAAGGGTAGTAGCAGAGCTGTATACAACTATTGACATATATTACTTCGCATAATATATATTATGTTCAATAATTTATACTGAGAACCAAGTGTGTTTACCAAATTGGTTCGATTTAACCTTTTCTCCTGTATCTATATGATACTTAAAGCCTTTAACAACATGGTTTATATAAGACTGAATCATATGTTTTATATATAAATTCCACATAAGCCACTTAATAACTGGATTTTTATATTGAATGTCAGGATTGATCTTTATTCTCAATGACGATTTGTAATCATCTCCGGTTATAACCCAGTTGACTGTTGACTGCCTTTTAGAACCTCCAATACTTAAATCATATCCATTTTCAGTCCAGTTATAGAACTTTCTTGTATATTTCACACCGTTAAGATAGATCAACTCATCAATTGATTCATTTCCTGGCCATGTAATAGCATTATTTGATTTACAAAAAGGATGAAAATCCTCTAAGCAACCAGGTTTCTTTATTGCTTCTTCTATGATTTTTTTTGGTTTATTAAAATTAGCTTGGGCTTCAACAAAATACATATATTTATAATAATTGCTATTTTTAAAAATCATATAGTTTTTTCTAATAAATTTAACTATATAATCAAAAAATGAAAAATCTCTCCTTTGTTTTTGTATTAATATTGTCTATTAAAATAACAGCAATAGACGTTGGTGTTCCTGGGCCAAGAGACTGCTTTTGGTCATTGGGTCCACATAGCGGTGATCCATATATAAATTTAGCATACCCAGATTCTAATGTTTACTATTGGGCATCTATATTTACCATGCCAGAAGGATCAGAACTTTATATTGATGGCGAATATCCATATTCAAGATATATGTCAATTATTAGTTATAACGCTCGTGGTAAGCCATTAGAGTCTTTAGCAGATTATCTTATTAAACCATTAGAATCATCGATCAATCCATTTATTGATGGCAATACTCGTTTAAATAACAAGAGAGATTACAATATACAAATTTTAGATAAAGAACCAGTAACAAATAGAGAGACTGGTAAAATTTCAGCAGTATCCTCAAATAACATACTAAATGCCCCATCATACGGACCAAAGCAACAATTAATAATTTATAGAGTTTATTTACCTGATAATAATACCGAGCCTTTAGGTGGTGTCGATCTTCCAAAGCCAACAGTTTTATTAAATGGGAAGTCATATACCGGTGAGGATGCGTGTGATGTTTTGAATTCAAATCAAAAATTAGCAATCACCATCGATGCTGCGGGACTTCCTGCTATGCAATATAGGAAATTAGCATCTCAACCAAATAAACCAAAAACTTGGCCAGCCCAAAATCCACCAAAATGGTATATACAAATGGATAGGCAAAGTTTGATAGGTATATACACCGGAGAATTTAATAAAAATGCATCTAGAAGCACTGGTGGCTTTTTTCCAAATTTAGATAATCATTATTTGAGAACTATTATTAATAGAAAGTATGGGCATGTTTTAATGATTAGAGGCAAGGCCCCTCTTACACCAAATACATTCAATTCTAATAATAAATTTGTAAATAATGATCTAAGATACTGGTCGCTATGTTCAAATCAAAGTTTTGGAAACACGCGAGTAAATGATTGCTTATTTGATGAAGAAGTTCCTGTTGATGAAGATGGTTATTTCACCATTTTTATAAGCAAACTTAAAGATAAACCAAGAAATGCAATAAAAGAATGTGGTTATGCCTGGCTGCCTATTGCTGAAGATGGTGATGGTGTTTTTGATGAGGATGTTGCTATCATTCAGTTTAGACATATGTTGGCTGATAATGGCTTTAATAATTCAATTCAAAGTATAGAAAATCAAGCTGATATAAAGAAGGTAATGAAAGATTATTACCCTAATAGCAGGTATTTTATGAAAAATCAGGTTGAGAGTTTCTTCCCTTGTTCATAGGTGCTAACAAAAAGAATATTACTGTCTTTTCAAAAAAGATTGCCTATTACGATGAAGGCAAAGGTGATCCAATTGTATTTCTTCATGGGAATCCAAGCTCCTCATACTTATGGAGAAATATAGCTCCTAATTTTTTTCAATCCAATAGAGTTATTGTTCCAGATTTAATTGGCATGGGCGATTCTGAAAAATTAGATGGAATTGATAATGAGAATTATAATTTTAATGGGCATTATAAATTTTTAAGTGAGTTTCTTTTGTCCTTATCTATTGAAAAAAATATACATCTTGTAATTCATGACTGGGGATGTGGATTAGGACTTAAGTATGCGAGATTGAATTCCAATACGATTAAATCTATAACTTTTATGGAAGGTGTAACAATTCCACTAACCTGGGAAGAATGGCCTGATTCTGGAACAAAAATTTTTAAATTATTTAGGTCAGAAGCAGGCGAAGAACTAATATTAAATAAAAATTTTTTTGTTGAAAGAATACTATTAAATGATCCATTTGAACCAATGTCTGAAGAAACAAAAGCAGAATATATGAGGCCTTTTATTGAAAAGGGAGAAGATAGGCGCCCTACTCTTACATTTCCAAGAAATATACCACTTGATAAAGAGCCAGTTGATACATACAAAGAAATAAAACTAAATGAAGAATTTCATTCGTCATCTAAAATACCAAAATTATTTATAAATGCTGATCCTGGATTTTTATTAGTTGGAACCCAAAGAGATAAAGTGCGGCGTTGGAATAATCTTACTGAAGTTACTGTCAAAGGTAATCATTTTATTCAAGAAGATTCACCAGAAGAAATTACATTTCATATTAAAGAGTTTATAAACACTTTAAAAGTTTAATTAAATTAAATAGCTTTATGACCTACCGTTAAACCTACGGCTTCAATTGCAGCAACAGCACATATATCATCCTCATCTGACCTATCACCAGAAACTCCTATTGCTCCAATATTTTTTCCATCTTTTTGAATCAATAATCCACCTGGTGTAGGTATCAATTTACCATTAGCTATCATTTGCATACCCCTAAAAGCATTACTTAGTCTTGGTTGTTCTTCTATAACATCTCTTAATAGAGTTGTTGACATACCTGCTTGTATGCATGACCAAGCTTTAGCAAATGCTATGTCAGCTCTAAGAGAAGCTGAGCCATTTTCAGCAAGAGTAGCCCTAATAACACCTGCAACATCAACGACAGTAACAGTAATGGGCATAAATTCTTCTTCTCTAGCTTTTTTTATAGATTCTTGACATATTTTTAATGAATCTTCTAAACTAATTTCTCCAGGATTTGTAATCATAAAATCTCCCCTATGACGATAAAATTAAAAAAGTAGCAAATGTAGTAACAATTGTCATCGCAACTATTCCAGCTATATTTCTATCCACAATAATAATTTTACCAAAAATATTATGTATTTCTTCAGGGACCCCATTAATATCATTGAGTTTCCCATCGTATAAAGGCATTGAAAGAAATGCAATTAAAAAACTAATTAACCACATATAGGTATATGCAATAACTATTAAAAGTACTGTTATATTACTAAATAACCACAATAGTGGTATGCCTACAAAAGCAGTATAAATAAAAGCAACTACCTGCCATACTAAATGGAAACGTGCATGACCAGTCCAAAGTGGATTGGTTGCATGGGATTGATTTAAATCAATAAGTGGAGCTATAAACCCTAATCCTATAAATATTGTTGTGAGTAAAATCTTTGCTATAAATATTTGTTGTAGATCAGAAAAATTAAATGCCCAAATGGACCAAAGTAAAATTAAAACAACAAATTTAGAAAATAAGCCTTGAACAGTTAAAGCAAAATTAAATAACTTGTTTCTTTTAAAGTCCCTTCTTGCTAATACATCTTGTGGAATATTCATACTAAATCACCAAAAACTAATCTATTAAAATACCAAGGCCCTCTTGAAGATCATACATTTGATCTTCGTCAGCTCGTTTTAATTCCTTGTAATAATCAATCGTAATATCAGGAAATAAAATATAGTTTAATAAGTGCTTATCATTTTTATAAATATTATCTAAATCATTTTCTAAACATTTCTGTTTAAATATATTTCTATATTCACTTACGGTCATTGGATCTTTCTCTTCTTTAGATGTTTGATTTTCTTTCACCTTCTCTATTAGTTCTTTGTTTATCTTGCCATTTATTTTTCCATATTTTCCATTTACAAGATCTATCATTTCATTTGTTAAAGCATCATATCTATTAGTATTTTGAATGTTCAAAAGCGCTTGAGTTCCAACTATTTGAGATGTTGGTGTTACCAAAGGAATATAACCAAGATCCTTACGTATCTTTGGAATTTCCTCAATAAGTAAATCAAGTTTATCGATCATTTCCATATTTTTTAATTGGCTTTCAAAATTACTTAACATACCTCCGGGTACTTGGTTATGAAGCATTTTTGTATCAATCCCTTTTAAGCTACCTTCATGTTCCTTATATTTTGTTCTAACCTCAGCAAAATAATCTGAGATTTTATTAATAAGATCCATGTTATATGGATTATTTTTATCATTATAAAGCATTGATATAAGGCTTTCTGTTGCAGTATGACCATATGTACCGCTAAATGATGATATGGATGTATCAATATTATCGACACCTGCCTCAAAAGCTTTTAGATTAGTTGCATCTGATAGGCCTGTTGTCGCATGCATATGCAAATAAATAGGAATTTTAAGATTCTTTTTAAGTAAAGTTATTAGTTCGTATGCTACATATGGTCTTAGAAGACCTGACATATCTTTTATTGCAAGAGACTTTGCTCCTATATCTTCAATATTTTTTGATAGCTCTAACCAGTATTTATTATTATGAATTGGGCTTGTTGTATAAGCTATTGTTCCTTGAGAATGCTTTTTATTCTTATTTACGAACTTAATTGATGATTCAAGATTTGAAATATCATTCAATGAATCAAATATTCTAAATATATCAATACCAGACTTTGATGCATTTTCAATAAATAAAGATACTACAGAATCATCATATTTTTTATAAGCAAGTATATTTTGACCTCTAAGAAGCATTTGTAATTTAGTTTTCTTAAAAGACTTTTTAAAAATTTTAAGACGATCCCATGGATTTTCATTAAGGTATCTTAAGCAAGAATCATATGTTGCACCTCCCCATACTTCAACAGAAGAATAACCAACCTTATCCATGGATGGAAGAATCGGAATCATATCTGTTACTTTCATCCTTGTTGCCAAAATAGACTGTTGACCGTCTCTTAGAACGACTTCTGTTATTTTTGGAATCTTGTTCATACTTAATTATGCACTAGTCTTTATAAAATCATAAATTGCATTAGCGCAACCTGTAGGATTTTCAATAACATTAAAATGTGCTGAATCTGGAATAATGCAAAATCTTTTAAAGGTAGCGTCACTTTTGAGTTTAATTTCTTTATATTCTCCCTTATCAGTTATGAACTCTTTCCTTATAGGAACTGATGTCTGATCTGTTGCGTTCGGATATATATCTTCAATCTCATTTTTAAATAAATTATAGTTTCCAAAATAAGGTTGATCTGATATCAAAGTGCCCTTTTTATCTCTAGCAAATTCATCCTCTCCCTGAAATTGCATAATAGGTATATTTATATTTTTTAAATTAGCTCTATTTTCTACCTCTTTATGCATACCGCCTTGACTTAGTGACTGTTTAAATTTTTCAGCAAATCTCTTATAAGATACCTGTGTCTTATATTTAAGGTGTGTATATTGATCGTATAAATGGGTACCTTTTTTTGCAATTTTTGCTTTTAATTTAAATGATTCAGATAGCAAATGAATCGGTTTATTAATAAACAGGACACTAAACATTAAAATTCTTAGCTGATGATAGGAAGACATTATCTTATGAGGAGGTCCAACTAATATATCAGGGGCTAAAGACTCCCACTCAGGATCAACGAAATCCCAAACCTGTGAACCTCTTGAATAAGAAATTACTTTTTCTGGATTATTGATGCATAAATTTTCCAGTATAACTGCGCCTCTATCATGGCCTACTAGATGAGCTGAATTTATATTTAAATGATTCATTAGTAAATTTATTGTTTTTGACTGATTTTTATGACTAAGTCGTGAGTCAATTTTATAGTTTGAAAAATCAAATATTTTTCCATTGATAATGCTTGAGCCGTTAGTTTCTGCATATTTATTTTCCTTAATAATTGGATTGTGACTTTCGTAAAATGGCATATTAAAAATTATAATTCTTAATGAGCTATCAATATCATTTAGACATTTAGCTAACCAAGTCATAGACTCAATTGGATTTGTAGGGATACCACCAATCATAACTATGGTTTTATCTGATGATGCATTTAAATCACCTAATTCATATACTGAATGTATAGCATTAGATATATTGATAGATAATTTTTTAAAAGGAGTTTGGTCTATTAGAGGTCTTCGAAATAGTTTTTCTCTATAAAAAATTCTTAAATAAACGTAAAGATCAATAAAGATAAAAACAATAAAGGATATTATCTTTAGTAGATTATCTAACAATCTATTTATCTATTTTAGGAAAACCTAAATCAACTTTACTATCTGATGGGTCAGGCCATCTAGTTGTTAAAGATTTTGTTTTTGTATAAAAGTCTATTGATGAAGGTCCAAATGCTTTAGTTTCTGAAAAGCCACTATCTTTCCAACCACCAAAACTATGAGAATATGTTGGTAATGGAATTGGGACATTTATACCAACTGAGCCAGCTTGAATTTCTTCTGACCATTTTTTAGCTACTCCACCATCTCTAGTAAATAACGCAGCTCCATTACCTAATTTATGACCATGAGTAATTTCCATTGCGTGATCGTATGTCTCAGCTCTTACAAATGATAAAACTGGACCAAAGATTTCATAATCATAAACACTCATTCCTGGCTTAACATGATCTATTAAAGTTGGTCCGACAAAACAACCTTCTAATTTATCTGATTGAATTCTGCCATCTACTAACAGTTTAGCTCCATCAGGTTCAGCAGAATCAATAAAAGAATATATCCTTTCCTTGTTTTCTTGACCTATTACAGGCCCTAATTGGGTTGACTCATCATCTGTAACACCCATCACGAGACTTGGAATTCTTTGTTGAATTTTTGAAACCAAATCATCAGCTATATCACCAACAGCTACAACTACTGATACAGCCATACATCTTTGACCTGCTGCACCAAAACTAGCAGATACCGCAGCATCAGCTGCCATATCAAGATCTGCATCAGGTAGGACAATCATATGATTTTTACCACCACCAAGCGCTTGCACTTTAGTATTGTTTTCAATGCCAAGCATCTTTAAGCTTTTTGCAGCTCCAGTGCTACCAATAAAAGCAAGACCAGCAATTTTTTTATGACAAACAATTTGTTCTACAACATCTTTATTTCCATTTAGTACATTAAAACAACCATCAGGTAATCCTGCTTCTTTGTATAAATCACCGTATAGTCTTGCAATTGATGGAACTTTTTCGCTGGGTTTAGAAATAAATGTATTCCCTGTAACAAGTGCCATTGCGCTATGAAGAATGGGTATTAATATTGGAAAATTAAATGGGCCTACTCCAGCAACGACGCCAATTGGATATCTTAAGTCAGCAATATCAATACCTCGTGAAACATTTTGACTAAAATGAGTTGGATAAAAATGCTGTACACCAGAGATATGAGTAAGTGCTTGAATTGCTCTATCAAGCTCAGCCGCTGCATCAGGTTTTGTTTTTCCACATTCAGAAATACATATGTTTAGAATTTCATCGGTTCTTTCAATAACGAGCTGTCTAAATTTAAGGATTAATTCTGCTCTATAACCTAAACCCGTTAATGACCATGTTTTGAAAGCTTCTGCTGCAAATTCTATTGCAGAATCTGTTGATTCTTTTGTAGCATATGCCACTTCTCCAATTTGTTTTCCATAAGAAGGATTTATTATTTTTGAGGATTTATTTGAATCTGAATTTGATTCACCATTTATAAAATTATCTACTTTGTACATAATGTTTCCCTAATCAATTATCATTAAAAATGATAGCAGTTTTTTTGCTTATAATAAGTAAAATTATATTGACTATCCTAACCACTTGACTAAAATAAATCAACACACAACATCTACAATCACATGCACTACGATATAGCAATAATTGGATACGGACCCGTTGGCGCAGCAGCTGCTAGTATGTTTGGAAAAAAAGGTTTTAATATTGTAGTTGTAGAGCCAAAAAAAGATATTTGGGATATACCAAGAGCTGTTCATTTCGATGGTCAAGTTCAAAGAGTATTTCAAACAATGGGTATCTCTTCTCAAGTTGAAGAAATTGTTGACACTATGACTGGCATAACCTTTCTAAATCATAAAGGGAATAAGATTGTAAGCCTTGATATGACTAACGCTCCTCGTAAAAATTCTTATCACGAAGACGTAATGTTTGATCAACCAAAGTTCGAGAGAATTTTAAGAAATGAAGCAGAAAAAAATGAGAATATAGATTTCAAAATGGGATCATATGTAAGTAACTTAATTCCAAATAAATCGAATAATATATTAGAGATTATTGATATAAATACTAATCAGAAAACAGAAATATCTTCATCTTATGTTATTGGTTCTGATGGTGCAGATAGCTTTGTAAGAAAAAGTACAAATATTCAAAGTAAAGATTTCAAAGAAGATGAAGATTGGATAGTAGTTGACTACCAGGTTGATGATAAATTTGAGATAAATAGACAAAGGTATCAAGTCTGTGACTATCGAAGACCAACTACTCTGTTACCAATTACAGGTAATCATGTTAGATGGGAATTTAAAGTTAAACCGGACGACATCATTGAAGATCTAGAGAAAGAAGAAAATATTAGAAATTTTATGGAGCCTCATCTTTGGAGATTACATCCAGACATTGATAAAAATAGTGGAAAATTATTGAGAGCCAGTAAATATACGTTTCATGCGGTATTGGCAGAAAATTTTAAATTTAATAATTGTTTCTTAATTGGAGATGCTGCTCATCAAACACCACCCTTTCTTGGCCAAGGATTATGTCAAGGAATTAAAGATGCATATAATCTTTGCTGGAAATTGTCTGGCGTTATTGAAAAAAAATATGATAAAAAAATATTAGAGTCCTTTTCAACAGAAAGAAAGGAAATAAATAACTTCATGATAAAAGCATCTGTAGAACAAGCCAAAATAGTTGGAAGCTTAGATAAATTTAAAGCATTTAGACGTGATGTATTTTTAACATTAGCAAGGATATTCCCTAAACTTCAAGGCGTATTAACTTTTCAGTACAAGTGGCAGTTTAAAGATGGAATATTAGATAAAGATTTATATCCAAATGATTTAAATGGAATGATAATTCCTCATCCAGATTTAACAATAAAAAAAGATAACAAACAATTTGATAAATATATGGATGATAAATTTTCACTTATTCTTTTCAATTTAAAAAAAGAAGAGATTGATAATGTTAACAAATTAGATTCGGTTAAATCATTTGATGGATGTGTTCATCATTTTGATGAAAATCATATTTTCATGTCAGATGGTAAATTATTAAAATGGTCCAAAAAGAATAATATATCTGCTGTAGTTTTAAGACCAGATAAACACGTTTATGGATGTTGTGATAATAAACATATTGAATCTAAAGTCGATAAATTAATCAACAAGCTGCATAATGAGCTGATATGAATAAAGTAACAAATATAAAAGTTAAAAAAACTAAGCCTGTAAAGGGCCGTAAAAATGTTGAAAAAAGACTTATAGATTCCGCTGCAGAATTAGTTGGATCAATTGGTCCAAATCAATTGACTATAAGAGACATTGCTGAACATGCTGGTGTTAATCATGCACAAATTCATCATTATTTTGGTGGAAAACAAGGTTTGCTGATAGCGACATATAAACAACTTGCTTTTGAGCATATAGAGCAATTAGAACGAAGAAACATTTCGCCAGAAAATTTGGGTAATGAGCCCTTAGCCGACATAACAGATAATTATTTTAGAGCTATAATAAGGGCAGTTCTTGATGGAAATATGGATCTTGCTATGATCCAAGTAGATTCAAATCTTTCAATGTCTCAGCAAACGTTAAATCGCTTAACTAAATTATTAAATCTTAAGAAACCAAATTCTGAAGCAAAGGCTGCAATTGCCATTGTTATGATTGTTGAATTTGGTTTAGCATCAATGAGGCCTTATATAAAAGAAGTTCTGGAATTAAATGATAAAGACAATGATATCTTCATGAAACTGTTTTTTGAGGCACGAGAATTAGGATTGCAAAAAGCTTTAAAAAAAATTAAGTAACATAGTAATATTATGAATTCTTTTAAATACTTTTTAACGTTACTTTTTTTTGTAAGTTCAATTAATGCTCAGCCTAATGTTATTATAATATTAACCGATGATCTTGGATGGGGTGATGTTAGCTATCATGGAGGTTCAATCCCAACACCTAATATAGATAAGCTAGTTTCAAAAGGTGTTGAAATGAATAGATTTTATAGTGATCCTTCATGTAGTCCTACAAGAGCTTCAATGCTAACTGGTATCAATAGTTTTGCTAATGGAGTTATTAGGCCTTTTGCAAATCCAAGAGTTGAGTCTTTTGGCATGCCAATTGAACATAAGATAATGCCTGAATACTTTAAAGAAGCTGGTTATGAAACAGCCTTATCTGGAAAATGGCATCTTGGTATGTCTGAGGATGCCTTTCTTCCCATTAATAGAGGTTTTGATTCAACTTATGGTCACTTAATGGGTGGAATAGGTTACTTTGATCATGGTTTTTCTGGAAGACTGGATTGGCATAGAAATAGTGTTCCACTTGAGGAAGAAGGTTATTCCACAACTCTAATTGCTGATGAAGCTATAAAAATAATACAAAATATTAAAGAAGATAAACCACTTTTCTTGTACGTAGCTTTTAATGCACCTCATACCCCAATACAAGCAGAAAATGAAGTTATTGAATCTCTATTTAGTGATATTGAAGATGATTATGAAAAAAAATATGCTGCAAATATTTATGCACTTGATAGAGAGATTGGAAAAATAATAAATAGTATTGAAGACAAAGGTATCGCTGAAGAAACTATTATTTTATTTTTTAGTGATAACGGACCCGTTTTTGATGTTGATCCAATTGCCAAAGT
>ERZ802822.1761-NODE-1761-length-12748-cov-35.058875_pt1 | contig 12748 bp, 7 predicted proteins | sample MGYA00345649_ERZ802822 | MGnify/ENA primary metagenome ERZ802822 (study PRJEB30503, sample SAMEA104212359) | marine metagenome | biome: Westerlies Biome; feature: [SRF] surface water layer (ENVO:00010504) within the epipelagic zone...; material: water...
CCAGCCACAGCCCCAGCACAAGGGTTAGGACCAGATAGCCCCCGAGCAGAGCCCAATCGATCGGCGCCATAGATCATCAACACTGGGCGACAGTCTGATGTGGTTCGTAAAGTCCGGCTCAAGCAGAACGAACAGACCGTGAAAGGGAAGGGCTTCCTTTACATCCCCAAGCACAAGCTCGTTTATGCGCGGATCCCGAAGTGTGCGAACACTTCAATCAAAACAATTTTATCAGAATTAGTAAAAACAAGCGCAGCCAAGAACCCCCGCACAGCAAGAAATCTAGAGCCAACAAACGACCGCTTCTGGAAACTTTGCACAACAGAGGCAATGTTTTTAAAACCAGACAGATATACTGCTATTCGCAAGAAAGTATTTACTTTCACCTTCATACGGGAGCCATTACAAAGGCTTCTCTCTTGCTATCGAGAGAAAATCCTTCGACCATCGATCTTCCCTGCTATGCAGCGCCTCGGCTACACGAAGGCAATGACCTTCAGTGAGTTTGTCGAATTAACTTGTGAACTGAGCCTTGACTCGATGGATGTTCATACACAACCTCAAACGTTTCTGATCAGCGACTCAAAAGGAAGACTCCCTGATTACATCGGCTGCCTCGAAAATCTAAAGACAGACTGGGAGCGACTCAGTGAGCTAATGGAGCAACGTGGCATCCCTTTTAGCCAACAACTACCTCATCTCAACAGGAGTCAGGCCCTACAAACTGATCAACCAGAACCGGGTCGGCTTCCCGATCGGGTGCGACACCAATTTGAGCTGACCTATGGACACGACATTCAGCTCTATCAAAAGCTCATTGCAGCTCAGCTGCCCTGACGTTGACGTCGTAACTGACCGCAGGCAGCGTTCTGATCCAAGCCGCGACTTGCGCGCAGACTGACGGCCACACCACGACGCTCGAGCACACGCTGGAAGCCCTCAATCCGGGCGCGGGTGGGACGTTGAAACTCCTCCTCTTCAATCGGGTTGTAGGCAATCAGATTCACGTGGCTCTGGAACCCTCCCACCCGATCGGCCAGTTCTGCGGCGTGCTCGGGGGCATCGTTCAAACCACCCAGAAGGATGTATTCGAAGCTGACGCGACGGCCGGTCACGGCCAGATAGTGACGACAGTCCTCCAGCAAGGCCTCGTAGGGATAGGCATGAGCCGTGGGGATGAGCTCTTCCCGCAGCGCTTGGTTGGGGGCATGGAGGCTCACCGCCAGGGTGAACTGGGCCCGACCGAGGGTCGCCAGAGCCAGCTCGGCCAGCTGCGGAAGGGTTTTCGGCACGCCAACGGTGCTCACCGTGATCCGACGTTGACCAATCCCGAGGTCGTCATTCAGGCAGCGAATGGCATCGAGAACTGCCTGGCTGTTGAGGAGAGGTTCCCCCATGCCCATGAACACGATGTGAGAGGGCCGGCGATCCATCACCTCCCGCACGCTGAGCACCTGATCAACGATCTCGTGGGTGCGCAGCGAGCGCTGCAGGCCGCCTTTACCGGTGGCGCAGAAACGGCAGGCCATCGGACAGCCCACCTGGCTGGACACACAGACCGTCAGCCGCTGATCAGTGGGGATGCCAACGGTCTCGATCGTCTCGCCGTCATCGGTGGACAACAGCAATTTGGTGGTCGCGTCTGCAGCAACCGAACGATGCACCTCCTTCAGGCGACCGACCTCAACACCGTCTTCCTTGAGAGACTCCCGCCAAGCCTTCGGCAGAACGGTGATCTCCGACAGGGATCGGGCTCCCTTGGCGTAGAGCCAGTCGTGCAGCTGCCGCCCACGAAAGGGCTTCTGCCCCTGAGCAACCGCCCAGCTCTCCAGCTCGGCCGCGCTGCGACCGAGCAACATCTGGCTCACCAGATCAGAAGACCGTGGCCAAGCTTGATCTCCACCGCCAGCAGGGCGATGAAACCAAGCATGGCGGCACGTCCATTGAGCTTCTCGGTGTGACCGTGGAAGCCAAACCGCGGCAGACGACGCTGGGGGATGTCAGTGGGCTCAAGCATCGGTGGTTCAGCGATGGGATGGCAGGAGGCGGTGATCAGTCGTCTGAAAGCAGGCCCTCTTCCTGAAGACCTTCGACGGCTTCAGCATCAACGACTTGCTCCTCCTTCAGCTCATTGTCGGCGTCCGGGCGGGCAAACGCGGCGAAGTTGCTGGTGGAGGGGTCGATGTTGTGACGGGTGCGGGTCGCCTCAAGATCGGCATCGCTGGGGTCATCCAACACAGCCGTGGAGCTGGCGGCCGGAGGCATCTCCACGGTGTAATCCGGACGAAGGTTCTGCATGCGGCGGTAGCCGGCGGGATCCTCCGACAGGATGTCTGGGTGAGGACCAGCCTCCTTCTGCAGCTCCTCTTCGAAACCGCTGAAGCCGGTGCCTGCAGGGATCAGGCGACCGATGATCACGTTCTCCTTGAGGCCCCGCAGCCAATCGCTCTTGCCCTCGATGGCAGCTTCCGTGAGCACGCGCGTGGTCTCCTGGAAGGAGGCGGCGGAGATGAAGCTGTCGGTGTTGAGCGAAGCCTTGGTGATCCCCAACAGCACCGGCGTGAATTCCGCGGGGGCACCACCGGTGATCGCCATGGCCTGGTTGGTGTCTTCCACCTGACGCAGTTCGATCAGCTCACCGGGCAGCAGGGTGGTGTCACCGGCATCTTCGACCCGCACCTTGCTGGTCATCTGACGCACGATGACCTCGATGTGCTTGTCGTCAATCGACACGCCCTGGGATTTGTAGACGTTCTGCACCTCGGTCACCAGACGGTGCTGCAGGTTGGCAATCGCTTCCTGCGCCGCATCCATCAACGGCTTACGGCTGCGAAGGTCTTCGAAGAAACACTCCAGCAGCTCATGGGGGTTGATCGGACCATCGGTGAGCAGCTCACCGGCGGTCACCTGCTGGCCATCGCTGACCATCACGTTGCGACCCAGCAGGATCGGGTATTCGCCGATGGCGTCATCGGCTTCGATCACCGTCACCGTGAGTGACTCGTCGTCGTCACCTTGCTTGATCTCCACCGTGCCGGGCTTTTTGCACAGCACTGCCGACTCACGCGGACGACGGGCCTCCAGCAATTCCTCGATTCGGGGCAGACCCTGAACGATGTCACCGGTCTTCTGACGTTCAAACACCAGCAAGGCCAAACCGTCACCGCGCTGAACCAGATCACCGTCACGGACGTGCAGGACGGAGTCGGGAGACACCATGTAGGGACGGCCGAGGCGCAGGGTCACGCTGTTGCTGTCGACAGCTTCCACCTCACCGCAGCAGCTGGAGGGCTCACCCTCAGCCAGCAGTTCGCCATCGACGATGCGTTGACCAACTGCGACCACCGGTTTGCCGGAGGTGCTGAGGGTGGTGGTGTCTTCCGGACGCTCAACGAGCAAACGGCGGACGGGATCTGCCTCAGTGGCTTCTGGCAGCTGCGCAACACCGGCCTGCTTGCAGAGGATCTGGGTGGTGGCGATCACATCGCCAGCTTTGACGGAGATGCCGTCTTCCACCTGCAGCTCGGTGTGGGTGGAGCCGTGGCTGGAGTCGGACATGGTGTCGCGACGCACCAGGATCGACTCAAGGATCACCAGCCTCAGACGGGAGATTGTCTTGGCCCGTTTGTCAGGGGCCTTCTCCACATCCACGGTCATCTGCGGCGTGGTGTCGAAGGTCTCCAGGATCAGCTGGGTCTTGAGCAGTTCAACGCCCTCCACTGACTTGATCAGCTCGTTGTCCTTGAACGCCAGTCGCTGGGTGGCCTTGATGCCCAGGTGGGGGCCATTGGCCTGCTTGACGTGCGACAGCTCAGGCAGTTGCGCCTCGTTGGGGATGGTGTATTCCTCCACGGGACGCAGCAGCAGACCTTTGCCCTCAGGGGTCTCCACGGTCTGGACGTACTTCATCTCCTCGATGCTCAGACCCTTGGCGATTTCCTCACCGGGGTTGACCATCTGGCCATCGCCCTCAAATCGTTCGAGCGCCTTGCTGTCGGAACTGAGGTGGAAATCACCGCTGCGAACAATGATCTCGCGCAGGATGTCGTTTTTCTGGGTGACCGTGACGATGCCGGCGGTCTGGCTGAAGATGTCCTTCACCACTTCGGTGCCGGCTTCGATCCACTGACCATCGGTGATCATCAACAGGGAGATGTCCTTGTTGATCTCGTGGGTCTCCTGGGGGATCCAGAGCAAGGTGCCGCCCTTGTTGACCTCGTAGCCGTTCTTGGCGGAACGGGCCTTCTTGATCGCCAGACCGGGGGCGAACTTGACCAGGCCACCGGTGCCGGTGCGGAAGCGGTCGTCGGCCAGCTCGGCGACCACCTCACCAGAACCGATCTTGCTGCCTGGAATCGTGTTCAACCGATAGCGGGTGCCGTCCTTGGCTTCCAGATTCCAGATCTCTCCTGAGTGGGTGGACTCCTCCAGCAGCTTGAAGTCCTTCAGCGTCATCGCTGTCGTGACGATCTGAACCTCGCGGGAATCGCCGATGGAGTCGCGCAGGCGCACATCACCGCCGTATTCGCTGCGCTGACTGGCTTCCGCCAGCACCTGACCCTCGGTGACCTCGGTATCTCCCTGAACCACCGGTTGGGCATTGGGAGGCAGGTTGTACACATCACCTGCCAGCACCCACATCCGGCCCAGACGCTGGGCCTTGAGGGTGATGTTGCCCTGACGGTCGGTGACTTCCCGAGGCTGGATCGCTTCCTCGTAGCGCACCTGACCGGCCAGGTCGCAAATCACGTCCTTGGTGGCTTTCTCGACGCTCTTCTTCACCGCACCAGCGGCGATCTGAGCGACGGTCACATCAGCATCAATGGTCTGACCGTTCTCAACAAACAGCAGCGAACCATTGGTGATCTCAATTTTCTGGGTTTTGCCCTTTCCTGACGGCTTGATGGAGAGGTTGAAGTCAACCTCGGCCTGTTGGGCATTGACGCCGTGGGGCGTGCGGTAAGGACGAACCCTGGCCTTGGCAGAGAACTCGATGGTGCCCGCCACAACGGAACGCACCACACCGGTTTCGGCCGTGGACACACCACCGGTGTGGAAGGTGCGCATCGTGAGCTGCGTTCCGGGCTCACCGATGGACTGGGCCGCAATGATGCCAACGGCTTCGCCGAGGTCCACCAGTTCGTTGTGGGCCAGGGCCCAGCCGTAGCACTTGCGACAGACGGAGCGGTTGGCCTCACAGGTGAGGGGAGAGCGCACGCTCACCGCGGTGACCCCTGCCTTTTCGATGCGTTTTGACAGGGGTGGGTCGATTTCGGTGTCCCGCTCTGCCAGCACCTCTCCATCGGCGCTCACCACCTGGGATGCCGTGAGGCGGCCGACCAAACGGTTACCGAAACGTCCATCTTCAGCCTCCACCACGATGTGGCGCGTGGTGCCGCAGTCGTCTTCGCGAACGATGACGTCCTGAGCCACGTCCACCAGGCGACGGGTCAGATAACCGGAGTCAGCTGTTCGCAGGGCGGTGTCCACCAGACCCTTACGGGCGCCGTAGGAGGAGATGACGTATTCGGTGACCGTGAGACCTTCGCGGAAGTTGGTGCGGATCGGCAGGTCGATGATCTCGCCCTGGGGATTGGCCATCAGGCCCCGCATGCCCACCAGCTGTCGCACCTGGGACATGTTTCCTCGGGCGCCAGAGTTGGCCATCATCCAGACCGAATTCAGCGGTGCGTTCTGGTTGAAGTTCTTCTTGACCGCATCCACCAGACGCTCATTGGTCTCAGTCCAGGTGTCGATGACCTTGGTGTGACGCTCCACCTCCGTGATCTCACCCAACCGGTAACGCTCCTCCGTGGCTGTGATCTGCTCCTCGGCCTCTCCGAGCAGGGCTTTTTTCGCCTCGGGAACTTGCAGATCGTTCACGGAAATCGAAACCGCCGCCTGAGTGGCGTAGCGGAAGCCGAGATCCTTGAGCTTGTCGGCCATTGATGAGGTGACCGCCGTGCCGTGGTTTTTGTAAGCCCAGGCCACCAGCTGCTTGAGGCCCCGTTTGTCGACGATGTGGTTTCGGAACGGTGGGGGCGTCTTGCTGAGGGGACGGGAAGCGCTTTCAAGAACAGGAGCGGTGTCCTTGGCGGCCTTGCTGGACTTACGGGACTTGCTGGATTTAGAGGAGGAGGAGGTCATGGCTGCGCGCGGGTGAGAAGAGGAGATCGTGCGGAAGGAGGAAGAACTCAGGCGGCGGCCACCGCGCCGATGATCGTGTGATTCATCACCACCCGGCCGGTCGTGGTGAGGATGTAACGGCTGATCAGGGCACCGTCTTCGTCAAAACGATCGCGGCGGTAGGTCCACTGCTCAATGCGGGTGCCATCGCTGAGGGTTTCGCTCTTGATGGGCTCGTCCAGCTCATCGTTGTCTTCGACTTCACCGTTGAAACGCACCCAGACCCAGTCGTGCAGACCGATGCGGGTGTCTTCGAAGGCATGGATCACATCCTCGAGGCTTGAGTAGGTGCGGCTGCGATCACCGAATTCAGGCTGTTCAGCCCCTGGCTGCAGAGCCGTGAGGTAGTAGGAACCGAGCACCATGTCCTGGGACGGGGTCACGATCGGCTCACCGGTGGCCGGCGACAGGATGTTGTTGCTGGCCAGCATCAACATGCGGGCCTCGGTCTGGGCTTCGATCGCCAGGGGCACGTGCACGGCCATCTGGTCACCGTCGAAGTCAGCGTTGAAGGCGGGGCAGACCAGCGGGTGGAGCTGAATGGCGCGACCATCCACGAGCTTCGGTTCGAAGGCCTGGATGCCGAGACGGTGCAGCGTCGGGGCGCGGTTCAACATGATCGGATGACCGTCGATCACCTCCTGCAGCACCTGCATCACCTCGTCGTCGGCCCGCTGAATCAGCTTCTTGGCCGCCTTGATGTTGTTGACGATGTTCTGTCGGATCAGGCGATGGATCACGAAGGGCTGGAACAGCTCGATCGCCATCTCCTTCGGCAGGCCGCACTGATGCATCTTCAGCTTCGGACCCACCACGATCACGGAACGACCGGAGTAGTCGACCCGTTTGCCCAGCAGGTTCTGACGGAAGCGACCCTGTTTGCCCTCGATGATGTCGCTGAGTGATTTCAGCGGACGGTTGTTGGCGCCGACGACGGTGCGACCGCGACGACCGTTGTCGATCAAGGCGTCGACGGCCTCCTGCAGCATCCGCTTCTCGTTGCGGACGATGATTTCGGGGGCCAGGATTTCCTGAAGCCTGGCCAGACGGTTGTTGCGGTTGATCACCCGCCGGTAGAGATCGTTGAGATCACTGGTGGCGAAACGACCACCATCCAGCTGCACCATCGGGCGGAGATCCGGCGGGATCACCGGAATCACATCCAGCACCATCCACTCAGGACGGGCACTGGTGGCCACGAAGTTATCGATGACCCGCAGACGCTTGATCAGCTTGGCCCGCTTCTGGCCCTTGCTGCCGTTGATCTCCTCACGCAGCTGCTCAGCCACTTCCACCAGATTGAGGTCTTCGAGCAGTTGCTTGAGCGCCTCAGCACCGATGCCCACCACAGGCTCGTTCTCGATCTCCGATTCCTCGGCATAGATCTCGTCTTCGATCTCCAGCCACTCGTCCTCGGTGAGCAGCTGTTTGTACTTCAGCTCTTTGTGGTCGCCGGGATCCAGCACCACATAGCAGTTGAAGTAAACGATCTGCTCCACATCCCGCAGGGGCATGTCCAAAAGGATGGCCACATAGCTGGGGATACCCTTCAGGTACCAAACGTGAGAGACCGGTGCTGCCAGCTTGATGAAACCCATCCGGTGACGACGCACCCGGCTCTCGGTGACCTCCACACCACAGCGCTCACAGACAATGCCGCGGTGACGCACGCGCTTGTACTTGCCGCAGTGGCATTCCCAGTCCTTGGAGGGACCAAAGATCTTTTCGCAGAACAGCCCGTCCATCTCGGGCTTCAAGGTCCGGTAGTTGATGGTCTCCGGTTTGGTGACCTCACCAACCACCTGACCATTGGGCAGGGTGCGTTGGCCCCACTCCATCACCCGTTCGGGTGAGGCAAGGGTGATCTTGACGTAGTCGAAGTGGTTCTCGGTGCGGAGGTTGCTGTTGGTCATGGACGGCGGTTGGAGGAAGGGGTGTCAGTCGTTGTGATCCGTTCGGTCCGTCAGTCCTCGTCGTAATCCGCGACGCCGAGGGATTCGTAGGTGGGACGGCTTGGAGTGCTGCGGCGGGGGTTCACGTCCTGCATCAGATCCACCTCCTTGCCTTCATCGGTGTACACAGCGATGTCGAGACCCAGGGACTGGAGTTCGCGCATCAGCACCTTGAAGGATTCCGGCGTGCCGGGGCGGGGGATCGGCTTGCCCTTGACGATGGCGTTGAGCGCCTCGTTGCGACCCTGCATGTCGTCGGACTTGACGGTGAGCAGTTCCTGAAGGGTGTAGGCAGCGCCATAGGCCTCGAGAGCCCACACTTCCATCTCACCCAGACGCTGACCGCCCTGCTGAGCCTTACCACCCAGGGGCTGCTGGGTGACCAGGGAGTAGGGACCGGTGGAGCGGGCGTGGATCTTGTCATCCACCAGGTGCACCAACTTGAGGAAGTGTGAATAGCCCACGGCCACAGGCTGGTCAAAGGGCTGACCTGTCCGGCCGTCACGCAGCACCAGCTTGCCGGGGTCGTCGGGGTTGTACACCCAGGCCTTACCGGGTTGCTTGGCCGCTTCTTTGAGGAAGGCTTCGCAGGTTTCCTGCGACATCTCGGCACCGTGCATTTCGTCAAACGGCACGATCCGGACCCGGGAATCCAGGTTGGATGCAGCCCAGCCCATCAGCAGCTCGAACACCTGACCGACATTCATCCGGCTCGGCACACCCAGAGGGTTGAGGCAGATGTCAACGGGGGTGCCGTCCGGCAAGTAGGGCATGTCCTCCCGGGGAAGGATGCGGCTGATGATGCCCTTGTTGCCGTGGCGGCCGGCCATCTTGTCGCCCACCTGAATCTTGCGGCGCTGCGCCACATAGACCCGCACCACCATGTTGGCGCCGGGCGGCAGTTCATCCCCCTGCTCACGGGTGTAGATCCGTACGTCGACCACACGTCCACGCTCGGTGCCGGGCACCCGCAGGGAGTTGTCGCGAACGTCGCGGGCCTTCTCACCGAAGATCGCCCGCAGCAGCTTCTCTTCCGGCGGCTGGTCCGACTCGCCTTTCGGCGTGACCTTGCCCACCAGGATGTCGCCGCTCTCAACGAAGGCACCGACGCGGATGATGCCCATCTCGTCAAGGTTGCCGAGACTCTCCTCAGCGACGTTGGGGATCTCGCGGGTGATCTCCTCCGGTCCGAGCTTGGTCTGACGGGCTTCGATCTCGTACTTCTCGATGTGCACCGAGGTATAGAGGTCGTCCGTGACCAAACGCTCGCTCACCAGCAAGGCGTCCTCGAAGTTGTAACCCTCCCAGGGCATGTAAGCGATCAGCACGTTCTGACCCAGGGCGATTTCACCGCCCTCGCAGGCGGAGCCATCCGCCATCACCTGACCAACGATCACCTGATCGCCGCAACGAACGATCGGACGGTGGTTGAGGCAGGTGTCCTGGTTGGAGCGCTGATATTTCTGCAGGTAATGGGTGTGCTCCTGGCCGTCCTCGTCCTGAACGACGATGGCGGTGGCATCCACGAAAATCACGGTGCCGTTGACCCTTGAGATCGGCACCATGCCGGAGTCACGGGCCACCTGGGTCTCGAGACCGGTCCCCACCAGGGCACGCTCAGGACGCAGCAGGGGCACAGCCTGGCGCTGCATGTTGGACCCCATCAGGGCGCGGTTGGCGTCGTCGTGCTCCAGGAAGGGAATCAGGGAAGCCGCGACCGAAATCACCTGAACCGGAGACAAGGCGACGTAATCAACCTGCTCGGGCGGCACCTTCTCGAAGTCCTGGCGGTAGCGAACAGGAATCAGATCGGCCTTGATGCGTCCATCGGATTCGGTGGCGACGTCACCAGGGGCCACCCGCACTTCGTCCTCACGGTCAGCAGACAGGTAGATGGGATCACCGTCTTTGATCACCACTCCGTTCTCCACCTTCCAGAACGGGGTCTCGATGAAGCCGTACTCATTCACCCGGGCGTGGGTGGCCAGGGAGTTGATCAGACCGGCGTTAGGGCCTTCCGGCGTCTCGATCGGGCAGAGACGGCCGTAATGGGAGGGATGGATATCACGGACAGCAAAGCCGGCGCGCTCCCGGGTGAGACCACCCGGTCCAAGGGCAGAAATGCGGCGCTTGTGGGTCAGCTCAGCCAGAGGGTTCGTCTGATCCATGAACTGGCTCAGCTGGCTGGAGCCGAAGAACTCCTTGATCGCCGCCACCAGTGGCTTGGGGTTCACCAGCTGCGCCGGGGTGAGCGAATCGGTCTCGCCGACCGTCATCCGCTCCTTGATGATTCGCTCGAGGCGGTTGAGGCCCACCCGCACCTGGTTCTGCAGCAGCTCGCCCACGGAACGAACGCGGCGGTTGCCCAGGTGATCGATGTCGTCGAGGCTGGCGCCACCGACATCCAGCTCGAGGTTGATCAGGTAGTCGAGGGTGGAGAGCACGTCCTCATGGGTGAGGGTGCGCACCGTGTCGGGGATGGTGAGGCGGAGCTTTTTGTTGATCTTGTAGCGACCAACCCGGCCGAGGTCGTAGCGCTTGGGGTCGAAGAAGCGGGTCTGCAAGAGCTGCTGACCGCCACTCACCGAGGGTGGTTCACCAGGACGCAGTTTCTTGTAAAGCTCCAGCAGGGCCTGGTCTTCCGAGCTGATGCCCTCATCATTCGCGGCATCAATCGACTTTTTGTAGAACTCCGGGTGCCGCAACTTATCGAGCACGTCGTTATCCGACAGCCCCATCGCGCGCATCAGCACGTGGGCGTTGATCTTGCGGGTCTTGTCGACGCGAACGTGGAGAAGGCTGTTCTTGTCGGTTTCGAACTTCAGCCAGGCACCGCGGTTGGGGATGACGCTGGCGTTGTATGTACGTCGTCCGTTTTTGTCCATTTCATCCTTGAAATAGACACCGGGGCTGCGCACGATCTGATTCACGATCACGCGTTCAGCACCATTAATGATGAAGGTGCCCCGCTCGGTCATCAGCGGCAGTTCACCGATGAAGACCTCCTGCTCCTTGATTTCACCGGTCTCTTTGTTGACCAGGCGGCAGGTCACGTACATCTGCGACGCAAAGGTTGCGTCACGGCGTTTTGCCTCTTCCACATCGTGGCGAGGGCGCTTCAGTCGGTACTCGCTACCGATGAAATGCAGCTCCAGCTTGCCGGTGTAGTCGGTAATGGGGGAGAAGCTCTCCAGCTCCTCGATCAGGCCCAGATCCAGAAACCACTTGAAGCTGGCCCGCTGCACCTCCACCAGATCGGGGAGATAGGTGGCGGTCTTGGCGACCTGAATCGCGCTGCTGCTCATGCGGGGACCGGCAGAGAGGACGAAAGGGACACGACCTGGACGAACACCATCAGCGCAACCACATCGCTCCGACACAGCAAAAGCGGCGGCTGCCTGTCCCGATGAAGGGACCGGCAGCGCCGCAATTGAGCTCAGAGATCGAGGGTCAGATCAGCTGACGACGACAAGTGCACCGGAAGGGAATGGACGCTTCGGGCTCCACGGATTCGGCGAACCGGATCCATGGCCAGGCCAATACAACATCTTACACATCACCCTCGTACGCTTTCCACCCCAGTTAGGGAAGACCGAACAAACGACGGGCGTTGGAGGTGCTGCTGGCCGCAACCGTGTCGAGATCGACACCGCGGAGTTCAGCTACCCGGTTGGCCACCGACGCCACAAAAGCCGGTTCGTTGCGTTTACCCCGCCGGGGCACCGGCGCCAGGAATGGGCAATCCGTTTCCACCAGAAAGCGATCCTCAGGCACCTGACGCGCGCAGTCATGGGTGGGGACTGCCTTCGGGAAAGTGACTGTGCCACTGAAGCTGATGTACAACCCGAGCTCCAGGAAGCCGTCCATTTCGTCGGGCGTCCCGCCCCAGCAGTGCATGACCCCACGTGGGCAGCGGCCTTCGGGAACGCGGGCACGCAGCTCGTTGAGCATCGGCTCAGCGGCATCACGGCAATGAATAATCACCGGCAGATCCAACTCCACCGCCAGGTCCAGCTGCGGACGGAGCACCTGCAATTGTTCCTCGAGGTTCTTGTCACGGAACAGATCGAGCCCCAGTTCGCCAATGGCAACGACCCGCTTGTCTCCCAGCGCCGCCCGTCTCAGCACCGCAATCGTGTCGTCTCGCCAGTGCTCCGTATCCAAGGGATGAACCCCCACGGAGTAGCGCATCTCAGGAAAGCGATCAGCCAGGGCCCGGATCGCAGGAATTTCGGACGGCTCCACGCAGGCATGCAACAGGGCCTTGACCCCTGCTTCCCGCCAGCGGGAGGCCACCTCATCGAGGTCGTCGTCGAAGGTTCTAAAAACGATGTGACAGTGACTGTCAATCAACGTTGGAGTGGACGACACAGGGGGCTAAAACGCGCTTTCAGCCCCATTCTGCCGGCTTTGGTCGATCAGCTGGAGGGCTCGAGCACCTGGCGGACCGTAGCGCTGAGACGAGACTTTTGATGGGCGCCGTTGTTGCGATGCAGCACACCCACCTTCACGGCCTTGTCGATCTTGCTGAAAGCAGCATTCATCGAGGCTGAGACGGTGGCCTTGGCTGCGTCTCCGGGTTCCTTGCTGTACGCCTCGCAGGCGACGAA
>ERZ802822.1767-NODE-1767-length-12711-cov-14.558651_pt1 | contig 12711 bp, 10 predicted proteins | sample MGYA00345649_ERZ802822 | MGnify/ENA primary metagenome ERZ802822 (study PRJEB30503, sample SAMEA104212359) | marine metagenome | biome: Westerlies Biome; feature: [SRF] surface water layer (ENVO:00010504) within the epipelagic zone...; material: water...
AAAGACGGCCAGCGCGGAGCCCTGCCCAAAGCGAATGCCGGTCGTGAAACGACGAATATGGTGCGCCTCGCGGAATACCCGCGTGGTCGGCACTCGTTCGGCGAGTTCATCGATCCAGTCTGTATTCATTGGCCTCAGTCAATTCACTGCTTTAGAGCCCCCCCCCGCACCGAGACGATGCGGGGGCTCAACATCAGAGAACACGCCTGACTTACTGAATACCCCAGGCGATGCCGCGGCGCAGCAACTCATAGTACGCGGGGACTTCCCAGCTACCGCGCTCCAGTACGGGATACTCTTCTACCAATGGCTGCATATCGTAAGTCGATCGGCAGTGTCCCAAAGTGAGGTAGAGCACAGTCCCCTCGCCCAGGGGTCGCAGATAGAACACCGCGTGTTTTTGCTCCTCTTCCCAGTCGCCATCCTGAAAGGCATCAACCTGGCCCGTCCATTCAGTATGCAACAGCATCTCGTTCTCGCCGTGATACTCAGAAAGATACAGCTCATCCGTAGTGTCGAAAGGCTCGATGCCCTCAACCAAGGGATGATCTGGCGCCGTTATCTCAACACGATAAGGCTCGATGGGTGGGTGGGCAAGAAACTGACTACCCAGTACCTCCATAAAATCCTTGTGATCACGCGGCGCACGCAATAACGGTGGGTCGTGGCTCAACCATTCAAGAACAGAGTTCGTTGCATGCAGCGCAAACCACTTGCCGCCCTTCTCGATGTAAGATTTTAGCTGTGCCTGTCCCGCAGCGTCGGGCACTTCGTCACAGGTGTAGGTCACGAGCAAGTCGGCCTCACACATCGCGTCGACATCGCTATAGTCATTGGCCACCTTGACTCTGATTACATCGTGCTCTGCCAGCAGTTTTAACAGCTCCAACCGTGCGAAGTCGAAATCGTGGTACTTACCTCCACAAACGAGATAGACGTCTTTTCGCTTACCTGCCATCAGTATTCCTCACTTATTGTTGTTTCAGCGTAGCCGCCAGGGCTCACTCAGCCTGAGCGGCCGCCATCGCGGCCATCACCGACTCTTCAATTTCCGAAGGCAGCGGGTTGCGTCGCAGCGTCAAGCCGCCGTTCACCTGCAAGTTCTCACCCGTCATATAGCACTCGTCGCTCCCCAAGAAGACTGCTGCGGCAGCGATATCTTCAGACGTATTGAGTCGGCCTAGCGGATAATTCTTCAGGAACGACTCCAGCAGCCCCGGCGTTTCGAGGTGCGGTGCCGCCATCGGTGAAGCGGTCAGCCCCGGAGAGATCGAATTCACCCGAATACCCTTGGCGCCATATTCGTCTGCCACCCCTCTTACCACGTGATCGATACCCGCCTTGGTGCCGATATACGCATGGTGATTGCCCACCAAAATAGTCGCGGTCGCAGAGGAGATCTGAATAATCGACGAAGGATCATTCATGACGCCGACCAATACCTGCATCCACTGATACGGACCCTTGAACTGCAGGTCCATCATCATGTTCAGATCTTCTTCGCTGGTTTCTTCAAATTGCGTCAGCAGCCCCAATCCCGTCGCATTAACGGCGATATCGATTTTACCGTGGGCATCCATAATGGCCTGAATCGACGACCTGATATCTTCCATCTTGGTGATGTCACAGGTCACGGCCATGCCGCCAATTTCACCGGCAAGCCATTCGAGCTCGTCGGCGTGCCGACCGCCCACTGCCACCGTAGCGCCCTCTTCGGCGAAGCGCTGCGCAATCACCTGGCCCATGTTGCCGCGCCCGGCTGCGCCCAACACGTATGCCACTTTGCCTGCCAATCGTCCCATGATCTGTCCCCGTTTATTGTTAAGTTAGGACTCAGGATAGTACTAAAGTCGCGGGCCTTGGGGGGATTTTCTGCGCGGATGCCGCGCTGGTTCAGAAGCCGGCGCCAAGCTATGGTTAACGGATGTCTGACCTGCCCATTCTGTATTCATTCCGCCGTTGCCCCTATGCCATGCGGGCACGAATGGCACTGGTCGCATCGGGTGCGGAAGTGATGCTCAGAGAAGTACTGCTCAAGGGCAAACCTGCCGAACTGCTCGCGGCGTCACCCAAAGCGACAGTCCCCGTACTCGTGCTGTCAGACGGCCGGGTTGTTGAAGAAAGCTTAGATGTCATGCAGTGGGCGCTCGAGTACCGCGACCCACTCAACTGGCTCGAAGGTGAGGCGCTCGAATCGGACTGGATCAGTGCATGCGATGGCGACTTCAAGCATTGGCTGGACCGCTACAAGTACTCTGAGCGTTACCCCGAACACACCGCTGAGGACTATCGCCAGAAAGCCGAAACGTTTGTCCAAAAGCTGGAAGACTGGCTGTCGGTGTCCGACTGGGTGGGTGGCGATGCAGCCAATGCCGTCGACGTGGCGTTGTTTCCGTTTATTCGCCAGTTTGCAGGCGTCGACCCCTCGTGGTGGCAGCAGGCGCCCTACCCCAAGGTCAGACTATGGTTGGAAAACTGGCTGAACAGCGCGTTGTTCTCAGCAATAATGGCCAAGTATCCGCGCTGGGAATCCGGTCAGCCGGGAGAGCGTTTCCCGCCCGACCCGGATCAAGGCGCACCCACACACGCATAAAATAACCACAAGTCACCGCAAACAAGGTTGGCGATCATGACATTCACTAAAGCCTCAGTCCTCTCTGCCCTCTCCACCCTCTCACTGTGCTCCGCACTCTTGATCGGCTGCGCACAGGACGCGCCCAATCCTGTTGATCTCGCGCTGACGCACGTCACCGTGATCGATGCCGTGAACCCGGTCCGCCGCAATCAAACCGTGCTCATCGACGATGGGCGCATCATCGATATCGTCGACAGCAACACAGCTCCCGAGGCACCGGCCTCGCAGAAAATCGACGCCAGCGGGCAGTACCTCATTCCCGGGCTTTGGGACTTCCACGTTCACTTCACCTTCGACAAAAGATTTACCGACGCCATGGCGGGGCTCTTCCTCTACCACGGCATTACCAATGTGCGTGATACCGGCGGGCTCCTTGAGGATCTATTGCCCGTTGTCGATACCCTGCGCAGTGCAGGTAGCAACGCGCCCAATATCTGGTACTCGGGCCCACTACTGGATGGCAAAGACGTGGTGTACGACGGCGTCAATTTCCCGGGGCTAGGTATTGCCAATCCCACACCGGAGGCCGCACGCGCCAACATTGCCGAGATTCATGCGGCCGGGGCGAGCTTCCTGAAGATCTATGAGATGGTTACACCAGAGGTCTTTGCAGCGATTGTGGATGAGGCGGGGCTCAGAAATCTCCCCATCGACGGCCACGTGCCGCTCTCTATGCGCGCCCGCGATGTCGCGCCTCAAGTGCAGTCGCTCGAGCATTTGCGCAATTACGAAATGGACTGCGTCAGTGATCCCGAGCTATGGCTCGCCGCCAGACAGGCAGAGCTGGCAAATGTGGCCAACGAGCCGGGCAATGTGCTGCGATCCCGGCTTCATACACTCCAGCGCCTCACAGCAATCATTGCTGAAGACCCTGCCGTATGCGCCGAAACCACCGAGGCACTCAAAGCCACCATCACGGTGCCAACTCTGCGCATGAACTCGATGGATCTCTATGTGCCGTTTGCTCGAGATGGCTTTGATCTGGCGATGGATTTGATCCCGGCGAGCGTCAGTGAAGAATGGCGTGCGGCCCGCGATGCGTTGGCAGCGTCTGAAGAAGCGGTCGATACCACCTTTGCCGAGTGGTCACTGCGCCGCACGGGCGAGCTGCATTTGGCGGGTGCACCGATTGCGGCCGGCACCGATACGCCTATCGGCTGGAGCATTCCCGGTTACAGCCTACATACCGAACTCGAGCAATATGTTGAGGTGGGCATGACGCCACTCGAGGCGCTGCACTCGGCCACAGTCAAACCGGCTGAGTTCTTTGGTCTGGAAAACGAGATGGGCCAAATCAAGGCCGGGGCTGTTGCCGACGCCGTGCTGCTGAATGCCAACCCGCTTGAGGACATTACAGCGACCCGCAGTGTGGAGGCCGTGATCAATCGTGGCGTGTTGCTGACGCGCGAGCAGCTCAATCAACTTGTCACGGTGAACTAACGGCGGCCGCGGCGCCGGTGCCAAACCGCTGGCGACTGCGGCGTCTATCCGCCTTCTGTCTGACCGTTTTCCTCATGCAGAACCCGCGTTATACTGCGCGCGCCCTAGGACCATAGCTCAGTTGGTTAGAGCGCTACCTTGACATGGTAGAGGTCGGCGGTTCGAATCCGCCTGGTCCTACCAAAATAGATGTAAATTATTGATTTCGCTGAAATCACACCAACAACGGTGGACCAAAATCGCCCTATTGAGGGTATTGATCTACTAGCGGTTGAAGGAACTCACCACTGCAACATTCAAAACTGGAGTTGTCACAAAGCCTCGTCGTTAAAGTGATACGTCTCCCGTATTTACTCAGCGCCCGGTGATCACGCGAAGATCACGCTATACATAAGCCTCGATGGCTTTGGTGCCCGCAGGCTACTAATTTACGTAGAGGCCTCTCAGCGTCACCAGGTCACTGTCGCTCAGACCCAACTCAGAAATTAAATAAGCATCCACGGTGCCGTACTGTTCTTTTACACCATCGAGTGTGGCGACAATGAACGGGACGCCATCGGCAGTTACCAGCGGACTGGGGCGGCTTGGGTCCTTTCCTTCACCGTATTGCAACATCATCGCAGCGAATCCGTTTGTTTTTGCTGCTTCCTGAAGATCAACACCGCCGGCCTCAATCAGTGGTCGCCGAAAATCGGTAGATAGCAGGTAGTCTTCAACAATGTGCTCTCGCGACACACCTAGCGAAGCCAACAAAAGCGCTGATGTCACGCCAGTCCTATCCTGGCCGGCGGAACAGTTAACCACTAAGGGGGCCCTGCCCTGGAGAAGCGCTTCAAAATAGAGCTTTAGCTGTGGTTTTATGGCGGTCAGCAGCGTGTCGTACATTCCGCCATGACCGTCGCCATCTTCCTGTTCAGACACCTCAAACGCCTTAGCCATCATTTCCACAATGCTATAGGGCACCCGCAAATAGTCGATGTTTGACTCTCTTGCCCAGTGATTGGGATAAAGCTCGATCTCTTCGGTCGAGCGAAGATCAACTATGGTTTTAAAGCCAAAGCCATCCAAGTAATTTTGGTCATTGTCCGTGAGCCCGGTCATGGCGCCAGATCTAAATAACAGTCCTCGCTTGACCTGCCCTCCATCATCGGTGGGGTAGCCGCCCAGGTCCCTGAAATTGCTCCCACCCTCCAACGGTAACAACCGCCGATAACTGAAACTGAGCGCTTCAGCACTGTCGCTGTCCTCAGCAGCAATCACGTTACCTGAGAATCCAGCCAACATGCCAAACATCACTGCGGTTACCACCGATACATACAAAGGAATTAAGCCGTTACGTAATGCCATGAGTGTTTTATCCTGATCGCTAATTTCGGCGCTAAAAAAAATGGCGCCCAGAGGCGCCGATTGTTTTAGCTTCGCTCTAGTAGTTAACGCGTATACCTACCAAATAGTGCGAGCCATAACTTTCAGACTGATTGATAGTACCGTTACCAGCAAATCTCACGTCAGTTTCATCGGTAATGTTATTGAAGTTGGCGTAAATACTGACTTCGCTGCCGACTATAGGCCGTTGGAAAGTGTAGGAGATCTGGGCGTCTAGTCGCTCCATCTCACCCCAAAACTCTTCTGGATCTTCGATAGGAGAAATCCATTCGTCTCGATAGCTATAGTTCACTCGTGCTGACAAACCAAAATTCTCATAGAAAACTGCCGCGTTGTATATGGTGTCGGAAGTACCGGGCAGGCCCACTTTTTCTCCACTTGCTCGCTTGAATTCGCCGTCCGCTAGGGTGAGATTTGCACTGAAACCCAGTCCTTCCACGATCTGATCCGCAAAATAGACCGCGTTCAACTCAACGCCCGAGAACGTACCGTCGGAACCGTTCAGGAACCCTGTGTAGTCCCACTGCTCACCGGCGTATTCTGGTATGAAGCCTCCCGCATCAACCATACTGGAATCAGCGTAGATCACATCGTCGATACTGCGGGTGAACGCCGCGACAGATACTAGCGACCCGTTGTCTAAGTAGTACTCCAGCGAGGCGTCCACTCCAAACGAAGTTTCAGCCTCTAGCGTGGGGTTACCTCCTGAGATCTCCTTTTCAATGACGTCGATTCCCGCTGCGGCACGCCATTCATTGTAAGTAGGGCGGTTGACGCCAGAACTAGCAGAGAGACGCAGCTTTACATTGTCCGAAAGATCGAAGTTGATGTGGGCATTGGGTAGCACATCTGTGAAGTCTGTCGAGTACTCAAACCCATCAACCCCTTGATTGGTAACATCAGTCTGCTCTACTCGCACACCAACAACGTAACTGCCCCACTTGGTCGTCTTAGTGTAACTGACATACCCCGCTAGGATGTCTTCGTCTATCGCCACGGCATTTTCAGGGTCAACCGAGCCACTGGGATAAATATCGTACGACTGCCAGGCTCTATCCAAACTAGGGTTGTCAAAGTAAGTACCGCCTATTGAGTTAGTCGTATTTGACTCCCATGCCCGGCCAGTATCAAAGTCATTCATCCGAGCAGCCAAGTCGCCCGGGTAAGGTCCAAACGCCACCGTCTCGGCACCACCGATGGCTTCTCTCTGGTCCAATTGCAAGCCAAACTTAAGTTCGTCGTTGCCGTTTAACGCTCGCTTGACATCAACTTTAAATTTATTGACGTCTTGATCCATGGGGTTGTAAAAACCAATCCCGAAATTAGCCAGAAAGACAGCGTCAGCGGGGTTTCCACTCAGCGTGAGAATTGGGTCAGTAATATTAGTCACGTCGAAATCACCGAAGTAAGGCACGGGTCCCTCAGCGGTAAGTCCGGCAAATCCCGCCACTTGATAAGTAATCGGGAGGTTCTGCAGAAACTCCGTCTCCGTCAGTGTGTAAGAAACTAAGACGTCGAACTCTCCAGAAGTAAACTCAATACCGAGCGTGTTAGTAAATGTTGAGTTTTCGTAAATGCCATCCTCAAGCGCTCGCGTGAGCTGGAGCGGCATGTTAGTGCCCGTCTCCCCTGCCCTTGGTGCGAGGAACTCGAAGACGTACTGGTTACGCTCTTCCTCATCCGTAAATTCTGAATACACGCTGTTCAAAAACACTCTGGAAACAGCACCATCACCACGATACTCAGCGCTGAAACCGTAGGCCTCATCGGAGCGCTTAATGAAATAAGATCTATAATCGAGCTCGTTAACGACTAATGCTGACCCCTCTCGGTCCAAATCGTACTCTCGGTTGTCCGTGACCTGCTCCCGGCTGTTCTCGGAATAAAAACCGAGAATGCCGAAGTTATCGTTAGAAAAAGAACCGCGTAAGCTGAGCTTATCGACGTCTCCCCCACCCAACTCTTGCTCACCAAGACCCGCGTCGAGGGCAAAAGAAGCACCCTCTTTGTCAAAGGGACTGTTCGTTTCGATGTTGACGAAGCCTGAAACAGCCTCGCCTGGCATATCGGCGGTAATAGCTTTGTTGACGGTAAGTCTACGAGTAATAACGGCAGGAAAACTGTCGAAACGAGGAATACGCCCGTTCTCCGCGCCGGGAACATCTATGCCGTTGAAGGCGATGGCGGTGTACCTAAACGGAGCGCCGCGCAGATTTACATAACGTGCTTGTCCTTGGTCCCGTTCAATAGCGACGCCAGGCACTCTAGCCAAGGAGTCTGCAAGATTTTGGTCTGGGAAACGCCCTATGGTGTCTGCAGAAACGGCATCGAGCACATTCACCGCGGAACGCTTTGCCTCAATCGAAGCCATCTCTGACTGCTTAATCGGCGAGCTTGTCACGATAACCTCTTCGACTTGCGGATCCTGCGCGATCGCTGTCGCTGAAGCGAAGGTTACTGCGAGAGCTAAAGAATTTATCGACTTCGATTTTGGAGAAGACATCGCACTGGCGTCCTCGTGATATTGAATAGATACACGTGGTGAAGCTAACGGCTTCTCGTGAAGGCAAGGTGACATCAAAGTTAAGGATTAATGAATGTTTACTGCCCGCTGATGGAACTATGCCGAGCCGGCTAATACCTCGGTGCGGTGTCCTAACGTGTCATGGTTAGTACCGAGAGCCTTGACATGGTAGAGGTCGGCGGTTCGAATCCGCCTGGTCCTACCAAATGACAAACCCTCGCCATCGGCGGGGGTTTTTCGTTTGGGGGTTTAGCTGGCTTGAAGCGCCGAAGGCGGTCGACAAATCACATCCCAAGGAGTGATTTGCATGGAGTCGCTTGCGACGACACCGGAAGGGTCAAAACGCGAGATGCAATCGCGTTTTGATTAATCCGCCTGATCCTACCAAAATCAAAAGCCCGCGCGAGGCGGGCTGTTATGTTGCCTAAGTAGCGACTTACAGCACTGAAACGCTGTACACCGAGAGGGTTCCAGACACCTCGTTGGAGACCAATAAGTACATCTCGTCGTCTTGCGTGATGAATTTGATGTCCTCGGGGCCAAGTGGGCCCGCTAGGTTTGCCTCAACTGCATCGTCATCCACAGTGAAGTCCCGAGGGTTGACGTACTGCACAAATTTCGCGCCCTGAGGGTTGGTGATGTTGTACACCATCACTCCGCCTACGCGCTCGAGTGCAATGAAGGCAAAAGTGTTGCCATTGATTGTGGCAATTTCAACTGCCTCAGGCTCGGGGCCTTTGTCATCGGACCGATCATCGCCCTCGTTGCTGTCGTTACTGGCATTGAAGGAGCCACCCAGCTGCTGAGCGGTGATGACCTCAGCGTCGCTGCCGCTGTCGAATACCGGCCGGCCAGTATCCATGTTCCAGATGGTGAAAGAGCGGGCACCAAATGAATAGATATTCTCATAGACACAGCCCGCTACCGGTGTTTCGTCGGGATAAGCGATCGGCTGGCCGGTCGTCGCCAGTGTCGTGCACGCAGAGGCGTCTTCCAGACCCAGGTCGGTAATCATCTTGAGCCGGCCCAGCTTGTCTTGATCCTGAAAATCCGCACCCAGCTTCGCAACCAAATCATCAGTGAACTGGCTGGCATCTAAATCTTTGACACGAATTTCATCCAAATAGTGGAAGCAGTCTCCGTCATCGAACAAGAAGCCACCTTGAGCGGTACAGTCAGCCTCATCAGTCGCATCTGAGAGGTATTCACGACCATCACCCTCGTTGGCCGTAACGAGGTAGGTGACCCCATTGACCGCATAACTGTCAAAGCCGTCCGGCATGTAAGTGCCAAAGATGGACCAACTCTTCAGGTTCACACCGCCGTCTTTATTACTGGCGTCGATTTCGTTACCGGGAACTCCGTAATCCTTAAACCCGATGCCGAGAACAGTGGTGACCTCTGCAGATGCCAGATCGATTACCGCCACTGCATTGTTTTCTTGCAGCGTGGCGTATGCGGTCCCGCTGTCGTCAGAAAACGCAATAAACTCGGGTTCCAGGTCCTGCGCAACGCTTTCAGCCTTTGCCGAGACCCTGACGGGGCCAGACAGCGACTTGCTGCCACCGGCGTTGAAGTCTTTAAAGTCAGCGGTTGCAACCACCGGGATATCGAAGCCACCGGACACGTCGATAACCGTAATGGTGCCCTCGGGGTCATTGCTGTAGTCGTCGTTAGGCTCGCCTTCGTTGGCAACCACGGCGTACTTGCCGTCCGGGCTAAAACCGACTTTGTCTGGCAACGCGCCAGCCGGCACAGCCGACACAAACGTGCCGTCTACGTTATAGAAAGCGATGTAGCCTGTGTCCTGCTTGGTGTCCGCCTCAATAGCAACCGCCATATGGTCACCGCTAACATCGACACTGTTAACGCCGCCCAGATCGCCATCTGCGAGGTCGGCCACCGCCGTTTCAACGTCGCCAGCCACATCAAGCTGCAAGGTAATAGTCGGGCTCGTCACGTCTGATAGATCTACGACATCGACTGCCTTCGCACTTGAATTCACGAGAAAAGCTGTTTTAGAGCCGGGGTGATACGCAACAATCTCGGCCGCCGATTCGTCAAAGTTTTCAGCCACCGCGGGTGTACTGCCGACCAACCTTAACGACACTGCAGCATTGGCGTCCTGACCATCTGAACCATCTGCTCCGGGGCTTCCATCTGCACCAGGGGCACCGGGGCTGCCCGCCGCTCCATCGTTTCCGTCGTCGCCCTCACACGCGCCTAAAAGCAGCGCAATTCCAGCAGCCGCAATGGCCATTCCCATCTGTTTCAATTGCATCTTCAGCATCTCGTAGTTAAAGATGCCAAAGATGCGCGATCAAAATGACCTACGAATGATGGTTGCGTGACGATTCCGTGACGATTTGGTGACCAAATAATTTCAGTGGCCCAGCAATCGACCACTTGAAGATTGGTCGGCTTCTAGGCCGGCGCGGGCCTTCCCGTGTCTACGCGTGTCTTGGTGTGGCCAGTCGGCCTACACATAGCAGAGGTCGGCAGTTCGACCAAATGCGACCCTGGGAGCATTTGCCACCGAGCGCCCATGGCGCGAAGCCCCTGGGGACGAAACAGGCTTTAGCCTGTTTCGGGTAATCCGCCTGGTCCTACCAAATTCTTACGCTTCTGTTTTTATTGATTTTTATTATTTCAGAATCGCGGGTTTTGGCGTTTTTCTGCGCGTAAACACTACCGCGGAAAGGTAGTGACTGGTAACTAAGGAAGGCCACTGAGCCGCGGTCCGAGCAAATGGCGCCACACTTCGAATAGACGCCTCCGATCCTCCACGTCTCCTCTATGAACCGGCTTGCACCACCATACCGCGCGGCAGATAGATCGTGAGCTCAATGAGATCTGCGACTGTCGCTCCGGGGTCGTCAGCGACACAGGGCATTGTTGACATTGATCTTCCAGCAATGCCCTTCATCGCGGTGATAGCGGTTTGGTCAGTATCGCGAGACAGCCGCTCTTGACTAAGTGAGGTCATAATTCGGTGAGCACTTTACACTGTGAGGTCGGCGATCTCAGCGCCTCAAAAGCCGCTGGCATGTCATCCAACTTTACGATGTCCGTAATCATTGCAGTGGCATCTATTCTCTTCTGCCCGAGCATTGCGATGACAGTCTCAAAGTCATCTCGGGTGTAAGCGATCGCAAAATACATCCTCAGCTCTTTCACCAACGCCTGAAGCGGAATGATGGTGTCGGGCTGCTCGCAGACACCCACTGGCACAATCCTCGATCTGCGCGGTGCGATATCGATACTCTCCTGAAGCAGACCAGGGGCGCCAACACACTCAAAAATAACGTCCGGGGCGTCTCCACTCAGGTCCGCAAACTGCTCGCCTAATGTCGTGCCCGGGGTCAATGTGCCGGTCGCACCCATCTGCTTGGCCATAGCGAGTCTTTGCTCAGCCATCTCGGAGACCAACACATCTTTTGCGCCGAAGAATTGGCACCACAGTGATACAGCAAGACCAACCGGCCCTGCGCCGATAATCAGCACCCGCTCACCCGCTTTGAGCTGCGCCACGCGCACCGCGTGAAGCCCCACTGCAAGCGGCTCGATGAGCGCTGCGCTCTCCATTGTCACATCATCAGGCAATTTAATCGTCTCGCTGGCACCCGTTTTGACATACTCGGCGAACCCGCCCGGGCTATCCATCCCGGTCAGCTTCACCTGCGTGCACTCGAAAGGGCGTCCGTTGACGCAAGATTTACACACCCCACAGCCAATAAAAGGCAATGCGGTGACACGATCACCAATTTCCCACTGACCTTTCAGAGCAGACCCAATCTCTGCAATATGGCCGCAAAACTCGTGACCCAAAATCGAATCGCACTCTGCTGCGAAAGCGCCCTCTCGAGTCGAATGCAGATCGGTGCCACAAATGCCGCAATAGCTGACAGCCACCACCAATTCGCTAGCTTCTGGCGATGGATCGGGAACTTTCTCCACTTGAAGTGATTGCCCAATACCTTTGAAAACAGCTGCCCTCATAATCACTTCACCTCTTCGCTTCAGTTCACAATCGACGGCGTCACCGTACAGAACCACGTTCGCCACGGCGCTAGTTTAAATTTTCTATTCACGCACCACTGTCGTCTGTGACGCGATAGCCCACGCCGGCTAACCACCAGTATCGCTTAGGACCTAAGAAGTTTCAGAGCGATTGAACGGGACGGTCAGATAATAATTGATAACCCACGAGGGAACCTATGAGTACGATTCGTAATGCCTCAATACTAGCCGTAGCGGTCTCCATGACCATTTCAGCTCAGGTCATTGCCTTGCACAGAAGGACAAATCTCTTGTCGCTATTAACACAGGCAAAGTGGCCGCTTCTGCACATACTCCCATAGTCCGCGTTTTAGAGGTTATTTTTACCGAGACTCTGAAAATTTTTTCCGTACATAACAAAAAGCAGTCCTGTCAGAAGCGATTCCATCAAATTTTTAAGTCTCCGTTTTTGTTAGCTTTCTACCTCTTCGAGACCGCGCTTTTTGGCGGGTTGTCTCGCGTTGTGCGATATTGCGCAGAACATGCCCTCAGGCCGTTATGGCCTGACCGACTTAAGTCCAAACCAGGAAACGGCACCTGATACCGAGGAGACAGTCATCGAGACGTCAACCACAGCTGAGCAAACAACAGACCCATCTCAACCCAGCCTGAAGCAACGCTACCTGCAACTCCTTCTCCTGATTATTGGCAGCGGAACCATCTACCC
>ERZ802822.1770-NODE-1770-length-12706-cov-19.305962_pt1 | contig 12706 bp, 8 predicted proteins | sample MGYA00345649_ERZ802822 | MGnify/ENA primary metagenome ERZ802822 (study PRJEB30503, sample SAMEA104212359) | marine metagenome | biome: Westerlies Biome; feature: [SRF] surface water layer (ENVO:00010504) within the epipelagic zone...; material: water...
GCAAAAATACAAGAAGATATTTCTCCTACACGAAATTTATCAGGCATTCATTTAAAAATAGTTTTTGGAATAGCAATTTTATGGACTCTATTCCAATTGTGGTATGCCTCACCGTTTCCTTTTTGGTTTAATATCGGAATGTTCAAAGGATTACCAGCAAGAGCTATCCATCTAGGATTTGCTTTAACATTAACATTTTTAATTTTTCCTATAGCTAGAGGGAAAAAAATTTCAGTATTTGATATTATGATAAGTTTAATAGCAGCATTTTGCTGTCTTTATATTTATGTTTTTTACGATGACTTAGTAAATAGAGGAGGAATCTTATTAGTAAAAGAAATATTTGGCTTTAATGTACCTGTTGAACTTATCATTGGCGCTATAGGCATTATTATATTGCTTGAGGCTACGAGGAGAGCGATAGGGATACCTCTTGTAATTATTGCAATATTTTTTTTATTATTTTCTTATTTTGGAAAATATGCGCCTGATATTATTTCACATGGGGGTCTTTCATTAAAACGGTTAGTTGGATTTCAATGGTTTGATCAAGAAGCAATTTTCGGAATTCCTATTGGTGTATCAGTAGACTTCATTTTTTTATTTGTTTTATTCGGAGCCTTATTGGAAACGGCAGGAGGAGGAAAATATTTTTTAGATTTAGCTTTTGCAATGGTTGGTAAAATGAGGGGAGGTCCTGCAAAAGCAGCAATATTAGGATCAGGTATGACTGGAATGATTTCTGGATCTTCAATTGCTAATACAGTTACTACTGGAACTTTTACAATTCCAATTATGAAAAAAACTGGTTTTTCAAAAGAGAAAGCAGGAGCAATAGAGGTATCTTCATCAGTTAACGGTCAAATAATGCCACCTGTTATGGGAGCCGCAGCATTTGTAATGGCAAGTTTTATAGGAGTTACTTATTTTGAAGTTGTAAAACATGCTTTTTTACCAGCTATTATTTCTTACATTGCCTTGTTTTATATATCTCATTTAGAAGCTTTAAAATTAGGCTTGAAAGGAATGGATGATGCTGATGTACCTCATCTTAAGAAAACTTTTTTATCTGGACTACATTTTTTAATACCCATTTTTGTTTTAATTTTTTTACTTGTTTATATGAGGTATACAGCAGGTTTTTCTATTTTTTATGCAACTCTATCATTAATACTAGTAAATTTAGTAAGTCGTATTATTAAAAACTCAGACTTTAAAACTGGTTTATTTGATTGGTACAATCAAACAATTGTTGGTTTACAAAAAGGTGCAATTAATATGGTTGGAGTTGGGATCGCAATCGCAACAGCAGGTATAATAGTAGGAGCAGTTGGTTCTACAGGATTAAGCACTAATTTAATAATAGTCATAGAGACAATTGCTAGAGATAATGTAATTATACTTATTTCATTAACCATAATACTTTGTTTACTACTCGGCATGGGCCTGCCTACAACTGCAAACTATGTTGTAGTAGCATCATTAATGGCTACAGTTTTAGTTGATGTTGGAAATGCTTCTGGCTTTATCTTTCCATTAATTGCTGTTCATTTATTTGTATTTTACTTTGGGTTAATGGCCGATGTTACTCCTCCTGTAGGGCTAGCATCTTACGCAGCTGCAGCAATATCTGGAGGCGATCCTTTGAGAACAGGACTTCAAGCAATTTGGTATAGTTTAAGAACAGGAATTCTACCAATTGTCTTTTTATTTAATCATGAACTTTTACTGATCGGTGTAGATAGCATTTGGCAAGCTTTGTTAGTAATAGTCACTTCTTTGATTGGTATCTTAGTTTTTACTTCAGCTACTCAACAATGGTTTATTAATAGGCTAAGATGGTATGAGATTATAGCTTTCTTAATAATTTCCTTATCTTTTCTAGCTCCAGATTATGTTTTAGGTAAGTTCTATCCAAAGTTTAATGAACAAAAACTTTCAGCTGCAAGTATTCAAAATTTATCATTTGATCCATCTAAAGAAGTTCATATTAAGGTTACAAGAGTTACTGAATATGGAGAAAGGTATAAATTATTTGTAATTGATAAAGGAAAATTTGAAAACAAATATAATCTCGAAGATTATGGGGTTACACTTTACGAACAAAATGATCAATTAACAGTTGATAAATTAAATTGGAAAGGAGAAGCAAAAAAATCTGGAATACAAATGGGAGATATAATTAGTAATTTTAAAATTGAAAATCCAGAAAGGCCGAATAAAGCTATAGTTTATCCTTTTGCATTTATTTTTTTGTTAATTTTTGGATATATGAACTTTAAATTTGGAAAAGAGAATCCAAATTAAAATTTTTTAGTTTTTTTATATCTTTTAATTTAATTAGCTATTGCGTAAATTATAGCCACAACAATTAAAATTTCCCAACCTGACATTTAATTACCTCCAGTAAGATAATTAATAATCTTTTTGTTAAAATTATGATTGAATGGTTGTATTTATTATTTTGTAAAGTTGGTATTCACAGATATGAAAAGATAGATATTAACTATAGTTTTGGACCAGGTGGTTCAACTGAAACGATAAAATGCAAAGATTGTGGAATTAAAAAAATTAGAAAAAAGCTTTAGAGAATTTTCCAAGTATCAGATGCATAAATAATTGCAGCATCATAAAGGCGCAGTGCTTTAATCATAGAACTTGTTTAGATATAAAAATGAAAATAGTTTTCAAAATATTTATTTTACTATGCATTTTTGCGAATACTTCCTCTTATTCAGAAGTTAATTTTCAACAAAAAAAGTTTTACTATGAAAATTTAGTAAATAATTGGTCAAAGATTTTTCCTGACAGTAATAGAAATGCAGCAGGTCCAAGATTTTTCAAATATATGATAGATCAAGATTTAACCTATGAAGAATTCATGGAATACAATAAACTTTATTGTCCTGTATCAGGCTCTTTAATTAATCCAGGTGAGAAACCTGATTTTATTTTTGTGCAAGAATTAAGAACACAAAAGAAAATTTGTGGTGATCTTTACAGATGTTGCTGGCCATGTTCGTGTGATTTAATGAATTATACTAAGGTCAAAAAGATTAAACATAAATTTAAAGATGGTGTAAAAAAAATTGATGTACTCTTAATAAATAACCCTTGTTCAAAAAAAGATTTTCCTAAAGAAGTGAATAAAAATTATTTTTGTAATAAACAGAGACTAAACTCTGACGAAGTTTTTACTGTAGATGGAAAGCTTGTTATTGGACTTCTCTATAATTCTAAAAAATGCCAAAAAGCTGATATAAATAAAATAAATACAAACGAAATTACTGGAAAATTTTGTGCTTTCAAAAATGATATACCATTAGAGGAAATGAATATTGGTATGGGCGATATATTTATTAAGATGGCGAGATAGACATTTTGCTTTGTTCAAAAATATAAGTCTTACCTATTCTGTCTATTTTATACTCGTTAACTTTTCCATTTGTCCATTTAATCTCAACTTTAAAATCTTTTTCTCCCTCTCTAATCCCATAATGGGCTACGGGCTCCATTTGGCATAAGTATCCTGAACCTGAGTCTATAGTTTTGGAATGATTTCTTAAATTTGATATTAGCGTAACTGTTGCACCTCTTGCAGGAGCTCCATTTTTGTTCAATGCTTTTACTCTTATAAAATTTTTAGTTTTTTTAATATCAGCCTTATAAAGTGTAAGAATTTGATTTCCATTTTCTCCGTGAGCAATCAATAATTCTAAAATACCATCTTTATCAATATCTGCTACAGCTGCACCGGTACCCAAACCATTTGCTTCAGAATTTAAAGTTATATCAATCTCTTCAATTTGACCTTTATCTTTAATTTTAAATAATTTATTTGGTTCTCCAATGTTGTTTAAAAATATTTCATCGTAACCATCATTATCAAAATCAGCTACAATTACAGTTCGGATCTTAGATGGTTTTTTAAAATCTTCACTTGCTATATCTTCGAATACGTTATTTCTTTCCACAAAAATACGATGTTCTCCATCCCAATTTCCTGTAACAATATCTAATTGACCTCTGTACAAAACATCAGCCAGAGCAGTTCCTCTACCATTTTCAAAAGGATCTAAAACTTTATAACTTGAGGCAACGTCATAAAAAGTTCCCTTCACATTTTTATATAAAAAATTAACCCCTCTTTCATTTGCAGCAAAAATATCAGATCTATCCGATAAAATATGACCAGAAATTACAGCTCGGCCTCCAGTAATTTTATCTAATCCAAACTCTTTTGCTCTATCAGCAATTCTATTTTTAAACTTTTCATAAAATCTTGTTGGACCCCCGTAATTAGCAACATAGATACCATATTTACCATTACCTTTTCGGTCTACGCAAACAACCGATCTTCCAGCTGTGAAATTTAAATCAGCCTGATTTTTTTTTTGTTCAAAAATATCGAAAATTTTTTTGTTCTTAGTGTCAATTAAGCGGTCAGAATATTTTTTTTCACCACTATATGTATCAGTATTAAGAAAATAAATTTCTTCATATCCGTCAGAGTCAATATCGCATGCAGCAACACCTATAGTAAAACTTCTTCTATCTGTAAACTTTTCATCGACAGCAATATTTTTCAACTTATTATCTTTATAGGTTAAAGCTAAATTCTCACTACCGAAACCAGCAACTATAAATTCATAATTACCATCGTTATTAAAATCGGTAACTGAAATACCATATCTTAGGCTTTCATAATTATTTTCAATTAAGTCTGTAATATTATTAAAAAAATTTGCTGAAACATTTTTGAATAAAGAAAAAAAAAGTATGAAAGATACTAATAAAGTTTTTTTAAAACACATTTGGAACTATTTTAATATTTTCCAAGTACCGTTTGCAGAGGCAACTATGTCGCTAGAATTTGAAATTTCACAAGAAATAAAAACTAATGTTTTAGTTTTTTTTAATATTTTTACTTTACCTACAAGTTTATCACCAAGCATTCCTGCCGAGATAAATTTCATATCTAAATTTATAGTTACACATCTCTTATCTCCAGCAATTTTATGAGCGGCGGTTCCCATACCTGTATCAGCAATAGTAGAAATAAAACCACCATGAGCAATCTTTCCAGTATTTAAATGAATTTCTTTTACTTCAACTTTAAATTCGTAATGAGCATCGTCAATTTTTTTTAATTCCAAACCACCTAAGTGCTTCATGAAACCTTGATTAGATTCGTCCATATTTTTTTTTATCATATAAAGGAGCTAATTGTGAAAAAATTACTGCAAAAAGTATCAATACAATTCCAACAACTTTTATTTCGTTAAGATACTGACTTAAAATTATCCAACCAAAAATTGAGGCAAATACTCCTTCTAGAGAAAAGATTATCGCAACAGGCGCAGGCGCAAGATTTTGCTGTCCATAAATTTGAAGAAGAAACGCGACACCACTAGATAAAACTCCAGCATAAATCATCTCTTTACCATCTAAAATCATATTTGATAATTCAACGTTCTCAAAAACTAAAGCGGGTAGTAAAGCAAATAAAGAAGCAATTAAACATTGAACACAAGCAATAGTGATTGGAAAATTAAAAACTTTTAAAAATCTTGAAATAAAAACAATGTGAAATGCCCAAAATAATGCGTTAACTACTGCAATACTATCTCCAATCCTTACTTGAATATTATCAAATTCAGTTAAAAGAATTCCTCCAAATAAACAAATAATAATAGCTAGCCAAACTGAATTATGAATAAACTTCGAAAAAAAATAATAGGAAACAAAAGGAACCAGAACTACATAAAAAATTGTAAACACAGCCGTATTTGCTACATCAGTATACAGTAATGCAAATTGTTGCAGAGCGTTACCCATTGATAATAAAAATCCAATTAATAAAAAATTATAAATATTTCGAGTTTTAAAAATTAAAGGTTTTATCTTTTTATATTCATATATTAATAAAAAAGGTATCAATGTTAAGAAACCTAAAAATAATCTTCCAAAAGTAAAAGTAAAGGGGCCGTTGTAATCCATTCCCATATCTTGAGCTATAAATGCTGAACCCCAAATTAGAGAGCATGAGACGGCACAAATCAGTGAGAAAACTTTTTTACTCATGATTTGTACTATTTTAAAATTTATTAAACAGCAAGTTTAAAAGCAAAGTCTTTGCCCAGACACTTTCCTAGGTAAACACAAAACCTAGCACCCTCAGCTCCATCTATTATTCTGTGGTCATAAGATAAGGATATAGGCAAAATTTTTCTGGAGATAATTTTATTTTTATCTTTAACTAGTTTATCAAAACTCTTTCCCACACCTAAAATTGCTACTTCAGGAGGATTGATAATTGGAGTGAAAAAAGTTCCACCAATACCGCCTAAACTTGAAATAGTCATTGATCCTCCAAAAAATTCTTTTTTATCTATTTTTAAATCTCTACAAAGCTTACTAATTTTTTTGAGTTCTTCACCAATCTCTTGAATACTTAGTTCCTCTGCATTTCTTAACTTAGGAACCATTAATCCATGAGGTGTATCAACTGCGAAACCGATATGAAAATACTTCTTATATATAATTTTTCCAGAATGCATATCTATGGATGCATTAAAATTTGGAAACTCTTTAAGAGCACTAACTAAAGCTTTTGCAATGAATGCTAATGGTGTGACTTTTATTTTTTCGCCAGTATAATAATCATATAGGGATGATCTAAACTGCTCCATCTCTGTAATATCTATTTCTTCATGTTGAGTCACATGTGGAATCTCAGTCCAAGACCTTACTAAATGAGGACCAGAAAGTTTCTTTACTCTTGGTATGTCTTTGATTTGAATTTCACCAAACTCTTCATGAGAATACTCTTCAACATATTTTTTTTCCTCAACTTTACCGCCACTCACAGTAACCTGTGATCTCACAAAATTTTTAACATCATCCTCTGATACACGACCTGATCTTTGAGTTCCTTGCACTGCAGAAATATCAGCCCCAAGTTCTCGAGCAAATTTTCTTACTTTTGGGCTCGCTGAACTTTTACCACTTTTTGGAACTTCAGGAGCAGATATTGGTGTAGTAGTAATTTTTTTTGGAACTTCAACTTCTTTTGACTCTTTCTCTATAACCTTCACTTCCTTTTTTTCATCTTTTATACTTTCAACTGAGTCCAGAGTTAAAATTGTGTCACCTTTGTTTACTTTGTCTCCAACAGCCACGTTTATTTTTTCTACTTTACCTGAGTGAGTAGATGGGACCTCTACGCTTGATTTGTCACTCTCAAGTGTAATAAGAGAGTCGTTTTTATTTATAGTTTGTCCATCTTTTACCAAAACTTCAATTATTTCTACATCTTTGAAGTCTCCCATGTCAGGGACAGTAATTTTTATTTTTGTCATTTATAAATTTGCAGGAAAATCTCTATCTTTATCTATTTTGAATTTTTTAATAGCTTTGTTTGCATCCTTAGAGCCAATAAGCTGTTCTTTTGCTAGGGCGCTTAGAGTAAAAGCAACAATATGCTCTTTATCAACTTCAAAAAATTTTCTTAAATTTTTTCTCGTATCACTTCTTCCATAACCATCAGTCCCAAAAGAATAAAACGTTTTATCGGTGTAAGGTCTTATCTGATCAGCAAAAGCTCTTGTATAGTCTGAAGCTGCAATAACTGGCCCGTCTCGCTTATCCAAACATTTTTGTACATACGTTTTTTTTGGTTTTTCATTAGGGTTTAAAAGATTTGATCTTTCAGTTTCCATTCCGTTTCTTCTTAGTTCGTTAAAGCTTGTTACGCTCCATATATCAGAGTCAATATTATATTCTTTTGACAAAATTTTTGATGCTGCAATAATTTCTCTTAGAATTGTACCTGAGCCAAGTAATTGAACTTTTGTTTTACCTTTATTTCCGCCTTCCTTAAATAGATACATGCCTTTTAAAATTCCCTCATCGCTTCCTTTAGGTTTCTCAGGATGTGAATAGTTTTCATTCATAGCTGTGATGTAATAAAAAATATTTTCTTTTTTCTCGTGCATCCTTTTAATTCCTTCTCGAAATATTGTTGCCATTTCGTAAGCAAACGTTGGATCATAACTAATACAATTTGGAATATTTGATGCTAATAAGTGACTATGGCCATCCTGGTGTTGAAGACCTTCTCCTGCGAGAGTTGTTCGTCCTGCTGTAGCTCCAATTAAAAATCCTCTAGCTTGAGAGTCTCCAGCGGCCCATGCAAGATCTCCAACTCTTTGAAATCCAAACATAGAATAAAAAATGTATATAGGTATCATTTCGATATCATGATTAGTATAAGCGGTACCTGCAGCAATCCATGAGGACATTGCTCCGGATTCGTTAATACCCTCCTCTAATACTTGACCACTTTTATCCTCTCGGTAAGAACTTAATTGTTCAGAGTCAACTGGTTCATATTTTTGACCTTCGTGAGCATATATTCCAATTTTTTGAAAAAATCCTTCCATACCAAAGGTTCTTGCTTCATCTGGAATAATAGGAACTAATCTTGGAGAAACATTTTTATCTCTAAGTAAAGATGTCATCATTCTTACCAGTGCCATTGTAGTTGACATTTCTTTATCACCTGTTGATTTCATGAAAGCATCAAAGATATCTTTTGGAGGTGCTTTGATTTGTTTAGCAAAAGATGATCTTTCTGGAATAAATCCTCCAAGTTTTAATCTTTTCTCTTTTAAATATTTAATCTCTTCTGAATTTTCAGAAGGTTTGAAGTATTCAATATTTTTTACTTGTTTGTCTGTGAGCGGAACTTGAAATCTATCTCTGTAATATAGCAGATCTTGTTCATCTAATTTCTTTTGTTGGTGAGTAGTATTCACGCTTTCACCTGTTTTACCCATACCATAACCCTTAATCGTTTTAGCTAAAATTACTGTCGGTGAACCTTTATTTTTCATTGCTGCGTCGTATGCCGCATAAACTTTGTGTGGATCGTGGCCTCCTCTATTTAATCTCCAAATATCTTTATCAGTCAGTGAAGAAACAAGCTCTTTTAATTCGGGATACTTTCCAAAAAATTTCTCTCGAACATACGAGCCACCTTTAGCTTTAAAAGCTTGATACTCACCGTCTACACATTCGTTCATACGTTTAATCAGTAATCCAGTTTTATCTTTAGCTAGTAGTTGATCCCAGTAAGTTCCCCAAATAACTTTAATTACGTTCCAACCTGAGCCTCTAAAACTACCTTCAAGTTCTTGAATAATTTTCCCATTTCCTCTAACTGGACCATCCAATCTTTGTAAATTACAATTAATAACAAAAATTAAGTTATCTAATTTTTCTCTTGCAGCTAATCCAATTGCTCCAAGTGACTCGGGTTCATCCATTTCTCCATCTCCTAAAAAGACCCAGATTTTTCTTCCCTCATCTTTAACTAAACCTCTATTAATTAAATATTTTAAAAATCTCGCTTGGTAAATTGCCATGATAGGACCAAGGCCCATGGAGACAGTTGGAAACTGCCAAAAGTTTGGCATTAACCATGGATGAGGATATGAGGATAGACCACCTTTATTTACTTCTTGTCTAAATCCATCTAATTGAGATGCATTTAATCTTCCTTCAAGGAAAGCTCTAGCATACATACCTGGAGCTGAGTGACCTTGAAAATATATTAAGTCACCACCAAATTTATTATTTTTTGCTCTCCAAAAATGATTCATCCCTACATCATAAAGTGTTGCAGCAGATGCAAATGTTCCAATGTGACCACCTAATTCAGGACTTTTTTTATTTGCTTTAACCACCATCGCAGCAGCGTTCCATCTAATATAAGCTCTTAATTTTTTTTCAATATTTTGATCGCCAGTTGACTTAGCTTCAGCTTCAGGCGGAATAGTATTGATATAAGGTGTTGTTCTAGTATCTGGTAAAACTAATCCTGATTTATAAGCTTGATCAATAACTTTGTTTAATAAGTAACTTGCTCTAGATGAGCCATCATTTTCAATTACCGAATTTAAAGAGTCAATCCATTCGTTTGTTTCAATTGGATCGATGTCATCTTTAGATGCAGGTTCTGCAAAAACTTTCTTCACTTGTTTTACAGGATTTACTTCACCATTTGTTTTTGGTTTTTCTTGAACTTGAATTTCTTTTTTTTGTTTTTCTATTTTTTCTTCTTTGGGCGTTGATGCAGCTTGACCATTTTCAATTGTTGCTAAAATACTTCCTTCAGAAACTTTATCGCCAATTTTTACTTTTAAATCTTTTATTTCTCCTGCTGAAGGAGAGGGTATTTCTACACTTGATTTGTCGCTTTCAATCGTGACAATTGGATCATTTTTATTAATTTGATCACCCGGCTTGATTAAGACTTCAATGACTTCTACGTCTTTAAAATCTCCAATATCGGGAACTGATATATTCTGAGCCATAATTAGCTATTATAAACTTGGTGAAACATATTAAAAAATAAATAATTAATAAACATTAAAGAATAGGGCAAATCGTCGAATAAGAACAAATTTCGTCACATTTTCTGCATTTTTTCGTCAACTATATTTATTCATATAGGGCATGCGATGGTTATTAAAATTATTGTTCAAAAAAAGAGAAATTCAAACTGATCAAGCAAAGGTTGTTCAGAAAATTCTACTAAAAAAATATCTATTAAGATAAAAATATAAAAGCTAAGCTAGCTTTTATGAATAAACCTCTCTGGGAACCTACCGAATTAAAAAAAAAGAATTCTATTCTTGCAGATTTTGCGAAATTTATAAATTTTAAATCAGAATATAATTTTAAAGATTTATGGAAATGGACAGTTGAAAATCCAGAAGAATTCTGGAGAAATTTTTGGGATTATTCCAAGATAAAAGGCAATAAAGGGAAAGAAGTCATTCAATATAATAAAGTTTTCAACAAAACAAAATTTTTTCCAGACTCTAAAATAAATTATGCAGAAAACATTTTAAAGAAAAAAACCGATGATATAGCGATACACTTCCTATCCGAAAAAGGTTTTGAAGAGAGTATATCGTGGAATAAGTTGTATGAAAAAGTTTGCAAATTTTCTGGGTACTTAAAAACTTTAGGTTTAAAAAAGGGGGACCGAGTAGCTGCATATGTACCAAACAAAATCGAAAGTATAATCAGTTTTTTAGCTTGCGCTAAAAATGGAATTATATGGTCTTCATGTTCACCTGATTTTGGAACACAAGGGGTAGTCGATAGATTTAAACAGATTGAGCCTTCAATTTTAATTACTAGTGACCATTACTTTTATAACGGAAAAAGAATTAATATTCTTGAAAAGGTCGAAGATATTTTGAAACAAATTCCATCAATAAAAAAAACTTTGGTATTTTCATATAATGAAAATGAAAAACATGATTTTAAAGATTATGTGAATTTTAATGAGGTGTTAAATAAAAGTAAATTAGATGAAACTTTTGAAAGATTTGAGTTTAATCATCCTATTTATATACTTTATTCTAGCGGTACAACTGGCAAGCCTAAATGTATTACTCATGGTGCTGGTAATGTTTTAATCGAGCATAATAAAGAATTTATGCTTCATTGTGACATTAGAGATAAGGAGAAACTATTTTATTATACGACTACTGGATGGATGATGTGGAACTGGTTAGTCGGAGGCTTAGCAACTGGTTCTTCTATTTTTTTATTTGATGGCGCCCCAGTTTATCCAAAAATAGATATTTTATTAGAGTATTGTCAAAATAAAAAAATTAATCTTTTTGGTGTTAGCGCAAAGTATATCGACCACTTAAAGAATGAAAATTATAACAGCAAAAAATTAGATTTAAGTTCGATCAAGATAATTACTTCAACAGGGTCACCTTTGGCAGAAGAAAGTTTTAAATATGTTTATAAAAATATAAAACGTGATGTTCATTTAGCATCTATTGCGGGTGGAACAGATTTAGTAGGTTGTTTAGTTTTAGGTAATCTCTATTCAAATGTTCATAAGGGAGAAATACAAGGTCAAAGTTTAGGAATTGATGTTGATGTATTCACTGATAATGGAAAAAGTACAAAAGATGGAGATAAAGGCGAGTTGGTAGTAAAAAAACCTTTTCCATCAATGCCAGTAAAGTTTTGGGGTGATAATGATGGTCAAAAATATCATAAAGCTTATTTTACAAGATTTGAAAATATCTGGCATCACGGAGATTTTATTGAGAGAACTTCTAATAATGGTTTTATAATGAGGGGAAGATCTGACTCTACTTTAAATCCAGGTGGAGTGAGAATAGGAACTTCAGAAATATACCAGCAGGTTGAGGACATTGATTTTATCACTGAAGGTTTAGTTGTCGGACAAGATTTTAAAGATGACGTAAGAATTATCTTATTTGTAACAACAAAAAATAATCAAGAATTGGATGACGAGAAAGTAAAATCAATTAAAGCGAGAATTAGAATAAATTGTTCTCCAAAACATGTGCCTTCACTAATTATAAAAGTTCCAGCAATACCAAGAACTAAAAGTGGGAAAATCGTTGAACTCGCGGTAAGAAAAATAATTCATGGTGAGCCCATAAATAATAAAGAGGCAATAGCTAATCCTGAGGTTTTAAAGTATTTTGAAAATTTGCCGCAGTTAAAATTGTAGCGCGTCATTTTCTAAAGTTAATTTTATTACTGGTTTTGGTAAACTCAATTATGCTCAGCTCTAGACCCTGGAACTCCTAATTAGCCATCTAGAGCTGGGTTCAAATAATTTCAGCGCAATTTTTAT
>ERZ802822.1772-NODE-1772-length-12703-cov-5.455647_pt1 | contig 12703 bp, 8 predicted proteins | sample MGYA00345649_ERZ802822 | MGnify/ENA primary metagenome ERZ802822 (study PRJEB30503, sample SAMEA104212359) | marine metagenome | biome: Westerlies Biome; feature: [SRF] surface water layer (ENVO:00010504) within the epipelagic zone...; material: water...
AGGTGAACTGACATTTGATAATGGTGGCCGTATCATCAGTCCAAAAAACCTCGTCCATTACGAAAGACAGGAAGAAGGTTTCTCAATTTCGTTGGACATTGATTTTGGACAGTCAACACAGTTTGCCCAGCCGTTCTCGGTGTTGAATGTTGAGCAGGATGGTTTTACATCTGGTCGTCTGGATGGTCTGGAAATTGACGCATCTGGTACCATTCGTGCGAACTACACAAACGGTCAGAACAACCCGCTTGGTAAAATTGTTTTGGCAAACTTCAATAACCAAAATGGTTTGAAGCAAATTGGTAACGCCACATATGTTGAGACCGCCGTATCTGGCGCTGCGCAGGTTGGCGAGGCCGGGTCTGAGGGGTACGGTAATATCCTCTCGGGTTCTTTGGAACGTTCAAATGTCGACATCACCGAAGAACTGGTCAATTTGATCACCGCGCAACGGAACTTCCAGGCATCTGCGAAAGCGATTGAAACGACAACAACTCTGACAACGACAATCATTAATATCCGATAGTCGCGTGAATTGAGCTAGCCAGCGAGATAGAGGGTCATGGATAAGTTAATCCACACAGCGTTAAACTCAATGCATTCAGCCCGGCTGAAACAGGCAACGAGTGCGCAAAACCTATCAAATGCGCAAGTGGCTGGTTATCGCAGCGACCAGATTGGAGGTCGGTTTGGTTCGGTATATCTATCTGCAGAAAACCAGCTGGAAACTCGCGTTTTTTCGAAGAAAAGTGAGCCTGGTTTGTTCTCAGATAAGCAAGGTGAAATGCGCCTGACAGGTGAGAAAACAGATGTTGCTATCGAGGGTGACGGGTACTTTATGATTGAAAATCAGTCCGGTGAATTAGGTATGACCCGCCGGGGTGATTTTACCATTTCATCTGATGGAACACTGGTCAACCGCGCTGGCGATGTTATTTTGGATACCAGTCTTGTTGCAATGACTGTTCCACCCTTCCGCGAAATTTTCATTGCTGAGAATGGGCAGGTTTTTATTGAGCCGTTGGGGGGTGAGCCTGGTATTCGACAATTGGTGAACCAGATTGGAACTTCGTCAGGTGAGGGGCTTAATCTTAAAAAAGACCCCGATGGAACCATTCGCCCAGAGGCTGGTTTTGTTCGCGAAGAATTTAACGCCGATCAAAATGTTCGGTTGAAACAGGGGTATCTAGAAACAAGCAATGTCAGTGTGTTTGATGAACTGGTGAACAATGTTGATATTCAGAAACAATATCAACTGAATGTGAAACTTATCTCGCTTGCAAAACAATTAGACGAGGCTGGTGCGAGCTTGTTGAAGTTGCCGAACGGCTAATCCGTTATTTGGCACAGTAATTGCTGAGTAGTAACTCTATTTTGAGTTAAGGAGCTCTCAGCAAAATGTCTACATTTGCCATGCATGTCGCCAAAACTGGCCTGAATTCACAACAAATCAAAATGCAGGTCATTGCCAACAATCTGGCAAACGTCAATACCACTGGGTTTAAGGCTGACCGAGCAAATTTTGAGTCGCTTCTTTATCAAATCTTGCGTGGGGCTGGTGACAATACGTCAGAAAATACCAGCCTAACCTCAGGCCTGTCAGTTGGTACAGGTACCCGCCTTTTGAGCACCAGTAAGCTGCATACGCAAGGCAGCCTGATTAACACCGGTAACTCGCTTGACATTTCGATTGAGGGTGATGGGTTTTTTCAGGTTTTGATGCCTGACGGCCGGGTTGGCTATACGCGTAGTGGCGCTTTTTCCAGAAATTCTGAAGGCACAGTTGTCACCGCCAGTGGCTACCCATTGCAGCCTGAAATAACAATTCCGCCCGAGGCGCTATCTATCAACATTGCATCTGACGGAGTTGTGACTGTACAAGTGCCGGGTGCTGTTGAAGCTGAAGAAGTCGGTCAGATTACGCTGGCTGATTTTCCAAACCGACAGGGTCTGCAACCAAATGGAGAGAGCATGCTGATGCAGTCACCTGCAAGTGGTGAGCCGATCGTTGCAGCGCCGTTTGCCGAGGGCATGGGGCGTACCGTGCAGGGTTCGCTGGAAAGCTCCAATGTGAATGTCGTACAAGAGCTTGTTGACATGATTGAGACGCAACGCGCTTATGAAGTCAGCTCAAAGACCATCACATCCGTTGACGAAATGATGCGTTATCTCGCGCAGAATGTTTAATGCCATAACGCGTTGAGGGCGGGTTACCATGTCTTTATTTCTATCCAGATTTATTACCGTTTCCACATTGGTTCTCGTCTTGGGCGGTTGCTCGACTTATGTGTCACAAATTGAGGGGCAAGCTTTTGAACCGGTTGACCCGGCGGTTAATTTAGCCGCAGAGCAACCGATGAATGGTGCCATTTTCCGCCGGGGACAAAGTGGGCTTTTTGCAACCGACCAGCGTGCCCGCCGGGTTGGTGATATTCTAACCGTTACCTTTAACGAGGTCTTTGCGGCGACCAAGGCGCAAACGGCAGCATCAAGTAAGGCCGACGCTTTTGGCGTCACTTTGCCAACAGGCTTGCCAAATATTTTGACCGGTGGTTTTGACACAGATGTTGGTGGTAATGGGGCGGGTCTGACCGCCGGCACCAACAGGACGTTTGCTGGCACAGGAAATGCTGCCCAGTCAAACAGTTTTACCGGATCGCTGGCAGTCACCGTTATCCGTGTGTTCGCAAATGGAAACATGGAAGTGACTGGCCAAAAAGAGATTACCCTGAATAACGGCAATGAATATGTGCGGGTCAAAGGCATTGTCCGACCCGAAGATATTTCCGCCACAAATATTGTGTCATCAAACCGGCTGGCAGATGCGCAAATTCGTTATACCGGCTCTGGCCATCTTGCCGATACGTCAAAGCCCGGTTGGCTCAGCCAGTTTATGCGCGCTGTGTCTCCTTTCTAAATGCTGCGGTGTTAGGATCGTTTTATGATAAGCCGTCTTAAATTATTTTTTCTCTGTTTCCTAACTTGCATGGTCTCCTCGACTAATCTGTTCGCGGACCGTTTGAAGGATCTGACATCCATTGCTGGCGTTCGGTCAAACCAACTCGTTGGTTATGGTCTGGTTGTTGGCCTGGCCGGCACTGGTGATGGAAACGCAAGTTTGACACAGCAAGCCATGCAGTCAATGATCAGCCAATTTGGTGTGGTTACCGATGCCGCCAATATTAACGGTAAGAACGCAGCTTCGGTTATTGTAACGGCAGAACTACCACCTTTTATTAAACCCGGACAGAAACTGGATATTGTTGTATCAACCGCTGGTCAGGCAAAATCGCTGCGAGGTGGCACCTTGTTGATGACGCCCTTATTGGGTGCAGATGGCGAGACTTATGCGGTAGCACAAGGCAATCTCATGGTTGGTGGTCTTGGCGTTGAAGGTGGTGATGGATCATCCCTGACAGTTAATATTCCGACAGTTGGCAGGATCCCTGGTGGCGCCAGTGTTGAGCGTATGATCGAAACACCATTTCTGACCGATGAAAATATCATGCTGAATTTGCATCAGGGTGACTTTAGCACCACAACACGTGTCAGCGAAGCCATCAATGACGTGTTCGGCGAGGGCGTTGCTGTTCCGCTTGACTCAACAACAGTCAAAGTGCGTGCGCCAATGGATCCGGCGCAAAAAGTGTCATTTGTCAGCTTGCTTGAAAATATCGAGGTGGAACCCGATCGCCCACGTGCCAAAGTCGTAGTGAATGCACGCACCGGGACGATTGTCATTGGTGGTGATGTAAGGGTCTCGCCAGCCGCGGTGACGCATGGAACCCTGACAGTCAGAGTGCAGGAAGATGTTGAGGTTACGCAAACCCAAACAGCAGCGATTGCTGATGGAGTGGCTGCGATTGCCGATGGTGCGGCGGTTCAAAATCCGGATACTGAAATCACTGTCGAGGAGGAACAAGCGCGCGCCTTTGTTTTTGATCCCGGAGTTGATTTGTCATCAATTGTCGATGCGCTGAATTCTGTTGGTGGCAGCCCGTCCGACCTTGTAGCGATTTTAGAAGCGCTGCGCGAGGCCGGGTCGTTGCGCGCCGAATTGATTGTGATTTAACGGGGTCGCCATGGACAAATTAGCCGCAATCAACCCGCAGATGGCAGCCAGCCTGGCGCAAACGAACAACCGGCCTGCCGATCTGCGCGCCGCTGCCGAGCAGTTTGAAGCCTTGTTTATTCAGCAACTCTTGAAACAGGCGCGCTCGGCCAAACTTGCTGAGGATATTTTGGGCAGCGAAGCTGGCGACACCTATACCGAAATGCTCGATCAAGAACGTGCAAAGCAACTGTCACAACAGATGAATCTTGGCATTGCTGAGGCTTTGGTTGCCCAGTTTGGCGGTCGCAGCGCGCCTGTTTCTGGTGATTAAAAGGACAAAGCGATGACCAGTCTTTTTGATGTTGGCAAAAGTGCCCTTCAAGCTTATCGCCAGTCACTGGCGGTAACGGGTCAGAATATTGCCAATATCAATACTGATGGCTATGTCCGGCGAGAGGCTGATTTAAAAGAGGTAACGGCAAGTCAAGGCGGCATCACCAGCATAGCGAATCAGAGTGGCCTTGGTGTCCGTGTTGCCGATATTCGGCGATCTTTCGATGCGCTTTTAACTAGTCGTAAACTAACTGCCTCTGCAAATTTTGAGCAAACAGATGGTTTCCTTAAACAGGTTGAGAAGCTTGAGAATCTATTGCTTCCGGGTGACTCAGATTTGGGCACACAGATCGGCAATTTTTTTCGTTCGTTGAATGATGTAGCAGCCGCGCCCAGTGATCTTGCGCCAAGGGCTGTAGCCATGGAAACCGGCAAAAGCCTTGCTAGTTCGTTTAATACAACAGCAATTCAATTAGAACAATTAAAGTCCAATACGCTTCAAAGGACAGATGAGGCGATTGACGCGCTAAATACACTTGCAGCTGAATTAGCTTCTGTTAATGAAAAGGTTTTATCTGCAAGCCAAAGTGGCAAGTCTCCAAACGCACTCATGGACCTTCGCGACAAGTTAATTGAGGACTTGTCAAAATTAGCTGATGTCACAGTCGACTATACTGACAGAGGTGTTGCAAATGTGACCATTGGGTCATCAGGAGTAGGGCCTGGGCTTGTGACTGGTGGCAAAGCGACAAAGGTCGGCTTTATCGAGCGTTACGATAAGATCGGTGGTCTTCAAATAATTTTAAATCCGTTAGCCTCGAAGACCCCAACAAGTCAACTTGCATCTGGAATGATTGCGGGCTTGAGTGAGGCTTACGGCGCTATTATGGGAGTAATTGATCAAGTTGATAATCTGGCATCTGAAATGTCTATCAGGCTCAATGCGCAGCATAAACTCGGAGTGACGCTCGATGGATCAAAGGGATCAGATATTTTTTCTACGATTTCCGTTGCCGCAATTCGTAGCCCGACAACCTCTGCAGATGTTGATGCTGAGGTTGTTGTCTTGGATCCAAATCAATTGCCTTCCGGCAAATTAGATTTGTCTTATTCCGCGGTTGATGGGTTATGGACCTTATCAGGATCTGGGTTGTCAGCGCCCATCACCGGAGCAAATGTGATAAACGCGCCCGGATTTACAATCAATCTTGGTGGAGAATTTAGAAATGGTGACAGCTTTCAAATTTCACCAGGCACCAACACCGCTGCGGGCATAAAATTTTTATTGAGGCGCCCTCATGACTTTGCTGCCGCCAGCGCAGATTTGGTAACTGCCAACAACACTAACTCAAGTGATGCTGAACTTGAGATGAATAGAATTGTATCAAAAAATTATCCAGAAAATAGCAAGCTATCTGATACTTTGGCTAATTCGCTTTCGGCTGTTGAGGCTAAAGAGTTTATCAGAGATGGTTTAATAACGACAATTCCCGCTGGCGCCGGCTCAATAGACCTGGCGTCATTCGCTCAGCAAGCATCTGCAAAGTTTCAATTTTCTGACTTGGGTTTGCAGAACATAACTCAGTTATCATTTACTCGAACTGGGTCATCAGATGACGGGCCCCATGCGTTCAACATTGGGTACGCTGACGCATATCCAAATGATCAAGATGGATTGTACTGGGAGGATGCGGCTCAAGTTGCCAAAGTCTTAAATGATGGATTGATTAGAAATTCAACTAATCAGTCTCTTTATGACTTAGGCATGAGAGCAAGTGGGTCTGGCGGCAGTCTCACAATAACGTCCTCCAATGGAAATTTTGTAGCCTCTGGTCTGGGTGCCCCAGCCATTGCAACTGGCACAATTTCAAATACAGCCAGTGTCAGTGATGCCATAGCTGCCTCTGATTTGCAGGTGTTTACCAGAGAGGGGCGTCATCTGGCAGGTATTGGTTTCACGGATGCACAAATTACTGAATTTATGATTGCTGAAAATGGTTTTGATAGTTCTGCTGTTTATACGGCGAGCTACTTGAACGATATGAATAGCCCTTATCGTGACATTGACATGGACGTGAGTTTTGTTGGTGGCATGTATGAGTTAAATATTGGTAGTGATGGCGTTGCCCCTGCTTTAGCGCAAGGCACAACAATAGTGCCTGGAAATGCGACCGCGGCGCAAACCATGAGCGTAGTATCGTCGAGTGGCGCCACTTATAGCGTTCCAATCGAAATTGGCGCTTCAGCAAATTCCGCAGCAAAATCGTTGAACACTGTTCTCAAAAATAGCGGTATTAAAGCAGACGCAGAGACTAGAGTTGAGCTTTTTGATTTTCAGTCTACCGGAGTTGTCTCTTTTGAGCTTGAAGCAGGTAACCGTGTTCCAGTTGAAATTTCAGCTGATATCACACCAACAAATTTGTCAAATCTGGCGACCGCAATAAACAAAGTTTCTTCGGAGACCGGCTTAGTGGCAGTAACGTCAGCTGATTATGCTAGGTTGATTCTTACGAGTGATGCCGGCGATGACATAGCGGTTAGTGGGATAGGTAGTTCAAGCCCAGAATTTTTTGGTCGCTTGATAAATGAGGACGCTGTTGCACAAACATCTCCTGTTGGCACGGTCACGTCATCCGGAACATTCAAAACACCCCTGTCATCAACCAATGTGGTAACGGACGTATTGGTTTCCGGCCTAACTGTTTCATCCGACACAGTGGCTGGATCTGGCGCAGACCTGAGTGTCTCTTCAGATACCGGCGGCAACTATACAGTAACTATTAACACTGGGGGTTCTGGATCTGCAAATCCATATGTAGTTGGAGAAACTTTTACGGTCGATGGAACACTTGTTGGCGGTAACAGTCCAACGCATGATGTAACCATTATTGTTACATCGGTTGATGCAAACGGTGTGATAACTGCGGCGACCGCCTCTGGATTTGCACCTGGTATCACTCAAGCTCAGACAACAATCACGCCAACCATCACATCAGGCTTGGGTGCCGGAGCGTCATTTGACGTGACACTGACAGATGGCGTCGCAACTGTTGCCGTAAACTCTGCAGGTGATGGTTATGACGAAAATGACACTTTCACGATTTTAGGCTCCGCACTCGGTGGGACGGATGGGGTCAATGATCTTACTATTTCAGTCGCATCCTTGGCCACCACCAGCATGGTAAGTTTTGGCGCTGTCGTGAGTGGTAACAGAATTGATACCGGAAGATTCTCTGGAGAAGTATCTTTATCTTCCTCAAGCACCTTCAGTCTAACCACAACTAATGGCACTTCTAATGCAGCCCAAGACCCGACTTTAGGCAGTTTTGTTAATGTGCAGACTAATATTGCAGGTGATACAAAAACCATTACCTATGACATTAATGAAGCTCTTGAAAATGGAGGATCTGGCCTGAATGGCTTGAAGGCTGTTGCGCCGACAGCAGCCTACGGGCTTACAGTGCCAAGCAGCAATGGCTCCATTTCTTTTAGCGCGGATATTTCAAGCAGCGAGTTATCAACGGTTAGTATTGCGAATGTCAATAAAGCGCTTGTCAAAGAAATTAGGGATCAGGCACCTCTGGCGTCTTTGTCAGGAGGGTCTACAGTTTCTACAACACAAGTGGTAAGTTATAGCTTTCAGCGAACTGAAGCTGTCCAGCCTAATGTTGATAGTGTCACCATCACTATAAATAATACGGATATATCGGTCGATCTGACTGATATCGATGGTGCTAACACTTCTGCAAGTTCAGCTGCTGATGTAACTGCTGCGATTGTTCGCGCGGTCAACAATTCAACCCTTGAAATTACAGCCTCGACGTCTGGTACTGCGCCAGATTATGGCGTCACTTTGACAGCTAATAAATCTGGTGAGGCATTTACCGTGGAGGCTTTTAGCTTCAACGATGTAAATGAAATAGTTGCCCAAACTCAGTTCAGCCTTACCACAGAAACCCCAGCCAAGAGCCTTCCTAGCGATGGCAGCTCAGTGGCGATAAAATTTGGTGATCAAATTTTTAGTTTAACAATGGTCGAGGGTGAAGTTGTAGTTTCAGGTGCGGAGGCTGACAGAATAACGGCGTATTTTGATGCCAGCAGCCGGCTGCAAATATTTGGAGGTGGTTCGCTGTCTGGTGCGACGATCTCAGTAGTAAGTGATACCGAAATCGGTGGCAATAGCGCAGCGGCAGCTGCTTTTGGCTTGGAGGGTTCAACCGCTAGGCTCACTGGTCAGCTATTCACACTAACATCCGGTATGGATGATCTGGAGTTAGATTTTAATGGAACAGCGGTAACTGTGTCACTCGATTTGTCTGGAAATGTGACCACCGTTCCCTCATCGGTGACCGGCTTAACATTGAGCTGGGAGGCGGAGAGCGCGACAACTGGTCGACTTAAAGCTGAGTTTGACAGTGAAGACTATAGTCTAACTTTTCCAAATCCAACGAATGCGCTGGGTTTTAAAACAGCAGACAGAGAAATTTCCCTGTCTGGGGAGGCAATAGTCGTAAAATCATCGGATAAGGCGGCTTTTGAATTGAGCGCATCGGCGTCAAGCCTTTCCGGCTCGCGTTTCAGAATGAAAAATTTGCCCCATGAAGATTTACTTGTTTTTGTTACTGGTGGTGGTGCGCGTTCAATTGGAGCCGAATATTCCATCGCAAGTGAAGTTGCCGATACTACTACGTATGAGATTCGAGCTGTCGGTGACAATGGTAATGTTATTGAAATTTGGGACGCTGATACTGGCCACTCAATAGCCACAAGGGTAATGAGTGGTGATCAGCAGACAACTTATGGTGATTTTGAGTTAACCCTTACTGGTCGCGTGGACGATGGGGATAAGTTTACCTTGCAACAGGATGCTTCGGGTGCAAATGACGCTAGAAATCTCGCTGCCATGATTAGTCTTCAAGACGGAGACAAGTCAGATCCAACAAAATTGGGTTTCCAAGATCTTTTTGGCGTGATGATTGCAGGGGTTGGGTCTTCAGTTAACTCGAGCAAAATTGCAGTCGAGGTTCAAGAAGAAAATGCTATGGCAGCAAAAGAGGCTGAAGCTGAGTTTGCTGGGGTCAATTTGGATACTGAGGCAGCTGCCTTAATTGAGTTTCAGCAGGCCTATCAAGCTTCAGCAAGAATACTGTCGACTGCAAGAGAGTTGTTCCAATCACTCATGGAAGTGGTTTAGGAGTTGGTAAATGCAAGTTAGTACAAAATTACTGAACCAGCAGCAGGTTCGCCAATTTAGCAAAATTAACGAAAGAATAGCTGATGTGCAGGAGAGAGTGTCAACTGGCAAAAGTATTTTGCGTGCATCTGATGACCCAGTCGCTGCAGTAAATTTGTCAGTTGCCAAAGAGCAAAGCATGCTCTTGAAACAATTCCAGAGAAACATTGACTCTGCACAAACCAGACTCAACATGACTGACCAAACTTTGCAAGAGTCCGTGAATGTGTTGGTTCGGTTCAGCGAACTCATTACCATGGCTCGTAATGGCGCACTTAACGAAGAGGGCCATTTAGCGATCTCAACAGAGATGAAACAGCTCAAAGAGGTTTTGCTTGGCCTAGCCAATACCACGGATGCGAATGGTCAGGGCATCTTTAGTGGGTACAATGGCGTAGGCCGCCCATTCGAGCTAGCTGTTGATGGCAGCGTTGAATACCTTGGAAACAGGGGGCAAAATAATCTTCAGATATCTGAGAATATGACAATTGCTACCAATATAGACGGTGGCTCTGCTTTCATGCGGATAAATACTGAGGGAGGACGCAGAAGCCTTTTCGACATAGTGGATTTGACTATCAACGCGGTTGAAACAGCCTCAGCCTTCAGCCCAAGAGCAAACGCGCTAAACAAAGCAGTTGTGGATTTTGAACTGCCAAGCCGCCTTGAAAAATGGTCGCTGGATCTTAGCGGCAGCATAGGGTCGAAAACCATAACAGCCTCAATTAATGAGGGTGGGCTTCAAAACATTGTCGACGCAATCAATGCGGCAACAGCAGAAACCGGGACAGCTGCCACGCTTAATGCTGATGGGGCATCGATCACATTGCAGGATGACATGAATGGTGACATTACAATCAGCAATATTCAAATTGAGGGCATTGACGCAGCATTGGATCAAGTGACCTCTTATATTGAATTCACCGGTGTAGATGCCGCTGGGGTTCCAACTACAAAAACCCAAAAAATGACTGACGTTGACCAATTGGTATCGTCAAGCATCGGCAATATGCAAGATGCAATTGACAATTTGTCGCTTCAACGAGCCTATGTTGGCGGTCAGTTGAGTAAGGCTGCAACTCAAACTGATGTCGTTGGCGCAAGAAAACTTGCTGTTGATAAAGATGTATCTCGCCTAGGTGACGCAGACCTAGCTGCACTAGTGACCGATTTGCAAGCGCAGCTTACAAACTTGAATGCGGCCCAGGCAGCATTTGCCAAAATTGGTCAGCAAAGTCTTTTTGACTATATAAGATAACCAAAAGACGCCTTACCAGACCGCTCCCACAATATTTAACATTTTTGAGCGAGGGAACATCCCTCGCTTTTTTGCACGTTCAAGATGGTGGAGTTTGGCATGGATATTGCTGTTATTAGCTAAACTTGAACTTTTGAGGCAGTAAACATGTCAATTAGATATCTACAATTTACGACTGGTTTCGACGAAATAGTCGCATCGTCAAAGAAATGTATTGATTTTTTAATTACCTCAAAGGTGAGAAATTTCTTGTCGAATTTTACCACTAACAAAACTTGGCACGCCGATTGCAAGAAATCCGCAGTGTCAAAAATTTTGGATTGGCTAGTACAATGAGTAAGATCAATACAAATATGGCGGGGGTAACTACCCTCTATCACCTTCGTAATAAAGAAGACGCGATGAACCAAGCGCTAGAGCGCATTTCATCAGGTCTGCGCATTAACAATGCCGTTGATGATGCAGCTGGTGCATCGTTGGTTAATCGAATGACCTCTCAGGTTAAAGGTCTTGAAGCTGCAATAAGAAATGCTGCAGATGCAGTATCTCTTACGCAAACAGCAGAAGGTGCTTTGGATGAGGTTTCTTCGATCTTACATAGAATGCGTGAGCTTTCAGTTCAGGCTGCCAACGGTGTTTACACTGGCCAGGATCGTCAAGCGCTTCAAAATGAGGTTGGACAGCTTCAACTCGAGCTTTCAAGGATTGCCGAGAACAGCACCTTTAACGCAGTTAAAATGCTCAATGGTGACTTTACAAATACGGCGTTTCAGATTGGCTTCCAACCCGGTGACTCGGCCATTTTGTCCATTGAGAATGTTGACCCAACTGGACTAGGTGAGTATCTGCTCGACACTGATCAATTAAAAAATAGTAGCTCTTCGTTCTTCCCAGCTGCGTTCCCGTCTGTGGCAAGCAGCAAAGCAACACTAACTTCAAAAATTGTTGAGGGTGAAGACCTCATTATATATGGCAACGTTGGGAACGCTACGATTGACATAAATGGGGGCGCCACTGCAAAAGAAATCGCGGCAGCCGTAACAGCCCGTAAAGGTGAGACTGGTGTTTATGCTGATGCACAGACCAGAATGAACATCAGTTTTGAAGAGTTGAGTTCAGCAAGCACTGACACAGTTTCGTTTAACCTTTATGGCAAGAATGATACAGCAGTACTCATCGCTGCAAATGTCGACTTTGGCGTTACCAACGGACGCTCTGGCAACTTGTCGGAATTGGCGGCGGCTATCAATGGGACTGCCGGAAAGACTGGCATCACGGCTTCGCTTAGCATTGACAAGGCGACAATGACCCTGATTTCTGATGATGGATATGACATTACCGCAGAGAACTATGCTCTTGTTGGTGTGACTGGCCCTACAATGAATGTGAGTGGCGCTGACGAAAGTTACGCAAATCTCACTGACGGCACTACTCAGTTCTCAGATTCTTCTACTGACTTTTATTCATCAATTCCAATCACTGCGGGCACCGACCCTGATACGGTCAGTGTCAGCGGCGCTATAAAATTCCATTCGCCGTTCGTGTATTCAATCGCAACTGGATCTCAAGGCACTGATGAGGCGCCAACGGTTTCCGTAACTGATAACACAACTCTTGGTGATCTGACAGCAAGTACAACAAAGCTTATAGTCGTTCCCGAGACAACTGGCGCGGCAGTAACGGGTAATTCCGGAGCATCTCCGACTCCGTCTGGTATGACTATCGAATTTAGAACTGCTTCCGATGGGAGTATTCTTACACCAGTTAGAATTTTGAACATGGGAACTGGTTTTGAGTATGGTGATACCATTCAAATCAATGAGAG
>ERZ802822.1776-NODE-1776-length-12683-cov-7.103522_pt1 | contig 12683 bp, 10 predicted proteins | sample MGYA00345649_ERZ802822 | MGnify/ENA primary metagenome ERZ802822 (study PRJEB30503, sample SAMEA104212359) | marine metagenome | biome: Westerlies Biome; feature: [SRF] surface water layer (ENVO:00010504) within the epipelagic zone...; material: water...
CTCAACTCCAGATTTTTTGTATTCTGGATGGATATCAACTGGCATGCCCCGTCCATCATCTTTAACTGTATATGACCCATCAGTGTTTAAAGTAATATCAATATTATTACAGAATCCAGCAATAGATTCGTCAACACAATTATCTAATACCTCTTGTAATAAATGATTAGGTGTAGATGTGTCAGTATACATACCAGGTCTTTTTTGAACCGGCTCTATTCCTTTTAGAATTTCTATATCAGATGCGGTGTATGTCTTTTTTACCATTGTTGTGTATAATAAGATTACACTATCCAACATACAATATAAATGAATTATGTTTTTTATGATTTTGAAACTTCTGGATTAAGTTGGTACTTTGATCAGCCTATTCAACTTGCAGCAAAACTAGTTGATGAGAACTTTAATATTATCGATGAGTTCAATGAAAAATGTCGATTAAGAGACGGTGTTATTCCATCACCTGTTGCAATGCTCATCACAAAAACTGACTTAGAACAATTAAGTCGTGAACAATCCTTCTATGAATTTATGGATAGAGTACATACAAAATTAGCCTCATGGTCTCCTGCAATTTTTATTGGATATAATAATATTAATTTTGACGAGAAGTTTCTTAGATGTAGTTTTTATCAATCTCTCCATGCTCCCTATCTTACGAACACGAACAATAATTCTAGAGCAGACCTTTTTAAAATAATTCTAGCAGTCTGTAATCTGGATAAGCCATATCTGAATATTCCAAGTGATGAAAAAACTGGCAAAAGGAGCTTAAAATTAGAAAAACTAGCAGAAAATAATGAAATAAAACATGAATTTGCTCATGATGCGATGAGTGATGTTGATGCCACAATAGACTTAGCAAATATTATTAAAAAAAATGAACCAGAATTATGGGAACATATGATTCAGTTTAGAAGTTATAAAAATGTTAATGAATATATTAATAACAATAATATTCTTATAATTCCTCCAACAAATGCAACAGGAACTTATATACCAGTATCCTTGGTTACCAGTAACCCTGATAATGCAAAAGAAATTATATTTTATAATTTAAACGAAGAAGTTACAGATGATATAATAAACTCAAGGACAAGAAGTATAGGAGGATTATTTAAAAACAAGATCCTAAAAAAAATTAAAAGCAATGATTATCCAATCTTTCTAGAAGAAAAACATATGAATAATATTCAAAAAAAGGAATATCTAGAAAATAAAGGATTATACGAAGAAAGAGCTAACTTAGTGAAAGCTTCAAGTAATTTTATTATGAATGTTAATCAATATCTTGTAGATCAGCTTGCAGATTATCAAATTGACAGCGGAGATTACATGTCTGCATCAGATCATGTAGATGAAATGTTATATCGGGGCTTCACAGGTCCTAGTGACTGGAAAATAATTCAACAATTATCGAAAATAGATAATGCTCATGATTTAGATAAAGAGTTAAATTCTCTTGAAGATAAAAGATTAGTAGAACTGTATAAAAGAAAAATGTATTCAGATAGAAATGATTTACTTACTGAAGAGACTAGAAAAGAACATCAAGATTATATAAAAGATAAAATATCGAATATTGGGGAAAAATTACCATGGACTACACTTGCAAAAGCTCGCAGAGAATTAGATAAAGCGATAACTGATTCAAGATTTTCTGGTATGGAAGATCAATTTAAAAAGATAGATAACTTCTTAAACAATATAGAAAAGAAATTTTTGTAAGTTATTTCTGATTTATAAAAGCTATGATATTTTTATAGTTTTGATAGCCTGGTATGATTCTTCCATCTTCAAGAAAGATAGTTGGGGTCCCTTCAACAGATAATGAGCCAGCATACTCAAAGTTTTTGGAGATTGGGTTCTCGCACTTTGCTCCCTCCTCTAAAATATCACCTGCAAATAAATCCTCTAAAGCCTCGACCTTATTATCGGAACACCATGCTGCTACAAGCTGCTGATATGCATCTACTTCATTTCCATTTCGTGAAAATAAAACATACCTAACTTCAATATTATTTTCTAATAAACTCGGTACTTCATTATGAAGTTTTTGGCAATATGGGCATGATGTATCCGTAAAAATCGTAAGAATATGATTAGTTTTATTAGGCTTAAATACCATAAGATTTTTCATATCAATCGAGTCAATTATTGATAATCTTTGATTCATCTTGGTATTTTCAGTAATGCTTTCTTTTGTACTCAAATCAATTACATTACCTATGATTAGATATTTGCCATCATTCGTAGCATAGTAAATTTCATTATTTATGATAATCTCATGGAAGTTTTCATCAATTTTTTTAATTTCATCTACCGCAATATCTGGATATGCATTAGAAATTGTTTTTCTTATATCAATATCAGCATCATCTCTTTTTGCGCATGAAACAAGCAATGCAAGAGTAAGAAATAAAAAAATATTTTTCATAGTTATCCTCTAGGATGGTATTTTTGATGAAATTTTACCAACCTCTCCTTAGCAATATGAGTGTAAATTTGTGTTGTTGATAGACTAGCATGGCCAAGTAGCATCTGTACAGTCCTTAAGTCTGCTCCATTATTAAGCAGATGTGTTGCAAATGCATGTCTCAAATTATGAGGGGATATTTTTTTGTTAATAAGAGAAACTGTCGCGTACTTTTGAATCATCTCCCAACAAGCTTGTCTTGAAATAATAGAGCCATTTTCATTTAGAAATAACATATCAATATGATTAGTTGGCTTTAAATTAGCTCTATATGTATCAATATATAATATCAATAGACTCATCGCTGATGAACCTATTGGTACGAGTCTCTCTTTATTTCCTTTACCCTTTATCTTCAAAAATGGTTTTTCCTTAGAGATTTGATTGACTCTAACATTTAATAGTTCACTTATTCTTAATCCTGCAGAATATAACAGCTCAAGAATGCATTTATCTCTAAGTCCAACGCCTGTTTTTATATCAGGTGATTCAAGAAGCTTTTCTACTTCATTTTCTGAAATAATAGTTGGTAGCTTTCTTCTTTTTTTCGGATTTTCTATTAGTTGCGCAGGATTATTATCTATAATTTTATTTTCAAATAAGAATAAATAGAATGATTTAATACAAGTAATTATTCTTTGTATAGTACTTACTGATGTCCCTTTATCTAATCTATCAGCAAGATAGTTATTAATGATAATTCTATCTACATTAGAGAATTTTTTTTTATTGTACTCAAGCCATGTAAGGAATATTTTAAGATCAGATTTATAAGCTAATATTGTATTTTTAGAGAGGCCCCGTTTGAACGATGCATCATTGCAATATTGATCTATAAGTTGATATTCAATTGAATTATCTGATATCGGCATAATATTTGATATACTCAGTATACATAATTTATTTAATTTAAAAAAATGAAAGATAATTGTTTTAATGAATTTGATCCAAATGCCTTGAATGTTGAGGAGGCACTATCAAGAATATTAAAATCCATAGTAAGCAAAAAAGATACTGAGCTAGTACCCCTAAAAGAATCTTATGGTAGAGTTCTGGCAAAAGACATTAAATCTAATCAAGATATACCTAATTATAAAAATTCTGCTATGGATGGTTACGCGGTTTGTATGGATATTACAAACTCAAATAATAAATATACTTTTAGATGTGTTGGAGAATCTTTCGCAGGTCGTCCATATAATAAAAATGTAAAGATAAATGAAGCAGTAAAAGTAATGACTGGCGGTATGGTTCCTAAGAGTTGTAATGCGGTTGTAATGAAAGAGCTTGTTAAAAATATAGACGATAAGATAGTTATTAATGCAAATATAATCAAAGATCAAAATATAAGATTTCCTGGTGAGGACATCAAAAAGAATACTACTGTTTTATTGAAAGGCAGACAAATTGATGATGTAGATATGGGAATTTTAGCTTCCTTAGGCAAAGCAAAAATACCAGTTTATTCTAAACCTATAATAGGTTTCTTTTCGACAGGTGATGAGCTTGTAAGCATTGATACAAAAATCAAAAAATCTCAAGTATATGATAGTAACAGATATCTATTACATGGATTACTTCAAAAGTATCCAATTAAAATAAAGGACTTTGGGGTAGTAAAGGATAAACTAAAATCTGTAGAAAAAAAATTAGCGCTAGCATCTAATGAATGTGATTTATTGCTTACAACAGGGGGAGTATCAGTTGGTGATGCTGATTTTATTAAAAATGCATTGAAGAAGTTAGGTAAAGTAAATTTTTGGAAAATAGCTGTCAAACCAGGAAGACCATTAGCATTTGGCAAAATTAAAAAATGCTTTTTCTTTGGATTGCCGGGAAATCCAGTATCAGTCGTAGTAACTTTTAATTTATTTGTGACCGCAGCAATAAGAAAGATAACAGGTCAAAAAAATAATACATCTTTAACTCTAACTGCAAAGCTACAATCCGAGATTAAAAAAAGAAAGGGCAGGAAAGAATATAAAAGAGGCATTTTGACAATTAATAATGATGAGTTTTTCGTTAAAAGCTCAGGTGCTCAGGGTTCAAATATCTTATCATCATTAAAAGATGCAAATTGTTATATTGAGCTTGCAGAACACATAGATAAAATAAAAGAAGGTGAAAACGTAAAAGTAATCCCGTTCGTCCTATCAAGTGAGCATTATGAATAATGTAGGCTTATTTAAAAGATTATTAATAAATTTTTATGATGTAATCCTACTCTTTGCAGTATTATATTTTTTCACGATACCAATTATCCTTTTTACACAGGGCAATGCAGTTTTAAATAGCTATCTGTATCAACTATATCTTATTTTAATAGTTTTTTTGTATTATGCATGGTTTTGGAAAAAATATAATCAAACTCTTGGCATGAAAATATGGAAAGTAAAAATATATAGTAGATGTTCTTTAGACATATCTTATCTCCAGTCTTTTGTAAGAATCATAGTTGCTCTAATAGGTGGTCATCTACTGTTAATATTTTACTCAGAATCTCTACAAGATAAGTTATCGAAAACCTATTTGGAAAGAATTGATTAAATATGAATATGACTTTTAACCAGCTTATTAAATAAGAAATATCCGAAAATAAAAAATATCCCCATAGATATCAAGACAGATATTAATGCAGATATATTTAGTATTAGGCACATATTAATAATAATACTAGAAATAACAAAATAAGTGATTCCAAATAATATACCAAAAATAATTTTTTGACTTTGATTGGTAGATCTAATTTTTGTAAATAAGAAAGGTATACCAACAAAAACAATTATACAACATGAAATTGGTAATAATATTTTTTGCCAGAACATGACCTTATGCTCTTCATAATATATACCCAACTCATTATAGAAAATTATGTTTGTATATAGAGATTTGATTGATTGATAACGTTTCTTACTGAATTTATTTTTAAGTATTTGAGACGGTATGAATTTATCAGAAGACATATTAAGTGTTTCTTTATTAATTATCTGATTAGTATTGATATCGATAATTTTTATTCCATTCAAAATCCAATTAGTATCATAAGTCGCTACCTCTGCGTTTATGATTGAATTAATACTACCATTATTGATATTTATTATTTCAATATCTTCTAAATGCTTATCAGTAATGATTCTTTTAGCATTAATAATATAATCTTTGCCTTTAAACCATATCTCTTGATTAATACTATTTTTTTTGAGAGCTTTATTTTTAATCTCTTGTGCATGAACAGAAAACTGTGGCGAAATATGATTACCTACATATGTAAATACAGATGCTAATAAAAAAGTTTGAAACATAATTATGAAAATAGTTTTTCTAACGCCTACACCATTGGAATTGATTGCAAGGATTTCTGAATGATATGCCATAGATCCGAATGCGATCATGCTACCGATTAGCAATGCGTATGGGAAAATATCTAGGAAGTTTTGTGGGATTAAGAATAAAGTATATTGAGCAATTAGAGAAAGTGTATATTCATTTATTCCTAAGTTTTTTAACTCAGATAAAAAAATAATTAGTAAATTGATACTTATGAGTATGCTTATAGTTAGGAAGAATCCTAATAGGTATTTTTTAAACATATATATAAATATTTTATTCATCTTATTATCTAGTATGATTCGTGTAAGTAAGAAGTTTAAATGTGATGTATAAATAAATGATATGAAGAGTAATTAGGCTGAATGAAATATATACTCTAGTATCAAATGATTTCGTAAAGATATTAATCAAAACTATATAGCTAAAATAGAAAAATGCAGCAATAAATATATTTCTATATTTATCTTCTCTAGCATTTATATGACTAAGAGGTATTGCAAGGTAACCAAGTATCAATGTTGCTATTATCATAGAGAATCTCTCTAGAATTTCAGAAAATGACAAAATATCATCAAGCTGAAGTAATTGTAAAATAGACTTAGACTCTAGATCATTATTTATACTTTTGGGAACTTCATTGGATAATAAAATATCTTGATTTAGATACTCTGTGGAACTAAAACTTCCATCAGGATTGAATACATAAGACTTACCCTCAACTAATTTAATTAAGTCGTCATTAGATTCTGTCGTTGATATTCCAGATGAGATACTAATCGAGTTTGATTCATTAGTTTTAGATTTAATAAATACATTAGCTGTAGTAAGCTTATTTTTATTGTTAATATAAATTACCTTTGATCCATCATTGCTAATTGTGAAATTTTTATCACGCAAAGAGTATATCTTTTGTTCATGGATGATTCGATGCTCGATTTCAGATCTAATGTCTACTGTATAAGGTGTAATAAAACAATTGAAAAGCATGACAATGATAGCTGTAATAACAATCATTCTTGTGAGAATCGCCGATATTAATTTATTTGAATAGCCGTTTACCTTCATAATTACCATCTCATTAGATACGTACAGCTTATTGAGAGCAATTATTATTCCAAAAAACAGACTGATAGGTATAAGTAAAGAGAAGTACTGTATTATTTTTAAACTCAGTAACTGTAATAAAAATACAGATGGAATACCGCCATCATTAACGTCCTCCATCAATCTTAGTCCTGTATTTGCAAAAAGTATAAGCGAAAGAATTAATAAAACAGATAACACTGACTGAAGAGAGTTTTTATAAATATATTGGCTAATTAAATTCAAAGTAATAATTACAAGGTCAAATAAAAGTGTTAATCTTAACCATTAAATCAGTATAACTTTATTATTTGGAAATATCATGAAATACCTAAGATTCAACAAAAATTCAAAAGCCGATTACAACTTACTATTCGTCTATGAAGATAAACTTTCAAGCCTGAATAAGTCAGCCCTCAGTGATGCCGTGTTTGAAGATGTAAAATTAGCGATATCTAATAAATTAGTCACTGGTGCATCAGGTTCAATGAATATATTTTCTAGTAAAATGTATGAAAAAAACTACTTTCTTGTTGGTCTTGGTCAAAAAAATAAGCTAACAATTCAAAATTATGAAAAAAATCTTAATTCTGCGTTAAAGAAAATCAATGGTTATAATATTAAAAGCATCTCGCTTGATCTTAATAACATAGCTATTAGGAATTATGATCATATAAAATCTAGTATTATAGAGATTGAAAAAACTCAATATAGCTATAAAAAGACGAATACTTCATCTTTGAAGGAGTGTTTATTAAACGTTTCAAGTAAAATTAGTAATAAGCAATTGAATAACACCATAGATATTTCAATTGCGATAGCTAATGGTCTTAATAAAGCTAGAATCCTTGGTGATACCCCACCAAATATATGTAACCCAACTTTTTTAGCAAAAGAAGCAAAAAAGTTAGAAAAATTAAATAAGAACTTAAAAGTGGAAGTTCTGGATGAGAAGCAGATGCGTACTCTTAAAATGGGATCTTTGCTATCTGTTTCGCAAGGGAGTACACAGCCAGCAAAACTTGTAATAATTAAATATATGCCTATAAAAAATAAACAGCCTATCGTGTTAGTAGGTAAAGGTATTACATTTGATACAGGAGGCATATCTCTTAAGCCATCGCCTAATATGGATGAAATGAAATATGATATGTCAGGAGCAGGTTCAGTTATTGGTACTATGCAAGCATGTGCTGAAATGAATTTAAAAAATAATGTTATAGGCATACTAGCATGTGCTGAAAACATGCCTAGTGGAGTAGCTACTCGACCAGGAGATGTAGTAACAAGCATGTCAGGTATTACAATCGAAATACTAAATACTGACGCAGAAGGAAGATTAGTTTTATGCGACGCATTAACATTTTCCAAAAAATATAAACCTAGATATATATTAGACATGGCAACCCTCACAGGCGCGTGCCTAGTCGGCCTTGGAAAATATCCATCAGGTTTATTTTCAAACAATGATGTTCTAACTAAGAAGATTAAAAGTTCTGCTGATAAGACGGGTGATCGTGTTTGGGAATTACCATTATATAGTGACTATTTTGATGAACTAAAAACTAATTTTGCTGATATACAAAATATAGGTGGGAGGTATGGTGGTGCCATAACTGCTGCTGCATTTTTAGCTAATTTCACAACGGAAGAAAAATGGGCACATCTAGATATTGCTGGCACAGCATGGGATTCGGGAAATGACAAAGGGTCAACAGGTAGACCAGTAAAATTACTTACAGACTTTGTGATGACAAATAAATAAAATTGAAATCAGTCGTAAATTTTTATTCAATTGAAATAAATCATGATATTAAATTATGTCTTTGTAAATTTGTTAAATGTTTATACAAAAAAGATGAAAATATTATCATAATTGATGATTATGAAAAGCTTGAAGAACTAGATAAATTACTTTGGTCTTTTGAACAGAATAGTTTTTTACCACACAAGATTTATAATAAGGGAGACGCAATTGATACGCCAATAATATTATTATCTATACAGAATCTTGATAAACTCAGACTATTTAATGATTATACCTCTATTATAAATAATTATGATAATGCTTTAGTGAACCTTGAAAATGATATTAATATCTATGAATTCGTGGATACTGATGAATCAAAAAAATCCATAAGTAGAAATAAGTTTTTAGAATATAAGAAAAATAATTTTACTTTAATGCATAATAAATATAATGAACAAACAATATAAGCCGAGAGAAATTGAAGAAAAGATTTATAATTCTTGGGAAAAGACAAAATCTTTTTTAGCAAAAGAATCTACATCTAAATTTTCTATAGTGTTGCCTCCACCTAATGTAACAGGAACATTACATATGGGCCATGCATTCCAACATACTATCATTGATATTCTTGTTAGATATCATCGCATGCTTGGTAAGAGCGTTTTATGGCAACCAGGTACTGACCATGCTGGTATTGCTACACAACTAGTGGTAGAAAATAGACTTAAAAGTTTAGGCAAAGATATCAAAGATCTTAGTCGTGATGAATTTATTGATGAGGTTTGGAAATGGAAAGAGATTTCTGGAAACACAATTATCAATCAGACGAAAAGGCTAGGTTCCTCTGCGGATTGGTCAAGAAATAGATTCACAATGGATGATGATTTATCAGAAAATGTTAGAGATATCTTTATAGAACTTTATGATAGTGAATTAATTTATAGAGGTAATAGACTTGTTAACTGGGATATTAAGCTTCAAACAGCTGTATCTGATTTAGAAGTTATAAATGAAGAAAAAAATGGTTACTTGTATCATTTGAGATATAAAGTTGTTGATTCAAATGAGTTTATCACTGTTGCTACTACAAGGCCGGAGACCTTCTTTGGAGACTCCGCAGTATGTATTAATCCAAATGACGAGCGATATAAACATCTCATAGGGAAACAAGTAGTTTTGCCAATGATTGATAAAGAAATACCGATAATACAAGATGAAATTGTGGATATAGATTTTGGAACTGGATGTCTGAAAATTACACCCGCACATGACTTTAATGACTACAAAATTGGTAAGAAACATAATTTAGAGTTTATAAATATCCTAAATAAGGATGGATCTATGAATGAGAATGTTCATGAAAAATATATTGGAATGAATATACATGAAATAAGAGATAATTTAATTAATGATCTTGATGATATTGGTGTCTTTGTAGAACAAATACCTTATAAGACAACTGTGCCAATAGGAGAAAGAACGGGTGAAATAATCGAACCATTACTCACGAGTCAATGGTTCATGAATATGAAAGAAATAGCAAATAATGGTATAGAGGTGGTTAAGGATGGAAAAATTAGTTTTGTTCCTGAGCACTGGGAAAAAATTTATTTCAACTGGTTAGAAAATATTGAAGATTGGTGCATTAGTAGGCAAATAATGTGGGGACATAGAATACCAGCTTGGTACGATAATGATGGAAAAGTTTATGTTGGTAAAAATGAAAAAAATGTAAGAGAAAAATATGCTATCAAAAAAGAAACAGAACTAACTCGCGATAATGATGTTTTGGATACATGGTTTTCGTCATCACTATGGCCCTTTTCGACTCTTGACTGGAAAAAGAATAATGGAATATTTGAAAAATACTATCCTACTAATCTCTTAGTTACTGGATTTGATATTATCTTCTTTTGGGTTGCAAGAATGATTATGATGGGTCTTAAGTTTACAAAAAAGATTCCATTTAATAAAATTTATATTCATGGTCTTGTTAGAGATTCAGAAGGCAAGAAAATGTCTAAATCCATTGGTAACGTTATTGACCCAATAGATATTATAGAGGGCATATCTATAGAAAAACTTATTGAAAAAAGAACTGAGAGTCTAATCAATGAAAAACAGAAAGCGAATATAGTTAAAAAAACAAAAAGAGATTTTCCTAACGGAATAAAAGAGTATGGGGCTGATGCATTGCGATTTAATTTCTGTGCAATGGCTTCAACAGGTAGAGACATTAACTTTGATTTAAACAGAATAGAGGGATATAGAAATTTTTGTAATAAAATTTGGAATGCTTTTAGATTTATTGAAATGCAGGCCACCAATCATAATTATCAATCTGGTGATATCTCAGAAGATATCTTATCTGGATGGATAGGATCAAAGATTCAACAAACTACTGAAAATTGCCACACTCACATTAAAAACTATCGATTTGATCTGGCCTCAGCAGAAATCTATGAATTAGTCTGGTCTCATTTCTGTGATTGGTATATAGAATTTAGCAAAGTAGCAATTCAAAAATCTGAGGACCATTATCAAACCAATGATTTAATAGGAAATTTAATTACAAACTTCTATGGCATCCTTGAATTACTGCATCCTTTCATGCCATTTATTACCGAGGAGCTTTCTTCTAAATTAGCTGAGCTGGCAAATGCAGAAAAATCAGGCTTTTTGGTTGAAAGTGGCTTTGCTCATACAAGAACAATTAACAACAATACAGAAAAGCAAATAGATGAAATCATTAATATTATTTCTGCGCTGAGAGTTATAAGAGCAGAAAATCAAAATATTAAAAACGAGATCTTTAATCTCATTATTTCCAATGATCTCAGCTCTGAAATGCAATCTGTTATCAGTAAGAATGAATCGGTGATTGCAGGTATTGCAAAATTAGATGGGATTCAATTTACTGACAAGATCCCAGTAGAATCAATTGAAAAAACTATGGATGGGTACAAACTAATTATTCCATTAGAAGGATTGATTGATCCTGAAGAAGAAATGATACGTCTCCAAAAAGAGCTAACAGATGTAGAGAATGATATTCAGATTATTAGCTCTAAGCTTGCCAATGAGCAATTTATTTCCAAAGCTCCCACTGCAGTTGTGGAGAAAGAAAAAGCAAAAGTTTCTGATGCTGAAAGCAAAAAAGCAATGTTAGAAAAAAGTATTGCTAAGCTTCAGCCTTAGCTAGATTCATTAAAAAATCATGGATAGCTGTGCCAACCAATGTGGGCTCAGCATAAGCAATGTCATGCTTGCCTCCTTCTAAGACAATTAACTTAGATTGAGGAATATGAAGCATGAGTTCTTCACTTCCTTTAAATGGAACAACGCCGTCATCGGTCCCCCAAATAGTCAGGGTTGGCTTATTTAAATTACCAACTTCACCAAACATTTCTTGGGTGCTAAATAAATTGAAGTTGCGAGCTGTTGATAGCAAAGCATGAATGAAGCCCTTATATTGCATCTGTATTCCTGCTTTTTTAATAAAATCTTTTTTTGATAAAGCCAATGCGTCTTCTCTTGGCGGCTCATCATTCTCTTCATTACCTTGAAAGACAAGCCTAGAACCAAAAACATTTAGAAACCACTCTCCGATTAATGGTTTCATTATCCACCAATCCTTGGTTGGGTTTTCAACCATAAAACCTGCTGGAGCAATCAAAGACATGCTTTGAACCATGTCAGGAAACTCATTAGTAAAATGGCCAACTATAGGGCCACCCATTGAGTAACCAACCAGATGCACCTCTTCAAAAATTTCTTGAGAATCCAGCAATCCTTTAAGAGATTGAACAAAAACATCCTTGGTATATCTAATTCTTGGTCTCTCCGAATACCCTCGACCATAGTGATCAAAGACTAGGACTGAGTAACCTGCATCCAATAAAAAGCCTTTCATTCCATCCCAAACAAAATGAGGAGTTGAAAATCCATGCACCAATACAACTGTTTCATTATTTGCAACTTGTGCCTCTGGGTAATACCAGCGGTAATAAAGGTTGCCTTGTTCCAGAGATGTCCAAGCACCCT
>ERZ802822.1777-NODE-1777-length-12682-cov-6.940817_pt1 | contig 12682 bp, 13 predicted proteins | sample MGYA00345649_ERZ802822 | MGnify/ENA primary metagenome ERZ802822 (study PRJEB30503, sample SAMEA104212359) | marine metagenome | biome: Westerlies Biome; feature: [SRF] surface water layer (ENVO:00010504) within the epipelagic zone...; material: water...
AAGATCTTGGTATCGAGTTTAATTATGTAGATACTACGGCACAAAAGGGCTTCTTTGGTTTCGACGATAGCACCGGCCACTTTACTTTCTTAAAGAACACTTCCTACGCGGGCCACAATACAACTTCCGATGACGGATCACCTGCTCCTGCGTTTACAGGAACAAAGTCTGGGGTCGAATTTAGTTACGCTAAATTAGAGCCTTCGGCGTCTCTTACAACTAATCAATCTGCGCTAGATATCGATCAAACCTGGAATGCTGCTGGGTCGACATTTAAAGCAATCGAAGTTGATATTGATGCCGAACCAGGAAAAATTGTTACAGAAGATCTCAGTATTGGTTGTGGGAATAAATCAATTAGACCATTAACTTTAAAAGTAGAAGGCAAACAAAGTTGTGGTATAGATGAATTTTTACTGGGTAATAAAATATCAGTAGGTTCAATACTTGAATGAAACGATACAAAATTAAAATTGAGTATGATGGCACCCCATTTATTGGTTGGCAAAGACAAGAAAATGGCCAATCGATACAAGGAGCAATTGAAGATTCAATTAAGAATATATTTGGTGAAACTATAACTATATTTGGAGCTGGAAGAACTGATGCTGGTGTTCATGCTATGGGGCAGGTTGCCCATTTCGATATTAATAACAAAGAGCTTGAACCGTTTGTAATTAAAAATGCACTCAATGACCATCTTCGCCCTTTTCCAATAGCTATCTTGGATGTTGATGAAGTGGATAATCAATTTCATGCTCGTTTTAATGCACTTCAAAGAAAATATTTATACCGAATAGTTAATCGTAAATCTCCCCTAACAATTGAAAAGGGGAGAGCATGGCATGTACATAAGGATATAGAAGTTGATCCGATGAAGGAGTGTATTTCATTAATTGAAGGAAAGCACGACTTTACAACTTTTCGATCTGCTCATTGTCAATCAGACAGTCCTATAAAAACAATTGATAGTCTTAAAATTACAAAATCAGATGAAAATATTTATTTTGGATTTTCTGCAAAATCTTTTTTACATCATCAAGTTAGATCAATTGTTGGCAGTCTTAAGTTAGTTGGTGAGCGAAGCTGGTCAGTAAATGACTTTGGTGATGCTCTTAGCTCAAAAGAAAGATCTCGCTGTGGAGCTGTTGCTCCTCCAGATGGATTATATTTTATGGAAGTAAAATATTAAGTTTAAGAGGCCTTTCTAAGACCTCTTAATTATTGGGGGGAATTTTCAATCGTTTGAACATGTATATCAAGGTTCTCAATACTATTGCCATAATAGACACCACGTATTGGTGCTGCAAAACTTGCATCTAATCCACAAGATACTCGAATATATCTTTCATCAGGACAACATTGGTTTGTTGGGTCAAAACCAATCCAACCAATATCTTTGATATAAAGCTCAGCCCAAGCGTGTGTTGCTTGAAATTTCGAGTCATTTTGATTTTTGTGCATATAACCACTTACGTATCTTGCGGGAATACCTAGAGCTTTGGCAGCTGAGATCATTATATGTGCTTGATCTTGGCAGACCCCTTTTTTTTGACTCATAGCTTCGGCAGCAGTTGTATGAGTATTTGTAGTGTAGGGGACATAACTTATTTGATCAGAAACTAATGCAAGAATACTATGAGCAATTTTTAATGTTTCAGAATTTTCAAATTTACCTTTTGCGTCTGATGCAAGATCTAATATTTCTTTATTTGGCTGTGTTAAATTTGTATTACGCAAATAGACCAAAGGACTAATTTTGTCGTTTTTACTATTATAAATTCCGTCTGTGTTAAAGGTTTCAACTTTACCAATTACAGTAAAGTTAATTATTTTGTCTGAGTCATTACTTTTAAAATTTATAATATTATTTCCTTCAGCATCTTTAAATATTTCCCCACCTTTTTCAGAATTACGAGTTACGTCCCATTCAATTATCTTTAGGCCGTTATAGGGAGAAGGGATCAACTTCGTGGTTTGCATTAAACCTATAAGATTGTCATCGTAGTTGTAGTTTGTTGTATGATTTACTGTGAGCAACATATTATTTAAAAAAATGATTTTGTATTTGATTGTCTAAATAAGAAATTTTGGAAACAAAGTTTGTTACATATTCATGTAGCCCAAAATCAATTATTGTATCGACCGTCTCAGTTTTAATTGAATTGTGAACATCTTTTAATCCAGAGTATATGTCTGTTATTTTATCAGGATTACATTTCAAACTATTTAAGTGATAAACAATATTGTTTGTACAAAAGCTTAGTGAGCGAGAGCAATCGTTGTTAAGAATAAAGAAATGAGCTATTTTTGTGGCAGTAACATCTCCCTCGTAAGCCCATCGAAACGCCCTAAAAGAGGACAAAGATCTTAGTAATATAATCCACTGGAGGTTATCTAAATTTCCACCGATATAATCAGCAGTAGGCAAGAGTACGAAATATTTGACGTCAAGTAACCTTGCAGAGTTATCCGCTCTTTCAATGAAAGTTCCTAAGAAAATGAAGTGATAGCCGTCATTTCTTAACAGTGAGTTAGCCGACCCCCTAAACATGTTTACTTGTTGTATTGTCCACTCAGTGAAATTTGGAAGGTCAGATCTTGAATATTTATTTTTTTTAAAATCTAACATTTCCCGGTATGATTTATTAATTGCTATCCATGCTTCAGGAGTGAACGCCGTTCTTACAACAAGAGCATTGTTTCGTGCCTTTAATATACAGCTGTAAACAGAAGAGGGATTGTCTTCATCAAAAAAAAGATAATCTTCAACTTTTTCCTGATTTATTTCCTTGTGCTTAGCAAAATAACCTTGAGCAGCACCAGCAGCTGAAAGAACTGAGTCCCACTCATTATGATAGCCTTTAGGGTTTGGGAAAAGTGACATGCGATAGCCAACATCAAGAAGGCGTGCCATCGTCTCAGCTCGTTCCATATATCTACTAATCCAATATAAATTTTCTGCAGTTCTGCTTAGCATTTATTAATCAGCTAGGACCCACGTATCCTTTACCCCTCCTCCTTGTGATGAATTAACAACATATGACCCCTTATTGAGAGCAACCCTTGTTAGTCCTCCCGGACATAATTGAATTTTTTTTCCCATTAGACAAAAAGGCCTAAGATCAACGCGTCTGCCTGTAATTTCATTGTCTATTAGCGTAGGTGAAGAAGATAGATCTAATGTTGGCTGAGCAATATAACCTCTGGGGTTGTTTTTTAACTTTGATGAAAACTCCTGAATAGTTTCCTTTGTTGACTTAGGCCCGATTAGCATACCGTAGCCACCAGAACCATCGACTTCCTTCACAACCAAATTGCTTATATTTTCTAGAACATATTTTAACTCATCATCTTTTTCACATCTCCATGTTTCAACATTGTCGAGAATTGGGTTCTCACCAAGATAAAACTTAATCATTTCGGGTACGTAAATGTATATGGCTTTATCGTCAGCAATACCGCAACCTGGCGCCGAGCATATGTTAACTCCCCCTGTGCGATAGGCATGCATAATACCAGGAACACCTATAACTGAGTTAGGGTTATAGAAAAGTGGATCAAGATAATTATCATCAATCCGTCTATAAATTATGTCCACTTTCTGAGGACCATCAACAGTTTTCATATAAACTAAATCGTTTTCAACATAAAGATCAGATGCCTCAACCATTTCAATGCCCATTTGATCTGATAAAAACGTGTGTTCATAATATGCACTGTTTAAATGCCCAGGGGTAAGCAAAACAACTGTAGGTATAGAGCTATCGCATTTTTTTGGAGCTAAGCTCATCAATGTTTGCAATAGTCTTGTTGGATAATCGTCAACTCGCATAACCCGATTTGTATGGAATAAATCTGGAAACATTTTCATCATAATTTCTCTATTCTCGAGCATGTAAGAAACACCAGATGGAGTTCTGCAGTTATCTTCTAGTACATAGAAATTATCTTTCCCTGTTCTAACTAAATCTACGCCTATAATCGGACTATAGATTTTTCTTGGGGGAGAAAAGTTGATCATCGATTGATCAAATGAGGCTTTTTTATAAACCAATTCTTCAGGAATTATTTTTGCTTTGAATATCTCACCCTTACTATAAATATCTGCTAGGAAAGCATTTAATGCTTTAGTTCTTTGAATTACTCCCTTTTCAATTCGAGACCATTCTAAATTTGTTAATATTCTTGGAATTAGATCAAAAGGTATAATCCTTTCTGACATTGTTTCATCTTGAACAGAGAATGTAATTCCAATTCTTTTAAAGTGACTTTCTGCTTCAATATTTTTCTTTGTAATGATTGTGGACGACATGGTTCTCAGCCATGAATTTACTTTTAAATAATGCTCCCTAATTTGAGCATTGTCGCTGTACATTTCATCAAACATGAGGTCAACTTACATAAATGACGAAATTATTTAATTTCATGCATTTGCCAAATTGACAGACTAATTTTCTGTAAAAACAATTAGAAAATAAATAAACAGATTGTATGAAGAAAAAAATTGAAAAAAGCTTTAATTATTCGCTCAAGTACTTCCCTGGATTAATAGTTGCCTACTTCATTTTCCTAATTTTTGGGGCAATTCTCTAAGGTTTTATTATGTTTGGAACTAAATGGAACTTTAACCCGTCGCCTATTAAGTTAGATATAGCACTAACAATATTCTTAATGCTCTTGATTATACCTAAGTAGATTTACTATTAGATTTTGGTAATTAAGTTAGTTAAAATATTTATACAAGACAAGTAGATAGATATCTTTAAGGTTTTTAATATCTTGTAATTTAACATGCTCATCTATCTGGTGAGCTGTTTCACCAATGAGACCAAATTCGGCAACCTCACAATAATCTTTAAAAAACCTTGCATCAGAAGTGCCACCTGTAGTTGTAAGTTCTGCACTTAAGCCAGTAATTTCATCAGATGAAGTTTTTATAATTTCTGTAAAATCTCCCTTATGCGTAAGAAAGGGTTCTGCTGAATTATTATAATCTACCTTTGATACATAATCAGTACTTTTAACTTGTTCACTAATAATTGTATCAATGATTTTCATTAAACTCTCCTTACTGTGCTTAACATTATATCTAATGTTAAATATACCTTCTGCACTTTGAGGTACTACATTTGAAGCACCATCACTTGATTTTATTTTAACAATTTCTATGTTTGAAGGTGGGAAATCTTCAGTTCCTTCATCTAATTCTAAACTAATTATACTGTTTAAAATTTTAGTGAGAGAATCGATTGGATTAAGTGTCCATTGAGGATATGCAACATGACCTTGTTTGCCAGTGATGCTTATCTTAGCAGAAAAGCTTCCTCTTCTACCAATTTTAACCATTTCACCTAATTTATAGGGACAAGTTGGCTCACCGACGATACATGAGTCAATTTTTTCTCCATTTTTATATATTTCTTCTAACACTTTCTTAGTGCCATTTATTGCTGGCCCTTCTTCATCGTTAGTTATTAGCAGACTTACAGTCCCCTTGAGTTCATTATTCTCAATGTATTCTTTCACAGCACAAACAAATGCAGCAATGGCAGACTTCATGTCGCTTGCTCCTCGTCCGTATACTTTTCCATCTTTTTCTGTCGCATTAAATGGGTCAAAGCTCCAAGCGTCAATGTCACCGACTGGGACAACATCTGTATGTCCACCGAAACAGATATGAGGTGCGCCACTTCCAATTTTAGCAAAGAGATTATCTACATCTGGCGTATTACTATCGCTAAATAGATATCGCCTGCAATCAAAACCAATGTTTGATAGCTCCTTTTCAAGCAAATCTAATACACCATCATTTTTAGGGGTCACGCTCTGACACGATATCAGCGCCTTCGTTAATTCGATAACTTCCATAATACTTTACTCTCTTAAAAGATCATTAATGGAGGTTTTTTTTCTCGTATTTTCATCAACTGTCTTAACTATGACTACACAATAAAGACTTGGTTTTGTTGAATCTTCATTTGGCATTGTTCCAGGAACAACGACAGAGTATGCAGGAACTTCACCATACATTATCTCTCCAGTTGCACGATTAACTATTTTTGTGGAAGCGCCTAGATAAACGCCCATAGATAAAACGGATCCTTCTCGAACAATAACACCCTCTGCAACCTCAGCCCTAGCACCTACAAAACAATTATCTTCAATTATTACTGGATTTGCTTGAAGAGGTTCAAGGACGCCACCGATGCCAACCCCGCCAGAGAGATGGCAATTCTTTCCAATCTGCGCGCACGAACCTACAGTTGCCCATGTGTCAACCATAGTTCCTTCATCAATATAGGCGCCAATGTTTACAAATGAAGGCATCAAGACAACACCCTTACCAATAAATGAACCCTCTCTTACTGTACCATTGGGTACGTGTCGATAACCTGCTTCTTTCCATTGATTTTCATCCCAATCGACAGTTTTACCTTTAACTTTATCAAACCATGTTGTGTAGGGTCCTCTAAGGATTGTATTTTCATTGATCCTGAATGAAATAAGTACAGCTTTTTTTAGCCATTGATTGACAGTCCATTGATTATCAACTTTTTCAGCTATTCGTAGTTCACCACTATCAAGTTTTTTAATTACTTGATCTACTACTTGAGTAACGTCTGTATCACTTGGTGATAAGTTTGCTATATTCTCCCAAGCGTTTTCAATACTTTCTTTTAATTTTTGATTTTCACTCATAAGTTTACTTTTTTATTAATGTTCCAGCTCCTTGTGTCGTTAGAAGTTCCATGGCAACAGCATTTTGTTTTCTTCCATCAATTAAGGCAACTCCTTTTGCGCCATTTTTCAAAGTATTAAAGCATGCTTTGATTTTAGGTATCATACCGCTTTTTATAGTGCCTTTTTTTATGTATTGAAATGCTTTTTTACGGTCTAGCTCTGTTATCAATTTTTTATTGTTATCCAGCACTCCTGCTACATCTGTTAAAAGCAATAACCTCTCAGCTTTTAGTGACTCCGCAATATAAGCGGCTGCTGTATCTGCATTTACATTAAGAGTATTATTATTTGCATCGACTCCCAGAGGGGCGATTATAGGAATATGATTACTTTTAAGAGCTTTCATTATTATATTTTTATCAATACCTCTTGGCTCCCCCACGAAACCAATATTGCCATTCATAGCAATCTTTGCCTTAAGCACTTTAGTACTCACTCCATTTAATCTTTTTGTCTTACCTCCATTTTTTTTGATTTCATCAGATATAAGTTTATTCAAATCATGAGATAAAATTCTTTTTACAACTCCAAGTACACTTTTCGTAGTTACTCTTAATCCCTGATACTCTTCATTATTAATTTTTCTTTTTTTCAATTCTTTTTCTATTTGAGGACCTCCACCGTGTACCACAATAACCTTAATACCCAACTGATTTAACAAGGATATGTTTTTTGCAAATGATTTTAAAAGTGCAGGTTTAGTTAAAGCGTATCCTCCATACTTAATAACGATAATTTTATTATTATACTTTTTTATAAAAGATGAAGTTTTGGCATGAAATTTTTTACCAGTTGCCCAATACTTTGCTAAAAGCTGTTTGCTTTCAGGCTGTTTATTTTGAAGAGACATTTTATTAATTTGTTTTTATCGTGGTTCTTTTAGTAATAATCCACTGCTGAATGATTGAAAGAACGTTATTCGTAGTCCAATAAATCACTAATCCAGCTGCAAATTGTGCCAATAAGACTGTTATGAAAAATGGAAAAAACATAAATATTCTCGCTTGAATTGGATCAGGCGGTGCTGGATTCAATTTTTGTTGAATGTACATGGTCACTCCCATTAACACTGGCCAGATGCCAATAATCATAAAAGAAGGTGGATCCCATGGAATTAAGCCAAATAAATTAAATATAGTTGTAGGATCTTTTGCTGCCAAATCTTGAATCCATCCATAAAAAGGTGCATGTCTCATTTCAATGGATACAAAAAGCATTTTGTATATCGCAAAAAAGAAAGGGATTTGAATAAGTATAGGTAAACACCCCGATATTGGATTCACTTTTTCTTTTTTGTATAACGCCATCAAAGCTTGTTGTTGCTGAGTCCTGTCATCTTTATAGAGATCTTTTATTCTCGTCATTTCTGGTTGGAGCATTTTCATTTTTGCCATTGAAACGAATGACCAGTTTGCTAGCGGGAAAAAGACTATCCTTGTTATGACTGTTAGGTAAATAATAGCTAAGCCGAAATTGCCTGACAATTGAGAGAAGAAGTAAATAACATTAAATAATGGTTTAGTTAGGAAGTAGAACCAACCCCAGTCAATCGCAAGATCAAAATTATAGATCCCATAATCTTCTTTGTATCTGTCAATTAATTTAGCCTCTTTGGCTCCAATAAAAATTTGACTATCAACAGTATGTGTTTCGCCACCAGGCACATTCGTGGCATTTAAAGATCTATAATAAGCAATATAGCCATTATCATAAGTATAAATAGCTTTAAAGGATTTTTCTTGATCAGGTATCAATGCAGCCAACCAGTATTTATCAGTTATACCAACCCAGCCATTGTCACTTTCAAAATTAAGTGTTTCTTGATCATCCTTTAAATCACTATAGTCAATAAGTTCAAGTTTTTCTTTGAGAACTCCAAGCAATCCCTCGTGAAGAATAAACATTCCTGATAAAGATGGTGATTGTTTCCGAGTTACTTTGCTTGCATTATTAATAACAATATTATTAGTAGAGTTATTTATGACCTTTTGAGTGACATCGAACATGTAATCTTCATCAAGGGCTATACTCGTGATGAAAGTTTGTCCGGTATTATTCGACCATTCAAATTCAACATCATTTGAAGTGTCTAAAACTGAGACATTATTCCTGATTTTCCATACCGTTTCAGCATTCGGTGTTTCAAATGCAGCATCTTGATTTTTTATCCATCCGAAAGTTACCTCGTATCCGTTGAAGGTATCTAAGGGTTGAAGAAGTCTAATATTTTCTGATTCTTCTTCCTGCGTTTCATTATATTTCTTTAAAACAATATCATCAATTTTAAGACCTTTTAAATTAATTGACCCAGAAATACTCTGAGTATTTATATTAACTCTTTGATCTTTGCTTAGGGCTTCACTCAAATCAATAGTGTTTGCATTATCAATGCCAAGTGAGTCTTCAATCTCGGCTATCGCTTCCATGTTTAGTTCATCTGAGTTAACTTCAGATACTTCTTCATCAAGACTAAACTTATCTAAATTTTGTTGCTCAGGAGCTTCAAAAAAGAAACTCCATATGAAAAGCACACCAATTGAGAGAATTATCGCTAAAATTAAGTTTCTACTTTCCATTTACTTATTTCTTTCCTTCGGTACAGGGTCATATCCCTCAGAGCCTCCAAGAAATTTTACTGGATGACATTTGCTAATTCTTTTCATTCCAAGATAAGTTCCTTTGAGTGCGCCGTGATATTGAATAGCTTCTTTTGTATATTCAGAACATGTTGGCAGAAACCGACACGAGCTTGGAAAATAAGGTGAGATCAATCTTTGATAAATTGTAATTAAGAATAGGAAAAAATATTTAATCATAAAATTATCTGTGTATTTTTTTTAATGCTATTAGCATTTCATTTTCTAATTTTTCAAAATCTTCAACCATTGCATTTTTCTTTCCAATGATGACATAATTCCAGTTTTTAATGCCATAGTTCCCTAATATTGTATTTGCCAGTACTCTTAATCTTCTTTTAATTTTATTACGTACTACCGCATTTCCATTTTGTTTTGAGACGGTATACCCAACCTTAATTTCATTGCTATTCTTAACCTCAAATGCTTGTAAAAGAAAGGATCTACTCCGATAAAATAGACCTTTTTTAGCCTCTAGAAAATCCTTAGAGGATTTTAGTGTAACTAGACTTTTCATGATGGACTGATTAGTTAGGCCGAAAGAACTTTTCTACCTTTAGAGCGACGTCTAGCCAAGATTATACGACCATCCTTAGTAGCAGATCGGGCTCTAAAACCGTGCCGTCTTTTCTTTACTAGATTACTGGGCTGAAACGTTCTTTTCATAATAAATTAGTTAGATTGAATTAGTGAAATGGCTTATAAATTGCATTCATTATATAGTCAATTAATATTCATTAATTAAGTTAAATGCTCAAAAACAAGATAATAAAGATCTCAGTTGGTATCACTTTATTTGTGATAGCCCTCTATTTATTGGGTAAATATAACCCCATATCAATGGAATTTTTAATAAATCAACATGGATTAATACAAGATTATATTATTGCGAATCCAGTTTTATCTATATTTTTATGCACGCTAATGATAGCGCTGATGATCTCAATTATGGGACCAATTACACCTGTGTGTATTTTGGCGGGGTTTTACTTTGGCATATACATTGGCTTGATCATTGCAATCATAGGAGAAGTGATCGGGGCTATAGTTGTATTTGTTTATGCTAGATATTTTTTTAAAGAATATATTTTGAGACAGTTTGGTTCAAGATTTGATAAGTTTAAAGAGGGCTTTAATAGAAATGCAATAAGTTATCTTCTCTTTATAAGGGTAATTGGCGGAGTACCTTTTGGAATACAGAACTTGCTTCCCGCAGTATTGGACATGAAATTAAGAGACTACTTTATTGCAACCGTATTTGGCGTAATCCCCTGGGCATATATTCTTGTAAGTATTGGAAATGGTGTTCAAGATATAGTTGATACACAAAGTTTCTCTAGTGAAGACATTCTTAAAGTAGAGTATTTGCTTCCAGTACTTTTAATTAGTTTAATTGTTATAATTCCCGTGATTTATAAATTTATAAAAAAAAGATTTTAGTTTATTAATAAAAGAGTAGCTTATAATTAATTCTACATGCGCCGGTGGCTCAGCTGGATAGAGCACCAGACTACGAATCTGGGGGTCGGGAGTTCGAATCTCTCCCGGCGCGCCAAAAAATATTATGTTTGAAAAATTATCAAATAAACAAAAAGGAACGTTACTTGCCTTTATAGGTGTCATGATTATTACTCCAGACGCGCTCATTATCAGATCTGTGAGTGTAGAGACATGGGATCTTTTATTTTACCGTTCACTTTTACCAGGACTTGCTCTCTTAGTGGGTTATTTTGTTTTTTTTAATCATAGAGCCTTAGATGATTTTAAAAACATTGGCTTGTTTGGCATCATCAATGCACTATTAGTTCTTGGGGCCAATGTAACTTTTGTGATGGCGCTGGCAAATACAGATGTAGCAAATGCACTTATCATGATCAGTTTGGTGCCTATAATCGCAGCAATTTTTTCTTTTATTTTTTTAAATGAAAAGCCTGAGATAATTACGTGGTTTTGTTCTTTTGGATGTCTATTAGCAGTAATTTTCATTTTTTATGAGTCATATGAACTCAATAAATATCTAGGAGACTTTTATGGACTACTATGCGCAATTTTTGTTGGTGCTAGTCTCACTGTAATGAGAAGATCACCTGAAATAAATTTTGTGCCCTCATATATCCTAGGCAAATTAGCTACTGCTGTACTATCAGCATTTTTTGTCTCAACATTTGTGATTGGAACTCATGATTTATTATTGATATCTCTTATGATTATTACTGTGGGAGTATCGTTTGTATTTATTAGCATAGCACCTCAATATATTAGTTCGCCAGAAGTTGGCATATTTTTTCTCCTTGAAACTTCGCTGGGTCCTTTATGGGTATGGCTGTTTATATTTGAAGAACCTACACAAAAAACCTTGATTGGAGGCATATTAATTATACTTTTAGTATTTGGACATTCTTATTATATGATCAAAAAAGAAAATATTGATAAGGTGGCTCTATGAGAGTTGTAATACTTTTTTCTTTTTTATTAATTATTTCATGTGCTCAGCCTCAAACAAAGCTTCCAGAATACAGTACTGTCCTTACCGATAAAGAACGAGACATTCAAAATCAGATGTTCGCAGATTCTTGGCTAAACACTTATATTCCATTTTCCGTAATGGGTACTGATATTTTATTTAGTGCTGCAGATCTTTGTGAGGAAGATGACCGCATTTATTCACTTGGTGTGAACTTAGGGAATGAAAATTCTGCATATGAAAGTATTCGAGAAGAGATCAATCAATCATTAGGATTAGGACCTAAGTTAAAAGTGAACACGTCTTTCATGCCAGCAATCACGAGCATCGGCACCGCCACACGCGACATCGATCGACGACTGAAAATCGGATTGGTTACTGGATTCACCGCCACAGCAACCTTGACGCGGGGATCACGGAAGCTGGTTCGCTTCACCACACGACCGGGTGCGGCGCACTGCCAAACAATGGCTGGATTGAGCACCACGGTGCTGGGATCATTCAGCTGCTCACATCCGCGCACCAGGTGGGGCCAGTCCAGTTGAGCCCCCGCAAGGGCCGTGACCGTATAGCCCCCAAGGGACTGGCCGAGGACGCCGACCCGCTGGGTGTCGACCCTGTCCCCCCAGCGCTTCTCGACCTGATCGATCAGTTCAGTCACGGTGATCGGCTGGCGATACCAGGCATTAGCGGGAGGAATGGCACCTGTACCCTTGATCGCGGCTGTCATGGTGTCAGCGCTGGTGCCCACGCCGCACCCTTGAACGATGGCAAAGTGGGCGTATTGCACGGTAACCGCTCTTATCTGATGTCGGATGACGACGGTCAGGTGATGGAG
>ERZ802822.1778-NODE-1778-length-12677-cov-18.737937_pt1 | contig 12677 bp, 15 predicted proteins | sample MGYA00345649_ERZ802822 | MGnify/ENA primary metagenome ERZ802822 (study PRJEB30503, sample SAMEA104212359) | marine metagenome | biome: Westerlies Biome; feature: [SRF] surface water layer (ENVO:00010504) within the epipelagic zone...; material: water...
TACCATCCTGGGTTCTCTAATATATTTCTTAGTATTACATATGGAGTGTATGTTCCGTAATATCCCATTCCTATGAAACTTGAATAAACTTTATTTTTTTTTGAAATATCTTTTAATTTTCTAAGTGCTTTATACTCAGAATTAGGATCTCCTATATCTAATTCGTCTTTAAACAGAATTTTTTCTGGTACTGTATTTTCAATTAACTCATCTAAATTTTTAAATCCTAACTCTTCGAGCATAATTTTTTGTTCCTCTTCAGAAGGACCTATGTGTCTTTGGATAAAATCTTTTTGAGCATTTTTTAACATTTAACTACCGCTTTCTTTTGAAAATTTTTCATATTCTTCTTTATTCATCAATGAATCCATTTCAGATTTATCTTTAATTTTTAACTTAAAAAACCATGCTTCATTTTCTGGATCAGAATTAATTTTTCCTGGATCATCGACAATAGCTTGATTATTTTCCATTACTTCACCAGATATAGGCGTGTAAACATCGCTTGCTGCTTTAGTGGATTCTACCACACCAGCATTACCATCTTTTTCAACTGATGAACCAACATCTGGTAATTCAACAAATACTATATCACCCAACATTTCAGTTGCATGTTGCGTAATTCCTATTGTTCCGATATTTCCTTCAACTTTAATCCACTCATGCTCTTTTGAATACTTAACTTCACTCATTAATTGCTCCTTTCACATAACTTTTTTTATAAAATGGTAATCCACATATATTAGCTGGATGTTTTTTTCCTCTCACTTCAAGAAAAATTTTTGTATCTTTTTTAGAAAATTCTTGCACAACATATCCCATCGCTATAGGGCCATTTACACTTGGTCCAAATGTTCCACTGGTAACTTCACCAACTAACAAATCGTCTTCATTAAAAACTTTTGTTTTTTCACGAGCAATAATTCTGCCTTCTGGTTTGATCCCTACTCTTATTTTTTTGACACCTTCGATTATTTGATTTTTTATTACATTTGATGCTATAAAATCACTATTTTCAATTCTCTGTTTTGATATTGCCCACTTAAGATTTGCCTCTATTGGTGTTTTATTAATATCTAACTCATGTCCATATAAACACAATCCGGCTTCCAATCTCAATGTATCCCTTGCACCTAAACCTATTAGTTTTGCCCCTTTTTCTAAAAGCTCTTTTGTAAAGTCCTCAACTAAATTATTTTTAATTGAAATCTCAAAACCATCTTCCCCTGTATATCCGGATCTTGTTATAAATATTTTTTTTTCTTTATACAAAAACCAGTTTCCACTCATAAAATAAAGGCTCTCAACACCTTTGATTGTATTGTTAAGAATTTGTACTGAACCAGGTCCTTGAATAGCAATTAATGAACGTGATTCATCTAAACTCATATCGTATTTATTTAAAAGTAATTTGCTTAAGATTTTATGATCATTATCTTTACAAGCCGCATTTAAAATAATGATATACCCACCTTCTATTTTTGTAATAATTAAATCATCATAAATTCCAGCTTCACTGTTCATTAAAAAACTATATTTAGAAAAATTTAATTTTAAATTTTTTAAATCTATAGGGAAAATTTTTTCTAGATCTTTTGTTAAATCATCTTCTCCGTAAATAAATAATTGACCCATATGAGATACATCGAAAATTCCAGAATGCTCTCTTGTAAATTTATGTTCTTCAATGATGCCTCGATCATATTGAATAGGCATTTCGTAGCCTGCAAATTCTACAAATTTAGCATTATTATTTTTATGTAGTTGATAAAGTGATGTTTTTTTTATTTCCATATTAACTCATTATACCCATCTGTATATTTGCCTGAGAGTTTTGCTCCTTCGGCGAGAATTTAATCTCTTTCCAGAGTTAATACGTTACGGTCCTTTTTGCCTGAGAGATTCCTGGGTGGTTGCTCCTTCGGCGCTACAATAAATTTGTAGTCTCTCCCGTAAGTAGATAGTCTATTAACTGACTAAATAAGTCAATTACTAATTTTTTTGTTATTTGAAAAAAGTAAATAATAAAATTGAAGTAATACTGCAAAAAGTATTATTCCTCCTCCAATTATAGTAAATAAAGGAACTCTTTCACTTGCAAATAAGAATGCCCATAGTGGACCAAGTACAGATTCTGAAAGCATAATTATACCTACCATTGCAGAAGGTGTTGTACGTGCACCTGTTGTAATGAATATAAATCCTAAACCAACCTGAAAGCAACCAGCTACAAAACCTAAAAATATATCATGAGGAGATATCATTATTTTTGTTGATAATAAAAATCCAATCAAGCATGAACATAAGCCTGCCACAAATTGTGCTGGAACCATATCAACGGTTGGAAATTTTCTAACTATTATAATTAAAACAGCAAATGTGATGGGCATAGTAAAAGCTGCGAGATTTCCAGATAATTCACCTGGTGTTAAAGAATTACCTACCATCAATAAAACGCCTGTCATAGCTAGAATAATTGAGGTTAATGTAATTGCTGAAATTTTTTCTTTTAAAAAGAAGTATCCAAATACTGCCAAAAATAAAATTTGTAATGATATAATAAAATTTGTATTGGCAACTGTAGTATTATACATAGCAAAAACATAACCACAAAAACCAAAAGATAAGACAATTCCACCAATAAACCCCGGCAAACCTGAGTCTTTAAATGCTTTAAAAGTTTTCTTTTTATAACTAATTATTAAAAATACTAATACAGTTAGTGAAAAAAATAACGATCTCCAAAATAAAATTTGCCATAGTGTTGATCCTTCAAAAGACTTAACTATAAGACCTCCAAAACTTAAGCTTAAAGCACCAAAAAATATTAACAAAGGGCCTGGTATTTTTGAAACTATATTCATTAAATTTGGGAAATTAAATTCTGAGTTTCCATCTCATACAACTTAAATAGAGTTTCCGCATCAGATAAATTAATTTCTTTAAATTTTATTTTTGAACCAGGTGATATTTGAACTAATCTGTCATAATCAGCACTTACCACAACTCCTATTTTTGGATAACCTCCTATTGTTCCATGATCTGACATCATAATAATTGGATTACCATCTCCAGGAACTTGAATGACACCTTTTAATAAACCTTCAGATTTTATATTAGTATTTACCATATTTTCAATTTTTGGTCCTTCTAATCTCATGCCCATACGGTCAGACAATTTTGAAACAATAAACTCTTTTTCAAAAAAATTACTTTTTCCTTTTTCTGAAAAATAATTAAAATTAGTTCCTTTGATAACCCTTATGCTTTCTATCTTTGAATTAAAATAATTGATTTTCTTTTTTTCTAGATTTGGATTAATTTTGGAGATATCTATTTTTTGACCATTATTTAATTTTTTACCTTCATTAGAACCAATATTAGCCTTAGTATTTATCGAACAACTTCCCCATTGAAATTTTAAATCAAATTCTCCACTAATGGCTAAGTATCCATAAACAGATTTATTTGTTGATAAGATATCTATCTCATCTCCTTGCTCTAATTGATAAGTTTCATAACAATTTCCTTCAATTTCATTATTTTTCTTTCTCACTTTAAAAATAACATCTCCAGTGACAACAATATTAATCGTATTGCCATTAAACTTTAATAAAGGACCTTGGTATGCAAACTCTATAACAGGTAAATCAAGCTTGTTACCTACTAGCTTGTTCGCCAATAAGAAATTTCTATTATCCATAGCTCCACTAAAAGGAATACCAATATGATATAAATTTTTTCTTCCAAGATCTTGGAATGTTGTGTTAATTCCTGCTCTTATTATTTCAAAATAACCTTTATTCATTATAATTTTTATATTGATCTAATGTTATGTGTTTAAAGATAACTGTATCTCCAGGATTAATTAAATTTGGTTCTTTTTCTTTTGTGCTGTCAAATACATCTAAAGGTGTATTACCAATTATGTTCCAACCACCTGGACTTTCAAAGGTATAAATATTTGCAAATTGCTCTGTCAATCCGACTGATCCCTTGGGAACTTTTACTCTTGGAGTTTCCAATCTTTGAGCTCTCATATTTTGATCTAAATTACCCAAAAAAGGCATTCCAGCTATAAAACCTGTCATGTAACAAAAATATTCTTTATTAAAAAAATTTTCTAAAATTTGCTCTTTAGACAAATTTAATTTGTTTTCTAATCTTTCAATGTCTAAAGAAAATGAAGTATCACAACAAACTGGAATTTCTAACTTTTTATTTGAGTTATTTTGTGCTTCATTAATATCTAATTTTTCTATTTGATCTTTAACATTATTATAATTAGTTACACTTAAATCAAAAGATATAATTAATTTATTATATGAAGGCGTAAGATTATTAATCCCTTCAATATTTTTTTCCTTTATAACCTTAAAATATTTTATTACTTCAGAATTAATATTTCTATTTATCTCAGTACCAAAATCACAGTAAAGAGCTGCGTCACCAAGATTTGATATATTTTTTATCATGTCATGTTATACTTCAACAATAAAGACTATGGAAATTAATATCAATTGTGATTTAGGAGAAAAATCTAAACATCATTCTAATAAGTATGATCCAGATTTACTTCAGATAGTAAATTCAGCTAATGTTGCTTGTGGATTTCATGCCGGTGACAATGAATCTATGAATCAAGTAGTTCAAATATCTAAAAAAAATAGTGTCAGTATTGGTGCACATCCATCTTTTAATGATCCTGAGAATTTTGGAAGAAAAAGAATTAATCTTTCTTCAAGTGAAGTTAGAAAGTTAATCATTAATCAATACGATATTTTACAAAAAATTGCTAATGAACATGGAGAGACTGTTACTCATATTAAGCCTCATGGTGCCTTGAATAATATGGCATGTGAAGATATTGATTTAGCAACTACTTTGGCAAAATCTATAAATGAAATTAGCAAAGACTTGATCTATTTGGTGCCAACAGGGTCAAAAATGGAGGAAGCTGCAAAAAAATTAAATATGAAAATTGCTTGTGAAATTTTTGCTGACAGAAATTATGAAGATGATGGAAACTTAGTTTCCAGAAAAAAACCCCACGCTTTAATAACTGATCCAGAAGAAGCAAAAAAACATGTATTAAGTATGGTAAAAAATCAGTCGCTTAATTGCCACAGTGGTAAGCAAATACCTTGTGAAATAGACTCTGTATGCATACATGGTGATAATGAAAGTTCATTAGCTACAGCAAAGTCAATTAAAGATAACCTGATAGAAAATAAACTTGAGCTAAAACCTTTAAACTTAATGGAGAAATTTATTTAATGATAACCAAAACTATTTTTACTTTTTTTATATTTATTTTATTTACTGTAAATTCATATTCTGCAGGTTCTAGCGATGATAGCTCTAGTAAAGTAAAATCTAATTATGACAAAGCAGTGACAATTATTAAATCTGCAAAAAAATATGAAAAAAAAGGTAAAATTGAAAAAGCTAATAAAAGATATGAAAAAGCTTTGACACTTTTAATAAAATCTAATGAAAAAAAACCTAACAATGCAGATACACTAAATTATCTCGGCTTTACGACAAGAAAACTTGGGGATTACGAGGGTGGAGAAAAATATTATCTTCAAGGGCTAGCTTTAGAGCCTAATCATATAGGTATTAACGAATACCTAGGTGAGCTTTATGTTGTAACCAATAGAATTGACCTTGCAAAAGAAAGATTAAAAATATTAAAAGATTGTAATTGTGAAGAGTATGATGAGCTAAAAGAAATAATTCAAGGAACCAAGAAATCTAAGTATTAATCTTAGTTTATATTTTGGGACATTTGATTTGGAAGCCAAAGAGCAATCTCAGGAAAAATTATAATAATTATTACCGCCAAAATCATTAATAAAAAAAGTGGAAATGCACTTTTTGCAATAAAAGACATGTCTCTATTTGCCATTCCTTGAAGGACAAATAAATTAAATCCTACAGGTGGTGTAATTTGTGCCATCTCAACAACAATAACAAGATAAATTCCAAACCAAATCATATCAAAACCAGCTTGTCTAATCATAGGTTCTATAATTGCCATTGTTAAAACAACAGCTGAAATTCCATCCAAAAACATTCCAAGGATAATATAAAAAATAGTTAAGATAAAAATCAACATGTAGGGTGATAAATTTAATTCTTGAATCCAAATAGCTAAATTTCTAGGTAAGCCTGTAAAACCCATTGCTAATGATAGAAATGTTGATCCTGCTAAAATAAAAGCAATCATGCAGGATGTTTTGGTAGCACCTAGTAAAGATAATTTAAAAGAATCTTTATTAAGTGTTCCTTGAAACAATGATAGAATTAAAGCACCCACAACACCCAGTGAAGCTGCTTCTGTTGCAGTTGCAATACCAGTGTAAATAGACCCAATAACTGAACATATTAAAAGCACAACTGGCAAAAGTTGCTTTGATCTTTTTATTTTTTCTATAAAAGAAAATTCTTCAGAAATTTTAGGCATTTGTTTTTTATTTATTGTTGACCAAACAACAACATAAAGCATAAAAATAATAGCAAGCATTATCCCTGGAAAAATTCCTGCCATAAATAATTTAGCTATCGAGTCTTCAATTGTGACTCCATAAATAATCAATATAATTGAAGGGGGAATTAATAATCCAAGTGTTCCTGATCCTGCTAAACTACCCAATAATATTTTTTCAGGATATTTTCTTTTTCTTAGTTCTGGGATAGACATTTTACCAACTGTAGCAACTGTTGCTGCGGAGGACCCAGATATAGCTGCAAATAATCCACAGCCAACTACATTAACATGAATTAAACCACCAGGTAATTTTGATAACCATGGTGACAAACCTTTAAATAAATTTTCTGATAACTTTGTCCTAAATAAAATTTCTCCCATCCATACAAATAAAGGTAAAGCAGTTAAAGTCCACGATGAGCTAGTTCCCCATATAGTTGTTGCCATAGCATCACCAACTGGTCTTGTAGTAAATAGCATCATTCCAATTGCAGAAACTGCAATCATGCTTAAAGCTACCCAAACTCCTGAACCTAGTAAAAATAATAATAATGAGATAAAAAAAATTGTTAAATATACTTCATTCATAATTATTTAATTTTTTTTCCTAGTATTGAATTAATCAAATGATGAAATACACATATAAAAAAAATTATAGAGCCAAGGGCGACTGCGGATTGTGGTATCCAAATTAATATTTCATCTGCCCCTTCACTTCTTTCTTCAAATTTAATTGAAACATATGTCATTTTTGTAAAGTAAAATGCTAAAAATCCTGAAAAAATAGTTGCTATAAATAAACACCAAATCTCTGCTATTTTTTTATGAACTGTTTTTAATTTTTCTAGAAATAATGTTATTCTAATGTGAGCCTTGTCATAAAATGTATAAGATAAAGCAAAAAAAGATGATGCGGCCATAGAGTATCCTGAATACTCTGCCAATCCTCTTATGTAAAAACCAAAAATTCTAGATGAAATTCCTGTTAAGATAAATAATAGCACTGCTATTAAAAAAAAAGCAGCCAAATATCCTGAGCCAATATAAAGAAAACTTAGTTTCTTATTGATCTGTTTTATCATAATAAAAAGGCCGTTTTAATTTAAACGGCCTTTATTAATTTATATAACTCTTTATTTGTAAGCAGCTAGAACAGATTGACCTCTAGAACCAGCTCTACTAGCCCATTCTTTTGACATTGTTGCTCCAACTTCTTTAAAGTGATTATTTAATGCTGAATTAACTTTTCCTACAGTCATACCTGCATTAGCTAAAGCTTCTTTGTCGGCTTTATTTCCTTTTTTTGAAAGGTCCCAACCTTTTTGTTCGGCAATAGCAGCTTCTGACATTACAAGTTTTTGTGTTGCAGAATCTAACTTGCTCCAAGCATCTTTATTAACAATAATCATATTTTTTGGATACCAAGCAGCGATATCATAAAAATATTTAACACCATTTTCCCATATCTTACTATTTTTTCCAGTAGTAGGTGAAGTAATCATACTTTCAACTGCTCCTGTTGAAAAAGCTTGGCTAATCTCCGCAGCTTCAATTTTTGTTGGAGCCATTCCAGTTAATTCAGCCAATCTAATTAATGATGAATTGTAAGCTCTAAACTTCAATCCTTTTAAATCATCTTTAGAACTAATTTCTTTTTTACTATAAAGACCCTGAGCTGGCCATGGTACAGCATATAAAAAAACTAAACCTTTTGAGTCTAAACCTTTAACTATTTCTGGTTTTGAAGCCATATATAGTTTCATAGCATCATCATATGATGAGGCTAAAAAGGGCTGAGAGTCTATTTCTAATAAAGGATCCTCTTTACCTAAAGCAGACATAAATCTTTCACCTATTTGAGCTTGTCCTGTTCTTACCGCTCTAAAAATTTCTCCACCTTTATATAATGATCCTCCAGGATGAGTTACTATTGATAGTTTTCCACCACTTTTATCTGATACATTTTTAGCAAATTCAGTAGCATTTGCAGAATGAAAGTTTGATGCACCATAAGCTAGTGCCATATCCCATTTTTCTGCAGATGATGCAAAATTTGAAGTTAATAATAAAGCAAAAAAAATTGCTAATACTTTATTTATTATTTTCATTGATACTCCTTTTTTTTATTTTTGTTATTTCATTATGAATCTGTCACAAAATCAATTTAAAAAATAAGATGGCACAGTGGCCTAAAATGCATTGCTTTATCAAATTTATTTACTATTATAAATTTACTTTGATCGAAGAAGCAATAATACTACTCCAAATTATCTTTATAGATATAATTTTAGCAGCAGATAATGCTATAATTATTGGCTTAATTGCTGCAAACTTTGTTCCAAAATATAGAAAGCAAATAATTTTATGGGGTGTGGCTGGTGCTCTCATCTTTAAAGTTATTTTTGCAGTATTTGCAACTTACCTATTTGAATTCTATTTCGTAAAAATTTTAGGTGGTCTACTTCTAATTTGGATTGTTAATGATTTAAGAAAAGATTTAGTTGAGATGAAAAATAAGGTCAAAACTCCAACTAAAAAATCAAAAGAACCGTCTTATATACAGAGTATATACAAAGTATTATTTGCAGATATTACAATTAGTTTTGACAATGTAATTGGCGTGGTGGGTGCTGCCAAAGGATACTTTGGATTTATGATTTTTGGTCTTGTTTTATCTGTTGTTTTAACAGGAGCTCTTGCAACATATATGGCAAATTACATCCAAAAACACATCTGGATCGCTTATGTTGGCTTAGTATTTATATTGATTGTTGGTCTACAATTAATCATAGGTGGATTGGTTGATTTGGAGATACTTAAAATAAACGAAGAATTTATTAAATATTTTTAATTAATAGGAATGTTTCTTTAAAGGAAATTTTTTATTTTTTACTTCTCTTGAGTAATTTCTAACTGCTTTAACAATTTCATTTCTAATATTAGAATATTTCTTAACAAACCTAACATTTATTGGATTAAGGCCAATTAAATCATCTGTGACTAAAACTTGACCATCACAGTTATTTGAAGCACCAATACCAATTGTTGGAATATTAATATTTTTAGTAATTTTTTTTGCTAAACTACTTTCGACGCACTCTAGAACCATTGAAAAAACTCCTGCAGACTCTAACAGTTTAGCTTCATTTAAAATCTTATTACGTTCTGAAATTTTTTTTCCTTTAAATTTAAAGTTTTTTGCAGATTGTGGAAGAACACCTAAGTGACCCATAACTGCAATATTATTCTTAACCAATGTTTTGATAATTTCAAAAATTTTCTTTCCTCCCTCTAACTTAACTGCATCACATTTAGTTTTTGAAATAATTTTTTTAGCATTTTTTAATGCTTCTTTGGAGGTTTTATAAGTGTTGTGAGGCATATCTACTACCATTAAACTTTTTTTAATTCCCATTCTCACACTTTTAGAATGTTCAATCATAGCATTGAGAGTAACCTCTCTTGTAGATTTATAATTATATAAAACTGATCCAAGTGAATCGCCTACTAAAATTAAATCACAAAAATCGTCTAAAATTGATGCTATATTTTTTGAATAGGCAGTTAAACTCACAATCTTAGATTTATTTTTTTTATTTATTAAATTATAAATCTTTTTTTTCATTAACTTACCAAGTGCCATTATTTTCCATTGAAGTCCATGGTTCTTTAGGTTCTAAATTTCCCTCTTGAAGAATTTCAATTGAAATTTGATCTGGTGAACGAACAAATGCCATGTGACCATCTCTTGGAGGTCTATTAATAGTATAACCCATATCCATTAACCTCTGACAAGTTTCGTAAATATCATTAACTCTATACGCAAGGTGACCAAAATTTCTTGATCCCTTACCCAAATCATCTCCATCCCAATTATAAGTTAGTTCTATCTGAGCATTTTCATCATTAGGAGCAGATAAAAAAAGCAAGGTAAATCTTCCTTTTTCACTTTCTATTCTTTTTATTTCTTTTAAACCCAAGCCATCACAAAAAAATCTTAAAGACTCATTCACATCTTTAATCCTAATCATTGTGTGTAAATACTTCATAAGATTAATTTATAAGTATAAAATTATTCTAATTCAATAGTACTAGGAGGTTTTGAGGTAATATCATAAACCACTCTATTAATGCCACGTATACTATTAACTATTTTGTTTGAAATAGTCTCCATAAAGGACTTTTTAAACTCATAAAAATCAGCCGTCATTCCATCTTCAGAGGTAATAGCTCGTAATAAACATAAATATTCATATGTACGATTATCTCCCATAACACCTACAGTTTTAACAGGCAATAGAGCTGCATAAGCTTGCCAAATTTTATGATAAAGATCATGATCTTTTAAAGCTTGAATAAAATAATAGTCTGCTTCTTTTAGAATCTTTATTTTTTCATCAGTAATCAAACCAGGCATTCTAATTGCAAGACCTGGACCTGGAAAAGGATGTCTAGAAATAATATCTTTACTTAAATTTAATTCTAAACCTAATTTTCTAACCTCATCTTTGAATAAAAATTTTAATGGTTCTACTAGTTTTAATTTCATCTTTTTAGGTAAACCACCCACATTATGATGAGATTTAATCTTTGAAGTTTGGCTGCCAGTTACAGATCTACTTTCAATTAAATCTGGGTAAAGTGTTCCTTGTGCTAAAAATTTAACATCTTTAATTTTTTTTGCATAACGTTCAAATATTTTTATAAAAAGATTACCAATAATTTTTCTCTTTTTTTCAGGATCAGAGACATTTGATAATTTTTTTAAAAATTCTTTTTCTGCATTAACGTAAATTAAATTCATTTTTAATCGTTTTTTAAAAGTCTGTACTACTTGAACTTCTTCATTTTTTCTTAAAAGACCTGTATTAACAAAAATACAGTATAATTTTTTACCAATAGCTTTATTAAGTAACTGAGCGACTACGCTACTATCTACACCACCTGACAAAGCACAAATAACCTTATTAGATCCAACTTGCTCTCTTACTTCTTTTATTAATTTTATTTTTTGATCTTTAGATGACCAGTTACGCTTAATTTTACATATTAAAAAAATAAAATTACTTATTAATTTTTTTCCATTTTCTGTATGTGTAACTTCAGGATGAAATTGAACACCATAAAATTTTTTCATCTTATTTTCGACTATTGCAAATTTAGAATTTGTGCTTGATGCTACTATCTTAAAATTTTTTGGGATCTTAGAAACTTGGTCTGCATGACTCATCCAAACTTTTTTTGATTTCTTTTTATTAAAAAAATTAGCTGTTAAAAGACTATCATTTTTTTTATAAATATTTGCCAATCCAAATTCACGGTGTTTTGATTGTTTGACTTTGCCACCATTAAGTTTGGAAAGTATCTGGTGACCAAAACAAATTCCTAAAACTGGAATATTTAATAGTAAAATTTTTTTATCAAACGAGTATTTGTTTATTTGATAAACATTTAAAGGCCCTCCAGATAAAATTATCCCTTTAACTGTATGATCGATATCTTTAGTTTTTATTTTTTTGTGGCTAATAATTTCTGAAAAAACTCCTATTTCCCTTATTCTTCTTGCTATAAGTTGAGTGAATTGAGAGCCAAAATCAACTATTAAGATTTTGCTAAGATTGTGATCAAGACTCATTTTTTGGTTCTAAATTTTTCAAAGATTCTTGAATTTGATCATTTTCATTACATAGTTTATTACAAACTTTGATAAAAGTTTGAGAAAGATCTTTAACTTTCGTATAATTTGATTTCTTTAAAGCTATTTTCATTAACATTAATAGAACCTCTTCATTATCAGGCTCAATTAATAATGCAGTGGTTAAATTATTTTCTTCTTTTCTTTGGTTTTCCTCATGATTATAAATTTTAGCTAAATATAAATATGTTTTAGCATCCTTAGGATTATAAACTATGTTTCGTTCAAACAAAAATCGTGCTTCTTCATATTTTTCATTTTGATACATAGTCATTGCTTCATCAAAAAAATTTTCACTACTATGTACAACTGAAGAGCTCATAATAATAACGTAAATAGAAAGGAATAATTTAAAAATTTTATTCATTAATATTTACTATCTTTTTTTACAACATCAACATTATGAACCATGCTTTCATAAAAACCTGCTTTAGTAATTTTTACAAAATTTGGTTTATTTCTTAATTTTAAAATATTTTTAGATCCTAG
>ERZ802822.1781-NODE-1781-length-12651-cov-8.017974_pt1 | contig 12651 bp, 15 predicted proteins | sample MGYA00345649_ERZ802822 | MGnify/ENA primary metagenome ERZ802822 (study PRJEB30503, sample SAMEA104212359) | marine metagenome | biome: Westerlies Biome; feature: [SRF] surface water layer (ENVO:00010504) within the epipelagic zone...; material: water...
CGACAAATCCAATCCCACCCAACAAACCTTCGATGGTTTTGTTTGGGCTAATTTCTGGAAATAGTGGAGTTTTACCAATGCTGCTGCCAACTAGATAGGCCCCAACATCAGCTAAAACAGTATTAAATAAGATTACAAAAAGTACAAAAAATTTATTTATATTATTAAATTCTGAAAATACTATTAAATATATGAGGCCATACACAAAGCCAAGTACTAATAAAAACCCTAAATAGTTATTATCAAAACTGAAGAATGTAGAGCTTTTATTTGTTATCAAATAAAAGCCGTACATAAACCAGAAACTTGAGATAATCAAAAGAAAGAAATCTATAAAGCCTTTTGTATAAAAAATAGAGAATAGAACAAGGGTTACAAAAAATATGATTTGCTTTAAATCTATTTTTAACTCAGATAGCATAAGCCATTCTTTGATCAACAGAAATCCAGCAGCCATTACAAGGGTCAAAATAAGGAAAATATTTTGTAAGTACAGGACTCCAAATATACAGAAAACTAAACTTAATGCAGCGGGCAATCTTTGAAGGATATTTTTATAAAGTTCGTTTGCCAAAACGCCTCTCCGTATTTGAAAATGCTTCTAAGCACTTTATAAATTCCTCTTCCGTAAAATCTGGCCAGAGTGTGTTTGTAAATTGAATCTCAGTATAAGCTAAATGATATAACAAGAAATTACTTATTCGGTGATCTCCACCAGTTCTAATTAATAAATCTAGCTCATTAATAGGCGCTTTTAGGTATCTAAAAAAAATCTCATTAGAAATATCTTCTTCAGAAAGTTTTTCTGATTTAATATCGCTTGCGATTAATTTTGTTGCTTCAATTATATCTGCACGGCCTCCATACCCAAGTGCAATATTTAATTTAAGTCTTGGATCTTCAAATGCAGTCGCTCTTTCAGCTTCTTCGATCGCACCAACAACATCATCTCCAAAAGAGGAATAGTCTCCAAAAAAATTTAATCTTACCTCTTTATTAACTAATTCTGGAACTTGGGAATCTATCGCGCTAATAATTAGTTTTTTAATTCCAAGAATTTCTTTTTTAGGGCGCGACCAGTTTTCAGTACTAAAGGCATATAAACTGAGAGACTCTAACTGAGCTTTTGCAGCAGACTCAACAATTTTTCTTACAACATCTACACCTCTTTGGTGTCCTGATGTAACATTTAACGCATTCTTTTTTGCCCATCTTCCATTGCCATCCATTATTATTGCTGCATTGATTCCAGGAAGATTGGGTGATGATTGCTTAGTTTTTGCCATTCTGGCTAGATATGAAATAACTAGATTTCTATTAAGTCTTCTTCTTTTTGTTTCAGTTCTGAGTCAACGAGGCCAATAAAATAATCAGTTTCTTTTTGAACCAAATCTTCGATTCGCTTGAGATCATCTTCAGAAAACTCTCCAGCTTTTTGCTGATCCTTTGCGGCATTGTTTGCATCCCTTCGAGTGTTTCTAATAGAAATTCTTGAGTTTTCAGCTTCAGTTCTTGCTTGTTTAATGTACTCTTGACGAGTCTCTTCAGTCAATGCAGGCATTGTTAACCTAATCAAATCTCCGTTTGTGCTTGGGTTTAGGCCTAAATCAGATGCCATAATTGCTTTCTCGATCTCAGCTATCAATGATTTGTCCCATGGAGATATGGCCAAAGTTCTTCCTTCCTCTACCACAATATTTGCTGCTTGACTGATGGGAGTTGGATTTCCATAATAATCAAATTTTACTGAATCAAGAATGCTTGGATTAGCTCTACCTGTTCTAATTTTATTAAATTCGTGAGCCAGAGAATCGATAGCTCTCTGCATTTTGGGTTTAATTTGGTTAATAATTTCATTCATAGCTATGATATTAATGTCCCAATTTCCTCACCGCAAGCAATTCTTTTTAAAGCATCAGGGTGATTTAAGTTGAAAACTTTTATTGGCAAGCTGTGATCCCTTGCAAGAGTTAAAGCCGTTGCATCCATAACTTTAAGATTTTGTTGAATTGCTTCACTGAAAGAAAGTGATGGATAAAATTTGGCATTTGAATCCTTTTCTGGATCGGCTGAGTAAACTCCATCTACTCTGGTTGCTTTTAACATAATATCTGCTTGTGTTTCTATTGCTCTTAGACATCCAGCACTATCAGTTGTAAAAAATGGGTTGCCAGTTCCTGCTGTAAAAATGACAACAAAATCATTTGACAAAAGTTGAATTGCTAAACGCCGATCATAGTGCTCTGCTACTCCAGACATTGAAATGGCTGACATCACTCTCGTTTTGACTCCAGCTCTCTCAAGAGCATCTCTCAAGGCAATTCCATTCATGACAGTAGCCAACATTCCCATATGATCACCGGCCACTCTATCCATTCCAGCCTTGCTTAATTTTTCACCTCTAAAAAGATTTCCCCCTCCTATTACTATTCCTATTTGCGCACCTAGCTCTTTGCAATCTTTAACAGATTGAGCCATTTGATCTAATATTTTAGGGTCTATTCCGTGATCATCATCGCCAGCAACAGCCTCTCCACTAAATTTTACAAGGAGGCGTTTGTAGGAGAGAGATATCATTTTTGCAGTTGCTCAGCTACCTCTGCTGCAAAATCTTTCACTTCAACATCTATTCCTTCGCCAACTTTGAAACGAGCAAAGGCTATGATTGAAGTGTTGTTTTCATTTAATAATTGTTCAATTGATTGGTCTGGATTTTTTACAAAGCCCTGAGAAACAAGAGTCACCTCTGACAAGAATCTCTTGACCTTGCCTTCAACCATTTTTTCCATGATGGATTCATCTTTTCCTGACTCTTCTGCTTGAGCTAAAAATATTGATCTTTCTCTTTCAAGTAACTCAGGATCAATATCATCTGATTGAAGACAGCTTGGATTAGTAGCAGAAACATGCATAGCTAGATCTTTTGCTAATTCTTTATTGTCTGTATCAATTGAGACCATAGCAGCTAATTTTCCATCAGAATGAACGTATACTCCAATAGACCCACCAGATTGAACTTCAAGCGTTTCAAGTCTTCGCAATTGAATATTTTCTCCAATAGATTGGATAAGAGACTGCCTTTTTTCTTCAAATACTGAACATAAATCAGCAATTTCATTTAATTGATTGCTCACAAGATACTCGGCAACATCATCTGCAAAATCTTTAAATTGAGAATCTTTAGCAGCAAAATCTGTTTCTGAATTTATTTCTACAAGGCTCATGTATTTAGAATTTTCGGCAATCTTGACCTCACCATCAGCAGCAACTCTTGATGCTTTTTTTTCTGCCTTTAAAGAGCTATTTGCTCGAAGAAGATCTAGAGCTTTTTCTATATCGCCATCTGTTTCTACTAAGGCCTTTTTACATTCCATCATGCCTACACCAGACATCTCTCTTAGTTCTTTAACCTGACTTGCAGTGATGCTCATTTTTCCTCCTCAGAATCTTCTCCAGCATCCTCCGATTCAATCGGACCTTCTTGAGAAACTTCTACAGATTCGTCTTTAGAATCATCATCTATCTCAACCGAGTCTTCTGCACGCTCATCATTTGACTCCTCTATTACAGATGATAAGTCTTCTTCTGGCTCACTTAACTCTGCTTCTTCAACAAGATTTAGTGCTTTGCCAGAAGTTACGGAAGCTTTTTTCACTTTTACCGCTGTAGCCTCATCATCGCTCTGAATATTTAGAGCTCCCCCTTTTGAAGATGCTAGACCTCTTGTGCATGCATCGCTGATAACTTTTGTGATTAAACGTATAGATCTGATTGCATCATCATTACCAGGAATTATGTGATCAATGCCTTCGGGATTTGAATTAGTGTCGACCAAAGCAATAATTGGGATGCCCATTTTTTTTGCTTCTGTGACTGCTATTTTTTCATATGCAACATCAACAACAAATAAAGCATCTGGTAAACCTTTCATATCTTTAATTCCGCCAACACTTGCGTCTAACTTTTCATATTCTTTTGTAATATCTACAGCTTCTTTTTTTGAGAGCTTATTTATTCTTCCTGAGGATTGGAGCTCTTCAATATCTAAAAGTCGCCTGATAGAACCTCGAATTGTTTTCCAATTAGTTAGCGTTCCACCTAACCATCTTTTGTCAATGTAAGGTAATCCAATGGCAGATGCGGATTCTTTAATGGTTTTAGAGGCAGAGCGTTTTGTGCCTACAAATAAAATTCTATTGCCTTTTGAACAAATCTCTTCAGCCTTCGAAGCTGCAGCATTTAAGCATTCTTGAGTCACCTCAAGATCAATAATACTGATTTTTTTTCTGGTATCGAATATGAAGGATTCCATTTTAGGATTCCAAAATCTTTGCTGATGACCAAAATGGACGCCTGCATTTAACAGGTCTTTTATAGAAACAATACTCACAATTTCCTCCGGGGTTATTACTCCAGTACCTCATAAAGTTGACTCATTCACATGAGCACCCCAACATTAATCATTTTGGCACTTTCGGGATTTTTCGTCTGTGTATTCTATAGAAAAGTTAGGTTAGATTAAAGCTTTTTGTTCAAGAAGTCCGCAAAGCTATATTCGCCACTTTCTTTAAAATTGATCCATCTTGCAGCCTGCAAGGCACCGATTGCAAAAACATCTCTAGAATTTGCAATGTGCTGAAAAGTAGTAACTCCATCTTCATTTTCAAACTCAACCCTATGCATTCCAAAGACATTGCCGACTCTAAGAGATTGAACATTTATAGGTCCATCTATTTTACTTTCAGGCAGGTTTTCCAAGAAATTTAAAATTTCTAGCGCTGTTCCAGAAGGTGAATCTTTTTTATTTGTATGATGAATCTCAAGAATTTTACACTTCGAGGTTACTTTACGTGATAAAAGATATGTTTCAATTGAGCTTTTTAAATTTGCGATTCCAAGTGACATATTTGAAGCAATTAATATTGGTATAGATTTTTTTGCAGTATTTATTAGCTCTAGCTGCTCTTCTAAAAGGCCTGTGGTTCCTGAGACTAAAGGAAGCTCATTCTCAATACAAAAATTGACAGAATCAATAAATCCCTTTGGTGAAGAAAAATCTATAACAGCAGATATACCACTTAAAGCAATTGCATCAGTTTGAAAGTCACTAGCTTTAATGTCAGATAGCTTGCATTGAGCCTGAATTGCCTGACCCATATTTCCATTGAAACCATTAATTAAAATATGCAATATTCTATTTGTTGTGAAATTGGTCAGAAGCTTTTTTAAAAGACTTTTTTATTGGGTGGTGTTCATCACCAGATATTGATTGAGTAAACTCTTCAAACATCTTGAGTTGAGATCTTGATAGGTTTACTGGGGTTTCAATAATTACCCTACACAAAAGATCGCCTCTTCGTGAATCTCTAACTGAAGCAGCTCCTTTACCCTTTATTCTAAAAATTTTGCCCGTTTGAGTGGAAGAAGGTATCTTGAGGGCAATTTTTGACTCGAGACCAGGAACATTAATTGTTCCACCCAATACAGCGATTTCAAATGGGATAGGGGCTTCAAAATACAAATCTCTACCATCTCTTTCAAAGATCTCGTTATGCAGAACCTGGATAGCAACATACAGATCACCGGTATGACCTCCCCTTGCAGCACTTCCCTCTCCTGAAAGTCGGACTTTATCTCCATTATCAACACCCGAAGGGATACTTACAGATAATGATTTAGTTTCTTGTATAACTCCTGCTCCTTTACAAGAATTACAGTGATCTTGAATGATTCTTCCCTCACCTCTGCATGCGTTGCAAGGTTGCTGTACTGAGAAAAAGCCCTGCTGCATCCTAACCTGCCCTGCTCCATTACATTGGCTGCAAGTAACTGGAGATGATCCGGGTTTAGCCCCAGATCCCGAGCAATCATTGCAAGATTTGTTTACAGGCACTTTTATAGTTTTCTTGACTCCAAGAATGGCCTCTTTAAGTGAAAGATCTAAATTATATTGAAGGTCTTGTCCTCTTGCAGATCTTGAGGATGGGCCTCGCCCGCCGAATACATCACCGAAAATATCGCCGAAGATATCACCAAAGTTGAAGTCTTGAAATCCAGCGCCAGACCCACCTCCCATGCCTTGGACACCTGCATGACCAAATTGGTCGTAGGCTGATTTTTTTTCTGAATCAGAGAGGACCTCATAGGCTTCAGCTGCTTCTTTGAATTTTTCATTAGCTGATGGATCATCCGGGTTTCTATCGGGATGATATTTCATTGCTAATTTTTTAAAAGCTTTCTTTAATTCGGGACCTGATGCACTGCGAGAGACTCCAAGAATCTCGTAATAGTCTCTCTGTGACATTGTTTATTTTTCTTCTTCTTGAACTTCTTCAAATTCAGCATCTACAGTGTTTTCATTTTCTGAATCTTCTGGCGTAACATCAGGTGATGCATCATCTGCCTGAGGGTAAAGTTTTTGAGTAAGAGGAGATAATATTTCGTTTAAACTTTTTGTAGCTTGCTCAATAGAATCTAAGTTATCTTGTTTGATCGCTTCTTCTAATTTTAGTGTTGCAGCCTCGACTGAATCTTTTTCTTCATCAGTTAATTTATCCCCAGCTTCAGAAATAGATTTTCTAGTAGCATGAACAAGCATATCTGCTGTGTTTTTTGCTTGGACAAGACTTTCAAATTTTTTATCGTCTTCAGCATTAGCCTCCGCATCTTTTACCATTTTTTCAATATCATCATCAGACAATCCACTGGAAGCTTTAATAATAATGGACTGCTCTTTACCGGTATTCTTATCTTTTGCTGCCACATTTAGGATTCCGTTAGCATCAAGATCAAAAGAGACCTCAATTTGAGGTGTGCCTCTAGCTGCGGGAGGAATTTCTGCCAAATTAAATTGACCTAAAGATTTATTTTGAACTGCTTGCTTTCTTTCACCTTGAATAACATGAACAGTTACTGCAGACTGATTATCTTCCGCTGTAGAAAATACTTGGGATTTTTGTGTAGGTATTGTTGTATTTTTTTCAATCAACGGAGTAGCGATACCCCCCAAAGTCTCAATGCCAAGTGTTAAAGGTGTCACATCAAGTAGTAGCACATCCTTTGTATCACCAGACAGGACGGAACCTTGAATTGCTGCACCAACTGCTACAGCTTCATCAGGATTCAGATCCTTTCGAGGTTCTTTGCCAAAGAAATCTTTAACTTTTTGCTGAACCATTGGCATTCTTGTTTGACCGCCAACAAGCAGTATCTCATTTATATCTCCCACAGAAAGTTTTGCATCATCCAATGCAACCTTGAGCGGAGAGAGACTTCTATCAACCAAGTCTTCTACAAGAGATTCAAGCTTAGCTTTAGTGATTTTATGCACGAAATGCTTTGGTCCTGAGCTATCAGCTGTTATGTAGGGCAAGTTGATTTCGGTTTGATCTGCCGAAGAAAGTTCGATCTTTGCTTTTTCAGCAGCTTCTTTTAATCTCTGCAAGGCCATTGGGTCACTTTTTAGATCAAAACCAGACTCTTTCTTAAATTCATCGACGAAATAATCAATTAACTTTAGATCGAAGTCTTCACCACCTAGAAACGTATCTCCATTCGTGGACAATACTTCAAATTGATGCTCACCATCTACCTCAGAGATTTCAATAATCGAAATATCGAAGGTTCCGCCACCTAGGTCATAAACTGCAATGACTGAATCTCCTTTATGTTTATCCAATCCATAGGCTAATGCAGCAGCTGTTGGTTCGTTAATTATTCTTTTAACTTCTAAACCAGCAATTTTACCTGCATCTTTGGTAGCCTGTCTTTGTGAGTCATTAAAGTATGCTGGCACTGTAATTACGGCCTCAGTAACATCATGACCGAGGTAGTCTTCGGCAGTTTTTTTAAGTTTTTTTAAAACTTCAGCAGAAATTTGAGGAGGAGCTAGTTTTTTATCATCAACCTTTACCCATGCATCTCCATTGTCTGCTTTCATGATCTCGTATGGAACCATCTCCATGTCTTTTTTAACAACATCATCATCAAATCTTCTGCCAATCAATCTTTTGATTGCATATAATGTTTTTTCTGGATTTGTAACAGCTTGCCTTTTAGCAGGTGTGCCTACCAAAACTTCATTGTCTTCTGCATAACCAATAACGGAGGGAGTTGTTCTTCCCCCTTCAGCGTTTTCAATTACCTTAGGCTGTTGTCCTTCTACAACAGCCAAACAACTGTTAGTTGTTCCTAAATCTATTCCTATAATCTTTGACATAATTTTTTTCCTAATTTTTAATTACGGAAACTCTCGCGGGTCTTACAACCCTGTCATAAAGTTCCCAACCCCTTTGAAATATATTTTCAATTTCATTATTCTCTTTCTCTGGATCCTTTGAGGTCATAACGGCCTCATGTTTCACAGGATCAAAATGCTCATTAATTGGATAGATGGGTCTAATACCAAATTTATCAAGGGCTGACTCAAAAGATTTAAGAGTTAACTCAACACCTTCTCTATCTTCATTTGACGAATTTATAGAAAAATTGTTTAAAGCATGCTCAAGATTGTCAACAACTGGCAACAGCTCATTTAAAAGCCTTTCTACTCCATATTTATGAGCTTTTTCAACATCAGAAATATTTCTTTTAAAAGCATTATCTAACTCAGCTCTTGACCTAAGCAATGCTTCCTCAAGGTCTGCAATTTTCTCTTCAAGGTTAACTGTATTATCAGTATCGGTGTCTAAAAGCTCGGAAATACTCTCTTCATCAGCCAAAGTATCTTCGTTTATAGACGAGCTATTATCCGCTGGTGTATCATCGACGCCAGCCTGAGCTTTTGATTTTTGCTTTTTTCCCATATTTACACCCTATATTATTAATATATAGGGGTAACCCTGATTGAGTTCAAGGGCTAATGAAAGATTTATTTAAGGGGTTTGACGTACAAAACCATGCTGTGATCAACTAGTTCATACCCAAGCTTGGCAGCAATATCTTTTTGCCGTTGCTCAATTACATCATCTGAGAACTCGTTAACTGTTCCCGTTTCAAGACAGACCATATGATCATGATGCTCTTCTTCAGCAATCTCATAAACAGAGTGACCATCCTCGAAATTAAGCCTATTTACTATTCCAGCAGATTCAAATTGAGTAAGTACGCGATAAACTGTAGCCAAACCCACATCCTCCCCTGAAGTAATGAGTTGCTTATAAATATCCTCTGCGCTTAGATGATGCTCGCTATTTATTCGCTCTTTTCCATGAGACTCTAGGGCTTCTAAGATCCTGATTCTAGGAAGTGTTGCTTTTAAGCCAGCTTTTTTTAATTCTGTATTTTCTTTACTCATGTAATTTTCGATGTATCCTCTTTCAAAGTATAATCAAAACATCACATGAAGCAATTAACTAAAGCCTTTTTAATCACTATATTTTTATTTGGTTTAATATCAGGGTGCTCGACTTTTGCGCCTTTTAAAGTCGCCGTTTTACAAGGCAATATAATTGAAGACAAAGATGTTGAGCAATTAACAAAAGGTCTTGCCAAAGATCAAGTTCAATACCTGTTGGGAACTCCCCTATTGAATAGCCCTATTCATCAAAATAGATGGGACTATTTTTACTCAGTGAAAATTGGGGAAACTACAATAGGTGAAAAAAAACTATCGTTAAATTTTGATACGAATGAGAAATTAGATAGTTGGGTCTTAGAAGAAATTAACTTTGAAGAAAATTAAAGTTTTTAGGATCAGCTCATTTTTGAAGTTGCTGTTCAAACGCTTCGATAAATTTACCTCCAATTCTATCTACTAAATTTTGTTGGCCAAAAATTCTAAGAAACAAAGGTAATTTAAAGTTAGCTTTAAACTTTACAAGTGTCACATTCTCATCAATCGGTTCAAGGCTCCATAGGGCATAAAAATCTAAAAAAGGCCCTTCTAACTGTTTAATTTGAACCTCATGACCTATCGTTTCATTTTCAGATTCAAATGAGTATGTTTTGTTTAGAATTGAAAAAACCAGTTTCCCACAAATTAACCCTTTATCAGTATCAGGCAATCTAGACGATTCAAGGCAACCTGGTAAAAATTCTCTATATGCTTGAAAGTTATTGATTAAATCAAGCATTTTTTCAGGAGATGCCTTAATTTTTCTTGATCCCTTGAAGCTACTTGGCATATCTAACTAGCTAATTGATAGATAAAAACAGTTGCAACAAGGAGCGGAGAAACAAATTTAATAAAAAATCTCCAGACTTGAAAAATATAAAACTGTATTCCAGAAAATTCTTCAAGGGCAAGATCAGGTTTAAAAAACCAGCCAGCAAATATAGCTACCATCATTCCCCCAATTGGCATAAGAAATTGATTTGCTAAATAATCAATAGAATCAAGAAAATTGAGGCCTCCAATGAATTCTAATTCAGACCAATCATTAAAACTTAACACACTACCAATTCCTATAAACCATGCTGATAGGCCCAGTATTAATGCTGAAGAAAAACGTGATGCAATTTTTTCTTCCTCAAAATATGCGACACTCGGCTCTAATAAAGAAATAGCGCTACTAAGAGCAGCAATAGACAAAAGGGCAAAAAATGCAGGTCCAAGGATATTACCTAAAGGCATGTCAACAAATACAGACAAAAGACTTATAAAAACCAATCCAGGACCTTCACCAGGCTCAAGTCCATAAGCAAAAATTATTGGAAAAATGGCAAGGCCTGCTAAAATTGCAATGACAGTATCTAGACCAGCAACCGTAAGAGACGTTTTGAATATGTTTTCCTCTTGAGGCATGTATGCGCCGTAACACATTATCGAACCCATTCCCAAACTTAGACTGAAAAATGCTTGGCCCATAGCTCTAAGGAATGTTGTTGCATCAACCTGAGAAAAATCTGGCGCGAATAAAAAATTTAAACCTTTCGCAAAATCACCATTAATCATTGCATTTATTACCATAACCATCATCAATATAAATAGCATTGGCATTAGCAATCGAACCATTCTCTCTATTCCAGATATAACACCTGCTGAAATAATCAAGATGTTTAAAAAAATAAAAATTGAATGCCAAAACATAAGTTTTAATGGTGAAGATGTAACTTCGTTAAATTGAGTTAAAGAAGAAATTTCAGGATTTGGAAAAGCAGAAATAAAAATGTAATTTAGGCAAATTCCAGCTATGACACTATAAAAAGAGAGTATTAATATTCCAGAAATGAGCCCTCCCCAGCCTACTGCTTGCCACTTGCCTGATTGACCTGAATCTATAGCTGCAATTTTCATAGCATTTACTGGACTTTTTCTTGCGCGACGGCCAATCATTATCTCCGCCATCATTATTGGTAATCCCACTGCCAAAATACATAACAAATAAATTAAAACAAAAGCTCCGCCACCCTCGGTTCCTGCTTTGTATGGAAATCCCCAAATATTTCCGAGTCCAACAGCAGAACCTGCGGCTGCAAGTACAAATGTCCATCTGCCTACCCAAGATACTGTTTCATTAATTTTTGACGAGGAATTTTCAGTCATAATATTTAGGTGTATGGATTATATAAAAATGCTAACGAAGTAATGCAACATATTGTAACCAAGTTTGTGATTAAACCTCTGGCTGCAGCATATTTATTATTTGCTTTAAAAAAAACACTGTGTTTTTTTTCAAAACTAAGAAATGCTTGTAGGGAAATTATTAACAAAATAAGGCTTATGGTTAAGTTAACCAATGCGATTAAAGATATAACCAGCCCCAAAATGGAGAATCCAATTGCAATCCACAATTTTTTTGAAGAGGTATTTGCCTCATCCCAACCCCAAATCATTCCTCCTAAAAAAGCAACAATAATCCCACCATATATTGCTAGGGTCTGAATCGATTTATCACCCATGCTTGAGTTAACAACCCATGGAATCAATGCAAGTAAAACAAAAAGGCTTAAGCCAAAATATATTAAAGTTACTTTAGTTTCCTGCATCAATTGCCTCAAAATTTGCAAATAGTTAGAACAGATTCATAATTACGACTAACATTATGAATGCTAAAAATAATAATATCATCGTCAAGAATAAAAATGCTGCAAGAAACTATCATTTGACTGACAAATTTCAAGCTGGATTGGTTCTAGAGGGATGGGAAGTCAAGGGTTTAAGAAATGGTAAGGTTGATGTAAAAGACTCTTATGTAACTCTTAAAAATAAGGAAGCATGGGTAATTGGTCTAAAAATTGATCCGCCGGCATCATTTAAAAATGATCACATAGATCCAACAAGATCAAGAAAGTTACTCTTAAATAAAAGAGAGATAAATAATATTTTTGAAGCAATTAGCCAGCAAGGTCTTACATGTGTTTTAACCTCAATCTATTGGAAAGAGAATAAAATTAAGTGCGATATTGCAATTGGTCAAGGTAAAAAAACTTATGATCAAAGAGAAGATGTAAAACAAAGGGACTGGAATAGGGAAAAACAAAGAATTCTAAAAAATTCAAATCGTTAATTATTTTCATATATAATCATCATCCCGTGGGGGCGAATTGGGTTCGACGTTTTTATTGGATTCCAAAGCGCATGCCAAGATTGTGGTAGCTCTTGTAAAACATACTACAAAAAAATTAGTTGCAAAAAACGACAACTACGCTTTAGCCGCTTAATTGGCTAACCAATGCAAGAATTGTCTATGGTTTGAAGCATTGGCAAAA
>ERZ802822.1784-NODE-1784-length-12636-cov-18.400987_pt1 | contig 12636 bp, 11 predicted proteins | sample MGYA00345649_ERZ802822 | MGnify/ENA primary metagenome ERZ802822 (study PRJEB30503, sample SAMEA104212359) | marine metagenome | biome: Westerlies Biome; feature: [SRF] surface water layer (ENVO:00010504) within the epipelagic zone...; material: water...
CTTCATAGGCCGTATCCTGGAATCTTTATGGATCGCTCCCATCGAGACATACCAAATACCAGTATGGCAACCAATCCTACATATGCTAGAAACACTAACAACATCGTCGGATATTGAGCGGATGGATAATCGTTCCAGATGGTAACAGAGTGATAGAGGAGCTCTGGCACAGCAATTGCAAAGGCTTGGGTCGTGGTTTTGACCAAGTTGACTAAATTGTTGTTAAGCGCTGGCAGACTAACGCGGAAGGCAAGCGGTAACAAAACGTAACTGTAGATTTGAAGACGAGAGAAGCCCAAGGATTCGGCCGCTTCGACAGTACTTTCGGGCACTGCCTCAATCCCAGCCCGAAAGATCTCTACATTAAAAGCTCCTGCAAACATCGACAGTGAAACAATTGCCCAGCCAACATTTGAAATAATCGGCTCTACTGTCCATCCATCCGCTCCTACAACAACAGGGGTGAACTGGCCCAAAGCAAAATAAAAGAACAAAAGTTGGACCATAGGCGGAGTATTGCGAAAAAATTGGATGTATCCTTGAACAATAGTTCGCACAAGGCGCGATGGCGCGCCCTGCATCCATGCTCCTACAACTCCAATAAAAAGGGAGAAGATTAGGCACATTACGCTCAACTTGATCGTCATCCATAAACCAGACAATATTTTTCCCTGCTGGCGGTCCTCATACATCCATATGAAGTTCCAACGTGGGGCTGTATCCGCTAGTTGCCGAAAGTATTCTTCCATAAATTTCAATTCCGAAGCGCCCCCCCGCAACAAAAGCGGAGAAGCGTCAGGTTGCTAAGGTGAATTATTTAATCCAATCGCTATTACGCTCGTTCTGCATCTGCAGGAAAGCCGTGGGTTTGATGCCCCACTTTTCTTCCAATGCTATCAGCGTGCCTTCACGATGCCAGTTATATTGCATGCCGGACATAAAATTACCAAAAACACAGTTGGCTTCAGCAAGTGGCACGCCAAGACCCCAAGGGTTGTCATCTTCTGACGCCAATGGCATTTCAAACTCGTCCCAGTTGCCAGAGCTCAGGTCAGAGCCGATAGAACTGTCGTCGTAAACCCATGCGACGCATTTCCGATCTCTTAGTGCTTGCTTAGCTTCAGCATTACCAGTGAATGCCATGATTTCAACGCCATAACGTTCTTCCGTGATCTGATTATAAAAAGCACCCTGCTTGCCGCAAACCTTTTTGCCGCGCAGGTCTTCCCAAGAGGTAAATCCAAGTGCCTTAGGAGACATAATATTCGTACCAGAGGTGTAGTAGTTTGGCCCAGGAATACCAACGATCTTGCGGCGATCTGCACGGTCCGACATGGTAGCGATCATCATGTCGATTTTACCCTGTTCTAAGAACTGCATGCGATTAGAGGATTGTACGGGAACCAATTCGGCCTCAACGCCCATTTTGGCGGCGACATCCATTGCCATATCGATTTCCATGCCAACAAGATTTCCGCTATCATCACGAAAACCCCAAGGTTTGTAATCCGCTTTAACACCAATTACGATTTTGCCGCTAGACATTACTTTGTTCCAAACATCGTTCGTGCACTCAGCACTGACAATTCCCGCGGACATAGCGGCAAGTGCTAGGCTACTGATAGCAGTCTTGAAAAAATTATTCATAGTTTAACTCTCCTTTGTTGGTGGCAAGATTTTCCTGCCAATACTCATTTAAGATTTGGTTTTGCCGTTCTACCGCAGCAATGTGTTTCTGCGCCTCAGTACCCCGCTCGCGTGTAACCATATCAACAAGCGCCTCTAAAACAACCATTAGCGCTACATGCGACGAAATTCCGTTTAAGCGTAATGTTGTTGGATTCCCTATCAGTTAGCTTAACGCTGAGACGCGCATTGCATGAAAAAGAGCATGATCATTTTTTTTTGCAAGTCACTTAAAAACTAATGTTTTTTATCGGCAATCCAGTAGGCGTTGTTATCTTTGCGCAAATCTTCATAGGAATTGATTCTCTTAGTTGCGTCAGTTCCCCCCAGATGCACGAGCAACCCGAGCAGGTTTTCAAGAAGCGCGACAACGCCCGTGTAGCAGCTAAAATGGTGGGTGCTGATCACAGAGGCTATCAAAGTCTCTTCAGGTGTAAACTCTGTTGAAATGACATCGCTATCAGAAATTAGGATAAGCTTTACCCCGCGCGCCCGCGCAAATTTGCAGGCCTCGATTGTTTCGCGGGAATAAGGGGAAAACGTCAGCGCGATCATGACATCTCCTTCACCAGCGTAGTTCAGTTCATCAATCGCACTGTTCATGTGCCGTGGGATTAATTGCAGTGAAGGCAAGGCCATTCGCCCTACATAGTGAAAGTAATAGGCCATCGAATAGCTCGCCCTAACCGCTGTAATATAAACATTCGGAGCCGTTAGCAGCATCCTAGCGACACGCTCCATTTTATCTAACTTTTGCCGCTCAAGCGAGCGCTGCACCAGTGCCATGGCGTTGACTGCTGCGTTAGCTTGCACTTCCCCAAGTACTCCCTCAGCGCGCAGCCCGTCGACCCATTCTGAGCGCTCCACGAAGGCTGTCGACGAAACTAGCGCGTGACGGAAGGGCTCGCGTAGGCCTTCATAGCCTTCAAAGCCAAGAATTTTCGCCATGCGCACAAGTGTATATGTGCTGACGCCGCACTTGCGAGCTGTTGCGCGGATCGGGTCCAATCCGAAGTCGGACGGATTATCGACGATATACTTCGCTACCGCTTTGAGCCTAGGAGACAGGGTGGAAACTGACTGCTTAATCTTTGAAATAGTTTTATTTTTCAATGTTGGATCCAAGTCGATTCGCTCCTGGGTTTTACGATCAAAAAATATAACATACGTTATTTTTTGATCGTATTGACTAATTTTGTAATTATGAAAACTTTAGAAAATAAAACAACCTCTACAAAGGCGCTCCATGGCGCGACACAGTTTAGGAAACACAGAATGGCCAATCTTCCTGCGCACGCTTCCGTCGTAGTTATCGGCGGCGGTATTATGGGGTGCTCGACGCTCTATCATCTCGCGAAAATGGGTGTACAAGACACGATACTTCTGGAACGCAACAAGCTCACCTCGGGCACAACATGGCACTCAGCGGCGCAGGTACGCGCCCTGCGCCATTCGCATAATCTAACACGGATGATTCAGTATTCTGTAGATCTCTACAGCCAGCTTGAGAAAGAAACCGGCCAGAATGTTGGCTGGATCCAGGAAGGTTCGCTTTCTATCGCAACCAAGCCTGACCGCATGACGCACATTAGACGTCAAGAGGCTTTGGCACATGCCTATGGCATTAATGCCACCTCGATTAGCGCCGGCGAAGCCAAAGAGCGCTGGCCTCTAATGAACGCCAACGACGTGCTCGGCGCTGTTTGGTCGCCCGAAGATGGCCGCGTATCGCCCTCTGATGTTTGCGCCGCGCTGATCAAAGCCGCTAAAGGGCTTGGGGCCAAGCTTTTTGAAGGCACCAGCGTCACCGGTATCCTCACTAGAGATAGTCGTATCACTGGCGTCGAGACAACCAAAGGCACCATAATGTGTGACGCGATTGCGCTTTGCACCGGACTCTGGTCGCGCGAAGTTGGCGCCATGGCGGGGGCCGAAGTACCTGCGCTAGCGTGTGAGCATTTTTACCTGCTGACCAAGCCAATTGACGGTATCGTCGGCAATACGCCGACGCTCAGCGACCATGACAACCACCTTTACATCCGCGACGACAGCGGCGGACTTCTCGTGGGCTGCTTTGAGCCGATGGGTAAGCCGATCAAGCCTAGCAGACTTGATGAAAGCTTCGAGTTCAGCCTTTTGGACGAAGACTGGGATCACTTCGAGCCTATGATGGAGCTTGCGCTTCACCGCTTGCCTGCGCTCGAAAGTGCCGAAGTCAGAATGTTGCTCAACGGGCCTGAAAGCTTTACACCTGACGGTACGTTCATGCTAGGTGAAACCGCCGAAACCAAGGGCCTCTTCCTTGGCTGCGGGATGAACTCTGTCGGCATGGCCTCAGGCGGTGGCGCGGGGATGAACCTTGCGCATTGCATTTTGCATGGCCACCCAGCTTATGACCTCGCGGAATCTGACGCTAAGCGCTTTGCGCCGGTATTCAACTCGCTTGATCACCTGATGGCGCGCGTGCCAGAGATTCTTGGCACGCATTACGACATCGCCTATCCAGGCAAGCAACTCGCCACCGCCCGCGACTTACGCGCTCTGCCGCTTGATGCCGAATACCGCAAGGCTGGCGCGCATATGGGGCAGGTTTATGGTTGGGAGCGCCCCTTGTATTTCGGTAAGACAAGCGAGCCTGAACTGAAGTTCACCCGCCCCGACTGGTTCGAAAATGTCGCCGCTGAAGTGAAAGCAGCGCATGAAGACGCCGCGATCTTTGATGCCTCACCGTTCGGCAAAATTGACGTGACAGGCCCCGACGCCGAGGCCTTTATGCTTAAAACTTGCGCAGGCTACATGGGCCGCGCGCCCGGCACAGTTATCTACAGCGCCGTTCTCAACCACCGCGGGACTTTCGAGAGCGACATCACCGTTCAGCGCATCGCGGATGATCACTATCGCTTGTTTGTCGGCACCAACGCGATCAAACGTGACTTGACATGGTTCACCCGCGCGTCCGACGGCTTTGACGTGAATGTGAAAGACGTAACAGAGGAGTGGGCCGTATTGGGTCTCATGGGGCCAAAGGCGGCCCACATCGCCCGTGAGCTTGGCGGCAACCTTGACGATATCGCTTACTTTAAACACGCTGAAAGCACGTTCGTAGGTATCCCTGTACGGGTGGCGCGGCTGTCTTATGTTGGCGAAGCAGGCTGGGAAATTAGCTGCAAATCAGGCGATGCACCCACGCTTTACGCAGCGATAACAAAACTTGGCGCGCGCCCTGCGGGCCTTTTCGCACAAACATCTATGCGCGTCGAAAAGGGTTTCTGCGCGATGGGTCACGAACTTGATAGCGACATCAACCCGGTTGAGTGCGGCCTTGACTTTGCCACACGCAAAAAAGGCGGGTTCACAGGGGCAGATGCGCTTGACACAAGCCGTGCTGCGGGGGCTGTGAACAAGATCATTTCCCTCACGTTGGACGACGAAAAAGCCAATCCGATCGGCCACGAACCGATCTATCTTGATGGCAAGATCATCGGCCAGACGAGCACCTGCGCTTTTGGCTACCGTGTCGGCAAGCCGATCGCTCTTGGGCATGTTTCAACGCCTGTTGCGGACGGTGCTACAGTGCAGGTTGATATCGCGCGCGAAATATTCACCGCTACGGTCACCCTCGGAGCGCTGTTTGACGCTGACGGATCACGGATGAAGGCCTGAGCTATGTTCAAGCCGTTTCTCATGGTTGCCCCAAACGGCGCGCACAAAACCAAGGCTGATCATGCAACCTCGCCCGTCACGCTGGAGGAAACTGTCACAACTGCAGAGGCTTGCCATGCGGCGGGAGCCAACTGGCTACACCTGCATATACGCAACGCAGCGGGACAGCATTCGCTTGATGCTGTTCGTTATCTTGGAGCTCTCACTGAGTGGGCGCGGGTTGTGCCAACAATGAGGATTCAGATCACCACCGAATCTGCGGATATCTTTAGGCGCGACAAACAATTCAAAAGCCTACAAGCGCTTCGTCAAAGCTGGGCTTCTATCTCTGGCTTGAACGGCGCTCTGCAGAAGTTCTCATCATGATCAGAACCAAAGCGCTCAAAGATCCAACGCCGGCGATTCCCGTACTGCTTGGGCTGTGCGCCAAACTTGCTTACGCGACATTCAATGCCCGCCTAAACGCCACAACTGAAGCCGGATATCAGCTTTTCGCAGCATATGACGGTGACGCCGTTGTCGGAACCCTCGGCCATAGCCTTGTGCATGATATCTGCTGGAGCAAGACGCTTTATATCGACGATCTGGTCATCATAGAAAATCGTCCCGGCTCGGGCATTGGCGGCGGGTTGCTGGACGCGACCATAAAGACTGCACAAAGTTTAAGTTTTGATCATCTACGTCTTTGCAACGGTTTGGCGCGCTCTGAAGCCAACTACTTCTATGAAACGCACGGCATATCAGCCTCTAGCAAACAATTCGTTCTCGTACTCAACGGAGACCACTAACATGTCACATGTCTTTCCCCGCCACTGTCATGCAACACTTCCCACTGCCGTTGAAGGTGACGGCTGCTACCTGATCGACGCGGACGGCAAACGCTATTTTGACGGCTCGGGCGGCGCGGCGGTGTCTTGCCTTGGGCACTCAAACCAGCGCGTGCGTGACGCTATCAAGGCGCAGGTCGACAAACTTGCTTTTGCGCATACGGGCTTTCTCACGTCAGAGCCTGCGGAAGAACTCGCCGACCTTCTCATTGCTCATGCGCCGGGAGACTTGGATCGCGTTTACTCTGTCTCAGGCGGCTCTGAGGCCGTTGAAAGCGCGATTAAACTTGCGCGTCAGTTTCACCTTGAAAACGGCGAGCCTGAGCGCCGCCACCTGATCGCGCGGCGCAAAAGCTATCACGGCAACACACTGGGCGCTTTGTCAGCGGGCGGCAACGCTTGGCGGCGTCAGCAATTTGCTCCGCTGCTCGTCGAGATGAGCCACATCGCACCTTGCTATGAATATGCCGAGCGCGAGGAGGGCGAGAGCTTGGAAGGCTATGGCCAACGAACGGCTCAAGAGCTCGAAGACGAGATCCTGCGTCTTGGGCCAGAGACCGTCATGGCGTTCATAGCCGAACCTGTTGTCGGCGCAACGCTGGGCGCGGTTACAGCGGCCCCTGGCTATTATGTTCGCATCCGCGAGATTTGCGACAAATACGGCGTGCTATTGATTCTTGATGAAGTCATGTGTGGCATGGGCCGCACTGGTCATCTCTTTGCTTGTGACGCCGATGGAATTGCGCCTGATATCATGTTTATCGCGAAAGGCCTTGGCGCGGGTTACCAGCCCATCGGCGCAATGCTTTGCAGCAAAAAAATCTACGACACCATCGCAGCCGGCACAGGCTTTTTCCAACATGGGCACACCTACCTTGGTCACCCTGTTGCTGCTGCAGCAGCCTTAGCCGTTGTCAGCGAAATTCTTGAAAACGACCTGATCGCTCAGGTTAACAAGCGCGGCGCCTTCTTTGAGTTACAGCTGCGCAGCCGCTTCGCGCAAAATCTCCATGTTGGCGACATTCGCGGGCGCGGGTTGTTTTGGGGTATCGAGCTTGTGGCAGACCGGCAAAGCAAAGCCCCGTTCGATCCGAAACTCGGGTTGGCTGGAAAGCTTAAGAAAGCCGCCTTTGCAGAAGGGCTTATCTGCTATCCGATGCCCGGCGCCCGCGATGGGCAGCTGGGAGACCATGTGCTTCTGGCGCCACCATTTATCTCGAGCGAAGATGAGTTAGATGACGCTCAGAATAGGCTGCAGATCGCTCTCGAGAAAGCACTGTCATCAGCGGGAGAATAATGTAAATGCGGCGAGGGTTCTAGATGGCGATATATCTGTTTTGGCGATGTTTTCTCACGACTAGCTGCTTGGACGTCATGGCTAACAATCGCGATTACATAAAGACGACAATTCTTATTTAAAACTTTTGCGCCCATCAGAACCATTCAGGCACCGAAGGTTTAATCGGCTATTCGAACGGCTGATGTGATGATTTCAGACGTAATGGATTTCAGCCGCTGGCAGAATTAGCCGTCCGTTTCCTTCGCTTGCGCCGGCAAGCATATAAGGAACAGTAAGTCTTCGGTGCGCATGACGGAGTTGAATGACTGCGTTGGCTATGTGAGCTGCATCGCAACAAAAAAACGGGCGCAGTTGAGGCGAATTCTACGCGCGCAAAAACCGTGTCGGCAAAAGGCAGCTTTGTCCGCATAGTAGACCTTTGGGGTTGCCGTAGCGAATGGCCGCTAAGAGCCCAAAGTGACTGTCCATAGTCCTATCAGGGGCAAAACTTGCGTGGATGGATCATCCAGACGAACGAGTGTGAGGTGTCCATCAGATCCTGCATGTCGTGAAATCATGATGTCTGCTTTCACCCTCGTACTCACTATTGCTCACCAAACGCAATTTCAAGCATCGCTTTCTGAATAGCGTCAGGCATGCCCGGGTCGTATTGAGTATGGGAAGCTCCCTTTACAATCTGAAATGTTTTCTTCAGCGCAAAACTTTCACTTTCAGTTTGCTCGTCCGTATCTGCCTCACTCTCTAATAGCTTTTCGATAACTTCGTAGGCAAAAGTGGGGGGGCAGAGCATGTCGAATTCGCCGGTGATCAATCTTATTTTTTTCCGTAAAGAGCGAACAAGTTCCTCGCGACTTTCAATAACACGATCACTATCTCCGTTGATTTTCGCAACTACTGTTTCAAGAAAGTTTTTCGAGTTAATTGAAGAGGCGTGCGAATTCAAACTCTTGTAAAAGCTCAAACCCAACTTAACAATATCCTCATCTGAAGTCAGTAGCTCGATACTGGTTGCGGGGGGATTAGCGTTGTCGGCACCGACAGTTGCGCCCAGACCATCCCACTTCAACCAGCTTGCCGCTGCTTTCCGACTTTTTTCTGGGCTGTCGCCCGTCATCAATTCCCAATATTTGTTTACGAGTTCCAACCCGGGATTTTCTGATGTTTCCAATCTTTCCAAATCAGCTCGTGTCTTGTAACCAACATGACCGATGAACCGGCGCCACTGCGTAGGATAATACTTTCCCTTACCGTTTTTACCGTCCCCATAGTCGTGGTCCAAATCCTGCTCCCGAATCAGCCACAATCCGCGCAATACCAAACCGGAAACAGTACTCCCAAAATATTTGGCGGCATACGCCAACCCTAGAGTAGCGCCATTCGAACCGCCATAAACAACTGCCCATTTGTCGATACCAAAATGCTGCCTTAACACTTCACAATCGGCGATGTTTGCGTCAATGCCGGTGGAGGTATCGGTCCCAGTAACCTCTTCAATTTTCGACCGTCCCCACCCGCGTTGATGAAAGTAGATTATTCGAAACTTAGAACGTATCTCTTCGTTCAAAATATCCAATCTGTGCTCTTCATTTTCCGCTGGTCCCCAGCCGCCGTGCAGGACTAGCATCGGTGCGCCATCTGGGTTACCGAGTTCGACGGTATACAGCGAGAGACCGGTTTTTACTTCGACCATTGATGTTTGTGAGTTGTGAGCAATCTGAGATACCATCCTAGATTTCCTGAGCAATTTTCGACAAGGCACTTTAGCTTTACTACGAAGCTTGCATGTATGTTATCATATAATCTTGGCGACAGATTACCTATGCATCCCCATTCTCACTTGGCAGAACGAAAGCTAAGGAATGATCTACTCCTCCCACCGCAGCGGCTTGTTGCATAAAGCAATCACTCCACTATACATCAAGAGGACCGTTTTCGGGACCGCTTTATGATTTCATATTGAAAATAAGTATCTGTAGTTAAATATAAGTACACAAAGTTCGACGTCCTCTCCTGGGCACCAAGTATGCAGCTTAGTTGATTGATATCATTAATTTATTATTTCTAATTCGAAGGAAGGTCCCACACTTAGTCCCACAAGTGGCTTAGGCCGAATCGCGTGAACAAAGCGTTAGTATAAAAAGAATTTCGACGGCGACAGATCCGACCAATTTAGCAATCTGAGAAATGATAGGTTTGGTGAAACAAAATATTGAATTCACTCTGAAAAAAGACAGATTTTTACATTGTCTGAAAACTAAGCAGCCGTTAAACGATCGCGCAGCGAATGGCTGTTTAGAGCCCAAAGTAACAAATGCTGCAGTCCGTCGAACGTCCGCTATGCGCAGCAGGATTTGCCTTCTTGGATCGGCGGGCATGGCACCGTCGCGTAGGAGCAATAGACGCAGCAGTCCCCTTCGAGCGGTTTCAAAACCGTATGGCAGGACTTGCACTCATAGAACCACTGACAGGCGTCCGTGGGCATCGTTTCTTCGGCAACATGTCCGCATTCTGGGCATGTAAGTATGGATTGAAGATTCACTTCGTTCGTTTGCGTCGCCATAGTTCATATCCCGTGAGTAGTAGAAATGCTGCAAGTATCGGTAACAGAACGTCGTCTCTGTAAATGTAGCCAAGAGCTCCGCTAATCCCAAGAAGCGAAAAGAGCCAAGGTAGAAACGGCGTAAGACAACAGACAGCGGCCAACCCGGCTCCGCCGAGGCTCATTGGAAGCAGCCAGCCCTTCATCGATACTGATTAAACAAAGCGAACATTGTCCGTGCCGCCTCTTCTTCCCAAAGGGGCGAACTGGCAGAAAGTGCAAATGCCAGTGTCGCGAACCCAAGCAAGGCCACGGTTGAACGCCTGCGGCTTGAACATTGCCAGCGGTTCCATAGGCGGAACCATCCCCATGCCAGCACCAAGCCGACGACGACCAGTAATTCGATACGATATTCGACAAACGGGCCAAGCATGGTGAGCCAAGACCCGCCAAGACCAATGATCGAAAGGCCAATTGGCAAAACGCAGCAAGATGCGCTGAGCAACGCCAATAGACCCGCTCCACCAATGAAGAACCGGTTCGGTCCATTGGGTTCATCTTGAAGAGATTCTGTGTTCGACATCATGGCCGAACATATGCATCCTGTAGTAACTACAGAAGCAAGTGGAGTTTGATCACGTGATCGCGATTGGAGAAGCATCCCGCCTAAGCGGCGTCTCAATAGAAACGATCCGTTACTATGAACGCGAGGGTATCGTATCAAAAGCGGGCCGCACGGCCTCGGGACGTCGAGCCTATTCAGACGCCGAAATTTCGGAGCTTAGGTTTATCAAACGGTGTCGTGATCTTGGTTTCTCGATCCAAGACGCCGTAGCACTTCGCAATCTCGCTGATGAACCTTCAGATGCGTGTGAGACGGTTGAGCAACTTGGGCGCAAGCATCTTCGGGATGTGCAGGCAAAATTGGCCGAGCTGCAGCAACTTGAGAGTGCGTTGGCGGAACTTGTCGCGAACTGTTCACAGGGGCAAAGGGATTGCCCGATGCTGGATGCTCTGAGAATGCGCTAGTCGCAAAGCCGACATAGGTTCAGCGGCAGCAAAGTCCGCATAGCAGACATCCATGCACAGTTCAGCCAACGGCCGTAATCCATTCGTCATTCGGATATACTTACGACAACAAGATATAAAGATAAAAACTCTCTATAGTTAAGCACTGCGGTGGAGCTGCTGTAAGCGTTGGTCCCTTCACAAAATGCTTAAACGCCCAGAATAGCAATAAGCCCTCGTTCTGACAGTTTATCCTGCTCAACGAGCTCAAGGGCTTTGATGCGAACGTTCGGTGCAACTGTATAACTTTCTTCATGTGTCCCAATCACAGCCAATACCGCCCGCTCTGTGAGAAGCCCTTTGTCTAGCATATCCAGCGCCTTTAGGCTGGCTTCGGTCTTTTTATCGCTTGATTGGTTCTCTGCTGAAAGTGTTCGCTCTGAACCCTTTGTGTCTTCCTCAAGTTGTTCTTCAAGTTCATCGGGGAGGCTTTCCTCAATGACATCACCTACGGGACTGTGTAGATCCTCATCTGATATGGAGAAGCCCTGTACCCGCTCTGCTTTGTATTCATCATATGGCGTGTCATAGCGCTTGCCTGTAAGCATTTCTTTCTTAAGGCGCGGTGTGAGATGACTGTAGTGGCGTTCTATCATCAAAATAGAGGTCCCCATTTGTACAGCAAGCGTGTGAACATCCATCCCGTCATTTAGCAGTGAGAATGTGGCATAAGTATGGCGTAAGCTATATAGAGTGCGATCCTGCCCTGTTCTTGGACAGGTGAGTAATCCAGTATCCTTCATAAGGATCCTAAACGTCTGACGCAGGTTCGCACTGGCAGTCCCATCAGGCAGTCGGAAGACAGGTTCATCCCGTTTTGACTTAATAAGCTGCTCAAAACTCAAATGTGCAATATCAGGGCATCTGCTTTGAATGCGCTTGAGATAGTTTATGGTTCCTGCCCGACAGATAATATCACGGCGGCCTGTTTTGCCACTGACGCTCATCTCAAGGTATTTGAGACCCTTGTCTTCAAATAGGCTGATATGCTTCCAGCACAGGTTCTCTGCTTCTGTTCCATGCCGCATTCCTGTGTTGGCAAGAATAAGAATGTAGTCACGCAGCAAATGGCGCATGTCGCGTGACTTGCCCTCTCGTCCTGCATCAATCCAACTGGGCAGTTTGCGAATGAGTGTCGCATATTCTTCTCTGGTGAAATCAGGCCTGCGAACGCTATCTCGCCCTTTGTTCACCAGCACTGGGATCTGAGACTTATTCACGTATCCGCGTGCCACGGCTTCATCAAAGATCCGATTGAGTGCAGAGTTATGGGTATTCAATGTAGACGCTCTTGGCTCTCGACCCATCTTCTCTTCACGCCAGCGCGCAAACTTTTGCAACATCTCGTAATCAATACTGGTGACAAAGACATCACCAAAGAAAGGAACCAGATACTTATCAATCACGATGATGTAATCACGAAAGCTTTTCTTGCCTACACCATTCTCAAGCTGCTCTTTCATGGTTGCTCTACATAGTGCAGCCACATCTGCAAACCGTTTGGAGATAACAGGCAAGCCGTTCTTTTGGCGAAAGCGATAATCTAGGTAAAT
>ERZ802822.1785-NODE-1785-length-12633-cov-6.870500_pt1 | contig 12633 bp, 16 predicted proteins | sample MGYA00345649_ERZ802822 | MGnify/ENA primary metagenome ERZ802822 (study PRJEB30503, sample SAMEA104212359) | marine metagenome | biome: Westerlies Biome; feature: [SRF] surface water layer (ENVO:00010504) within the epipelagic zone...; material: water...
CTAGAGATGCCGTGGATGAGACTCTGGAATTGTTGGCAGAGTTTAAACCATCCCCAAGAGGAGTAATACATTGCTTCACAGAATCATGGGAGATGGCTGAGGCCGCTATTGAGCTTGGATTTTATATATCTTTCTCGGGAATTATAACTTTTAATAATGCCTCTGACTTGCGAGTTGTCGCGTCCAAAATTCCACTCGATAGGCTATTGATTGAGACTGATTCTCCTTGGTTAATCCCTGCGCCTCATCGAGGAAAAAATAACGAGCCCAAGTACGTATTAGAAGTGGCCCAGTGCTTGGCAAATTTGCATGGAATTCCCTTGGAAGAGCTTGCAGAAATAACAACGCAAAATTTTGACCGTCTGTTCAAAACAAAAGATTAAAAATTATTTTTCAATTTCAGAGAAAGTGGATATGAGCGCAGAAAAGCAATCAGCTGATCAATTTATAATTCGGACCTTTCCAGTTGGACCTTTACAATGTAATTGCTCCATTATAGGAGATCGAATTTCCTCAAAGGCCTTGGTAATAGATCCTGGCGGTGATCCAGATCAGATAATGGCCCTAATTAACGAGCTGGGTTTGCATGTTGTGGGAATTATTCATACTCATGCGCACTTAGATCATATCCTTGCCTCAGGTGTTATTAAAGAAGCTACAGGAGCACCAATATACTTGCATGAAGATGACAAATTCCTATGGGATATGGTTGGGGAGCAATGCGCAATGTTTGGGTTGCCCACCATAAGCTTGCCTGAACCAGACAGCTTTATTAAAGATGATGAAGCACTTCAATGTTGTGGAGGTGTCGCCATTCATACTCCCGGGCATACACCTGGATCATTGAGTTTCTGGTTTGAAGAATACAAAACACTGATAGCCGGTGATACCCTGTTTCAGGGGAGTATTGGTCGTACAGATCTTCCTGGGGGCAACTTTGAAAAAATAGTAACTTCCATAAAAGAGCGTATTTATTGTCTTGATGATGACGCGATAGTCGTCACAGGGCATGGGCCAAATACAATAATCGGTGATGAAAAATCTAGTAATGGCTTCGTTAGAGGTTAGGATTTAACTCACTAAATTTAGTGTGAGGAAAAATATATGAAGCAGCAAATAATGACAATGCTGGATTTGCAGAATGACATGAATACCAAAGTTCATGCGGATTGGCGCGCTCAAAATTTTGAGTGGTACCGTGCCATCTGGATTGAATGTGCTGAGTTATTGGATCATTACGGTTGGAAGTGGTGGAAAAAGCAAACGCCAGATGTTGATCAGATAGCACTTGAGTTAGTTGATATTTGGCATTTTGGATTGAGCCTGATGCTGTTGTCTAATGATTCTAAGGATGTGTTGGTTGATCAAGTTGAACAGATTTTTATGAGTCCAGTAATGAGTGATGATTTCGCTATTGATTTAGAATCCTTCACAGAGAAGACATTAATTACGAAAGATTTTGACCTACAGGGCTTCGCACGATTAATGGCTGGCATAAACATGGATTTTGAAACACTGTATGTCGGATATGTTGGCAAGAATGTACTCAATTTCTTTCGCCAGGATTATGGGTACAAGGATGGCTCATACGTCAAGCAATGGAATGGAGTGGAGGACAATGAGCATTTGGTTCAAATAGTATCTACGCTAGATACTTCATCATCTGCCTTTGCCAAAAATCTTTATTCTCAAATGGAGCTTAGATATAAAGAGTTGTGCTCTTAGAATTTTTACGCACCTGCTAATGATAAATATTCATTATTTCTGTTGGCAACTACACATTCTATGATGCATATCTATAATAACGTTTTAGTTTAAAATTTCATTATTTTGGAGATTAACCGTGACTTCACCTGTTCGTATTGCTGTTACTGGCGCAGCTGGTCAGATTAGCTATTCACTACTTTTTCGTATTGCTGCTGGAGAGATGTTAGGCCCTAATCAGCCCGTGATTCTGCAAATGCTTGAGATTACACCTGCCCTTGATGCACTTAAGGGTGTAGCAATGGAGCTAGAGGACTGCGCCTTCCCCCTTTTGGCGGGTATGATTTGTACTGATGATGCAGAACAGGCATTTAAAGATGCTGATTATGCACTTCTGGTTGGTGCTCGCCCACGAGGCCCAGGAATGGAAAGAAAGGATCTTCTTGAAGCTAATGCGGCGATATTCTCTGCGCAAGGGAAGGCTATAAATGACTATGCCTCCGAACATATAAAGGTGCTTGTAGTTGGAAATCCGGCTAATACAAACGCATTAATTACGCAGCGCAATGCTCCCAATATTAATCCCCGACAATTCACAGCTATGACTCGGTTGGATCATAATAGGGCGATGAGCCAAATTGCCAACAAAACAGAGTCAAGTATCAACGATATCAGTCATATGACGATATGGGGAAATCATTCTGCTACTCAGTATCCTGATCTTTATCATGCGCGAGTTGCCGGAAGATCTGCCATTGACATGGTTGACCAGGAGTGGTTCGAAAATGATTTCATACCCACAGTGCAGCAGCGTGGGGCAGCAATTATTGCTGCGCGAGGTGCCTCGAGCGCCGCCTCTGCTGCGAACGCAGCCATTGCTCATATGCGAACTTGGGCTCTTGGCTCGGCTGAAAATGACTGGATAAGTATGGGTGTGATCAGTGATGGAAGTTATGGGATTGCTGGTGGGTTAATTTACTCATTCCCTTGTACTTGTGATAATGGCGATTGGTCCATTGTTGAGGGATTAGATATTAACGATTTTTCTCGAGCTAAAATGATTGCCACTGAGAAGGAGCTTTTGGAGGAACGAGATGCCGTTTATCACTTGCTTCCATAGCCCGGTGAATAATCAATGCTCAATACAAGTGACAAATTACATTTTGGTGGTATGAAGCTGCCTGATATTTTTCAACGCAGTATTAGTGGCTGCGTATGCGTTGAATTGTAACAATCATTGTTAAAAGTTTGGTACGATCACCATCTCAAAACCAAACCCTAATATAAGGTAATTCTGTGGCGTTTTTAACTGTTGGTGATCAAGCTCCTTCTTTCTCTTTGAAGAATCAAAGAGGGGAATTGGTGTCTTTAGAGCAATTTAAGGGAAATAGTAATGTCGTCGTCTACTTCTATCCAAAGGCGATGACTCCAGGGTGCACAGTTCAGGCTTGTGGGATCCGAGACTCCAGTTCGAAGTTCGCTGAATTCAATACTGTTGTGTTGGGGATCAGTCCCGATTCTGTTGATCGATTGGTAAAGTTTGAAGATAAACAGGAGTTGAACTTTACTCTCCTTTCTGACGAAGATCATAGTGTCATTGAAAGTTTCGGTGCTTGGGACCTTAAAAAATTTATGGGGAGAGAATTTATGGGGGTATTGAGATCTACTTTCGTGATTGATACGGAAGGTGTGATTGTTCACGTAATGGAAAAAGTTAAGACTAAAAGCCATCATGATGATGCCCTTGATTGGATTTCCAGTAATCTTCATAAATAAATAGCTCAATTTTAATGTAATAAAAATTAAATGTATTAAGGAAATATTCTATGTTTTTCATCGCTGATGCTTATGCTCAAACTGCAGGTCCAGGTGAGCCTAACCCTATGGTAACTGTATTGATGTTTGCTGGCCTTTTTGCCTTCATGTATTTCTTGATTATCCGTCCACAGCGCAAGCGTCAAAAAGACCACGCTAATCTTGTTGATGCGCTAGTCAAGGGAGATGAGGTGGTTATGACAAGTGGAATGCTCGGTAAAATAACAAAAATCGAAGGGGATTATGTGGTGTTAGAAGTGAATAATAACTTGACACTCAAATTTCAGAAGGTCGCAGTTCATGCGGTCTTACCAAAGGGCACAATCAAAGCGATATAGAGCATCCAGTTAAATCAAACAAAGGCTTTCTGATAGAGAAAACGAAGATGGGTAGGTCAGAGACCGAAAAATCAAGTTCAAAACTTGTAATTGCCATTTCATCAACTGCTCTTTTTGACATGTCAGAAAGTCACTCAATATATGAGCAGGAGGGTGTTGAGGCATACTCCTGCTATCAAAGGCAACACGAGGACGACATTTTAGAGCCTGGAGAGGCACTTCCTCTTGTGTCAAAACTCTTAAGTATAAATGATCAACTAGAAGGGGATCCTCGGGTTGAGGTCATATTGCTATCTCGTAATTCTGCTGATACTGGATTACGAGTCTTTAATTCAATTGCCCATTATAATTTAGACATTAGCCGAGCAGCATTCTCAGGTGGAACCTCTCCCTATCGTTATGTGTCAGCGTTTAATTGCGATCTGTTTTTATCAACTAATGCAGGAGACGTAAGAAGCGCGCTAGATAATGGTGTTGCCGCGGCAACTTTGATACCCTCAAGAGGTAAGAATTCGGAGACCAATGATCTTCGATTTGCTTTTGATGGAGATGCAGTTCTTTTCTCGGACGCCTCTGAGAGAATTTTTAAAGAGAGAGGTTTGAAGGCTTTTGCGGATAACGAAAAGGCAGCGGCATGTGAGCCCTTGGATGCTGGACCATTTAAGAACTTTCTCATAGCACTGCAAGGATTGCAGTCCGAATTTAGTCCAGATACCTGCCCAATCCGAACTGCGTTAGTTACAGCTCGAGCTGCTCCGTCTCATGAGAGGGTGGTTCGAACCCTCAGAGATTGGAATGTAAGAATTGACGAAAGCTTGTTTCTGGGTGGTCTAAGCAAAGGAGACTTCTTAAAGTCTTTTGGTGCTGATGTCTTTTTCGACGACCAGCAAATGCATTGCAGCTCGGCGAGTGATTTTGTAGCTACGGGTCACGTCCCACATGGAGTATCTAATGAGTAAAATCCTTTTAATGATTACTTCCAATGGCTGAGGTAATTAGATCGAAGAAATTTCAGTTATACTCGGACGAAAAAATATTAAGTTGTTATTTAGACAAACCAAGGGGTGAGAATTTACACTTTCTCCAAGTTGAAATTAACGAGAGAGGACTTGAGTCGGAGTTGCACTGCAGACAGGCCATACATTCAAAAAAGTCCAGGCACTCCCCCCTATATTATGTGTTTTACCTATTAATTTTATGTCTTTTTTTAGGTCGATTCTCTAATCAGCTAAGCCAGTAACCTATTCTTTTTTAGTATAAAAAGCATATTTTATATATTTAAAATATATACTGCAGTCTAAGCTATTAATTTTAGTCTAGGTAATGTTATGAAGCTCCAACAATTAAGATACATCTGGGAGGTGTCACAGAACGATTTAAATGTCTCTGCAACGGCTCTTAGTCTTTATACCTCCCAACCAGGTATTAGCAAGCAAATTCGACTTTTGGAGGATGAGCTTGGAATAGAAATATTTGCGCGCAGTGGAAAGCACCTAACAAGAGTTACATTGGAAGGGCAAAAAATTCTTAAAATAGCTGGAGAAATATTAGACAAAGTTGAAAATATTAAGCAACTATCTAGAGATTATAGGAGTCCAGATCGTGGCTCCTTCTCCATTGCTACGACGCAGACTCAGGCGCGCTATGTGCTTCCCTCACTCATCAAACGTTTTTTAAATCGCTATCCAGATGTATCTTTAAACATGATCCAAGGAACACCAGCCCATATCTCTGAGGAGGCGATGGTTGGCTCTGTCGATCTTGCGATCGCGTATGAGGATCTGGAACTATTTAGTGATCTTGTACTGATGCCTTGTTATCGCTGGAATCGACGTATTTTGGTGCCCCCAGGCCACCCATTAGCAGAGAATCGTAGTATTACCTTGGAAGATTTAGTTACTCATCCAATTGTTACCTATCCGTTTGGAATTTCTGGGCGATCAAAGCGTAAGCAGGCATTCAAGAGAAATAATCTTGAGCCTAAAATAGTATTTACCGCAACAGATGCTGATGTAATAAAGACTTATGTGAGATTAGGTCTTGGTGTTGGTATTGTTGCTGAAATGGCATGTGATGAAGTTTGTGACCTTGATATTGTATCTATTGATGCATCCAATCTTTTCGAGTCCAGTATTACGAGTGTAGGTATACGGCAAGGAACCTATTTAAGGAGTTATATGTTCGACTTTATTGAAAAATTTGCGCCTCATCTAACCCGAGAGGTTGTTAAAGATGTTATGTTACTTAACAGTAAAGAGAAGCAGAATGATTTTTTTAATGTCGTTAAAATTCCAGACTACAGTTCAGTGCTATGAGTCCATTGCCTCGTCGATATATTTTCAGTAGAGTGATTCCCTCGATATACGGAGAAAATTAATGGAAATTGCCTGTTTGGATCTGGAGGGAGTTTTAATACCTGAAATTTGGATAGCCTTTGCAGATAAAACGGGTATAGACGAGCTTAGACGAACTACTCGCGATGAACCGGATTATGATGTCCTTATGGACTATCGCTTGAGGATACTTAGAGAGAATGGTCTTGGTATCAAAGAAATTCAATCAGTTGTTGCGACTCTTGAGCCTCTTGAGGGTGCAATTGAATTTGTTAATTGGTTAAGAGAGCGGTTCCAGCTCGTTATCCTATCGGACACTTTTTATGAATTTGCAATGCCGCTTCTGAAACCCTTGGGTTATCCAACTCTGTTCTGCCATAAGTTATTATGCGATGATCAGGGAAGGGTAGTTCAATATCAACTGCGTCAGGCTAATCCAAAGCGCCAATCGATAGTTGCACTTAAAAGTTTGTACTACAGAACTATTGCAGCTGGCGATTCGTACAATGACGTAACAATGCTGTCAGAGGCCGAAGCTGGAATTTTTTTCAAAGCGCCTGATAACGTGGTTGCAGAATTTCCTCAGTTCCCATCAGTGCATAGCTATGACGAACTGAAGTTAGAGTTTATAAAGGCAAGTAATAGGGAGCATTTACTTTAAGGGTTTGGACTTCTATCTTGGCTGATTGATCGTGGAGAAATTTGATGCAGGCAAAAGCTTCTAGCGCCGATCGCATTCGCGAAAAGAAAAAGATCTTTCTGGCTCGCGAGGCAAAAATCGTGAAGGCAGCTCTGGAGTTGCTTATCAGCGAAAACATAGATCGCGTAACGGTTTCAAAAATTGCGTCAAAAGCTGGTATTGGAAAGGGTACGGTCTATAAGCACTTCCTGACCAAAAATGAAATTCTTGTCAGAATAATGCTTGATTACGAGCAAAGCATATCAACTCGCTTAGCTGAGGGCCTTGAGGAAGCGAAGAAGGGTGATCCAGGCGCAGTGTCCAAAGCTTACTTTGAATCTAGATTAGCTAGGCCTCAGCTGGATAGACTGGTCCAAAAGTTAGAAGATAGGTTAGTTGATGCTGAGGACATAGAGTCCCAATTGGCCGAGGTATCAAGAATAAGACGATCCCATGAAGATGCTCTTGACACAATGATTACCAAATTGATTGGTGATGGAATCCTAGAGGATGTTCCATCGCACTACCATTCACTTTCATGCTGGGCACTTGCGCAAGGAGCCGTGGAGCTATATTTCAATAGAACTTTGGGAGATATTGAAGATACTGAAGCGCTGATGGGATTCATAACGAGTATAGGCGTTACTATGGGTAACAGAGGTCAATACCACCAGGCAGGAGATAAGCAGCCAAAGTCATTAAAAAAATGACTGATAAAGTTCTAGATAAGCTCTTCAGTGATTTACTCTCCTTAGAGGCATCCACCAACAAAAAGATACCTCCTGTACACCTATGGAAGCCAGAGCTTTCCGGAGATATGGATTTGGTTATCGATAGAGAGGGTCGGTGGATTCATGAGGGTGGAGAGATCAAGCGGCCCGCTCTTGTTAAGCTATTCTCTAGTATTTTAAAAAAAGAAGATAATGAATATTTCCTAGTAACGCCTGTGGAAAAGTGGCGAATTAAAGTAGATCTAGCTCCATTTTTCATAACCTCCGCTAAGAGAAATATTCGCGGTGATATACAAGCAATTAATTGTATGACCTCTGTTGGGGATAACGTCGTTGTCGGCCCTAATCACAAGTTATGGATAGAATACGAAATAGGCAGTGATGAACCGATCCCACTAGTTCATATCCGTTTTGGGCTGCCAGGTTTGCTTAGTCGTAACGTGTTTTATCAGATTGTGGAATGGGCTGATTGTGAGGAAGTAAGTAAGAAACGTCATCTTAAGATTACCAGTATGGGAAAAACATTTTCGTTGGGCCAGATCGACTAACAGATCCCTTAAGTGATGACCCAGGGATGTGAGGTGAGCATATTACATGTTTGGGTAGTTTGGTCCCCCTGAACCCTCTGGCACAATCCAGTTTATATTTTGACTTGGTTCTTTTATGTCGCACGTTTTGCAATGGACGCAATTTTGCGCATTTATTTGGAAACTATTACTCCCATCGTCTTTTTGAACAATTTCATAAACTCCAGCGGGGCAGTACCTTTGAGCTGGTTCATCAAATTGATGCAAGTTGTATTCAATAGGTAGACTAGGATCTTTCAGGGTTAGGTGGCAGGGCTGATCTTCCTCGTGGTTGGTATTTGACATGAACACAGAGGACGCCTTGTCGAAGCTGATAACGTTGTCTGGTTTGGGATATTCAATTTTTTTACACTCAGTAGACGACATCATCGTAGCATGGTCGGGAATTGAATCTCTCAGGGTGAACGGGAGCTTTCCACCAAAAATATTTTGCTCTATCCAAACGAATGCTGATCCGATAAGCAGCGGGAACTTATGCATCCAGCCCGAGAAATTTCTGGACCTGTAGAGCTCATCATATAACCAGGAGGATTCAAAGTTTTGTTCAAACGAATTTAGATCTGATGAGGCCCGGTCTCCGGATTCGAGCTCTTGTGCAATAGTCTCCGCGGCCAGCATGCCACTTTTCATTGCCGTATGGTTTCCTTTTATTTTGACCGAGTTCAATGTGCCTGCATCGCAACCAATTAACATACCGCCAGGGAAGTGCATTTTTGGTAGTGAATTTAAACCGCCCTTTATTATTGCTCTAGCACCGTAGGTTAATCTCGTTCCGTTTTTTAGATATTTAATAGTGTCAGGGTGATGCTTCCAGCGTTGGAATTCTTCAAAAGGACTCAAATGCGGATTACTGTAATTAAGATCTGTAATCAGACCGATATACACTTGGCAGTTTTCGGCGTGATAAAGAAACGCTCCTCCACCAGTTCCGCTCTCTTGTAGAGGCCAACCAAGGCCATGGACTACTAATCCCTCTTCGTGCTGCTCAGGGGGGATTGACCAGATTTCTTTGATACCGATGCCATAGTGCTGAGGGTCCTTTCCATCAGCCAACCCGAATTTAGATATTAGCTGCTTTCCAAGGTGTCCACGGCAACCCTCAGCAAAAAGTGTGTACTTTGCGTGCAATTCCATTCCCTGCGCATAACTGGCCTTCTGAGATCCGTCATGCCCAATCCCCATGTCGCCGGTGGCGATACCTTTTACAGATCCATCGGCGTGATAAACGATCTCAGAGGCAGCGAAACCAGGGTATATGTCCACCTCGAGCATTTCCGCCTGCTCTGCCAACCAGCGGCATAAATTACCCATAGAAACGATATAATTACCATTATTATGAGTTGGCTTTGGAATGAAGAAATTTGGTAGTTTGAACGATCGCTTTTTGCTTGTGTAAAACAGGAAATTATCTTTTGTAACTTTTGTGTTTAGGGGAGCTCCACGCTCTGCCCAGTCCGGTATGAGCTCATTTAGCGCTCTTGGCTCAAAAACTGCCCCAGAGAGAATATGGGCGCCCACTTCAGACCCTTTTTCGACAACGCAGACTGAGATTTGAGGATTCAACTGTTTGAGTCTGATAGCTGAGGATAGTCCGGACGGCCCTGCACCAACGATGACAACATCGTACTCCATTGATTCTCTTTCCAAAACGCGACCTCCAATTTGTTCACTGGTTGCTTCGAAGAATGTCTTTGATACTGTAATTCTAGCATAACAGTTCATTTTTTAAGACTATGGGGAGCTTAAATACATAGATTTTTCGGGATGTTAAAGTTGACCAATGGGTCGTAAGCTGGGTGGCGCTGAGTTGATTTTTTAGTCTTGATTCGGCAAGATGTTGGCCTGAAAAATGTCGAAGATATCTCCTCTTCGTCGTCTTAGCTGTTTCACGTACATTTTATTGAGGATGACCATGAAAGTTCTGGTAGCCGTTAAACGTGTTGTAGATTACAACGTAAAAGTTAGGCCTAAAAGTGATGGATCGGATGTAGATTTGGCAAACGTAAAAATGTCAATTAATCCATTTTGCGAAATTGCGGTAGAGGAAGCAGTTAGATTAAAGGAAAAGGGAGTTGCTACCGAAATTATCGCAGTAACGGTAGGGCCTCAGCAAGCTCAAGAGCAACTTAGAACTGCGCTCGCCTTGGGAGCTGATAGGGCCATATTGGTTTTGACAGATGCAGTAATGGAACCTTTAGGAATTGCAAAGTGCTTGAAAGCAGTCTGCGATACAGAATCGCCAGACATAATTTTAATGGGTAAACAGGCAATCGACGGAGATAATAACCAAACAGGACAAATGTTGGGAGCTTTGATGGGTATTGGGCAAGCGACATTTGCTTCCGAGTTGACGGTTGATGGGAATACTGCCAGCGTTACAAGAGAGGTTGACGGAGGTTTGCAGACGCTGTCTCTAAGTCTTCCGGTGCTAGTAACTTCTGATTTACGGTTGAATGAACCGCGTTATGCATCTCTTCCTAATATCATGAAAGCCAAGAAAAAGCCCCTCGAATCAACCAGCCCCGATGAACTGGGAGTCGATATAGCGCGCCGCGTAACTCAAGTAAGCGTTGAATTGCCTGCGGAGCGGCAGGCAGGTATAAAAGTTGAGGACGTTACTCATCTTATTGATAAACTGAAAAATGAAGCAAAGGTGATTTCATGAGTGTTTTAATTATTGCTGAGCATGATAACGAATCTTTAAATTCTGCTACCCTAAACTCTGTCACTGCCGCTAATGTAATTGGCGGAGATATTCACATCTTAGTTGCAGGCCATAATTGTGCATCAGTGGCAGAGCAGGCTGCTAAAGTCGCCGGTGTTTCAAAGGTGTTGAATGCAGATTCATCTGCATATGAACATGCGCTAGCAGAAAATGTAGGGCTACTGATCTCGGACATAGGGTCTAGTTATTCGCATATACTTGCAACGTCTACGACAAATGCAAAGAACATTATGCCGCGAGCTGCAGCTCTGCTAGATGTACAAGCTATCTCTGACATTTCTGCGGTAATTGATTCTGAAACTTTCAAGCGGCCAATTTATGCAGGAAACGTCATCGCCACTGTAAAGAGCAGTGACTCGATTAAGGTGATTACTGTTCGGGGAACTGCATTTGATGGGGCTCCTGATAGTGGTGGTTCTGCCGCGATAGAAACTGTTTCCAGTGCTCATGATGCTGAAAAGTCAAATTTTGTGAGTGAAGAAATGGCTAAATCAGATAGGCCAGAGCTTACCGCAGCGGAGATTGTTATCTCAGGTGGCAGAGGAATGGGTAGCGGTGATAATTTTGAGTTACTCAATGGTATTGCCGATAAACTTGGCGCGGCAATCGGGGCATCGAGAGCAGCAGTGGACGCAGGCTTTGTGCCCAACGATATGCAGGTAGGGCAGACAGGTAAAATTGTAGCTCCAGATCTGTATGTGGCCGTAGGAATCTCTGGAGCTATTCAACATTTGGCTGGGATGAAGGATAGTAAGGTGATTGTCGCAATTAATAAGGATGAGGAAGCCCCTATTTTTTCTGTTGCTGATTACGGTCTAGTCGCTGATTTGTTTGTGGCGCTTCCGGAGTTCGAAGAAGCTCTCTAAGTGAGTTTTCTGTTGTTAGAAAGGCTAGTCTTTAGGCCTTTTTGTAGGAGCTCCAGGTCTTATTCATCATAGATATCAAGCCAATAATAAAAGTCGGTGTCATCAGCCATAACGAATTCTTGGTTTTGGGATATTTGAGGTTCAACGTTTAAAACGGTCTGGTTAACTCCGTTTGGTGTAACAGATTCGATTGGAAATAGCATAAAACTTATGAAAAAACAGCTCGAAATGGTTGCCAATATCCAATAGAAATTCGGTAGTCGTCTCGGTTGTTGTTCAAGTGCCATTCGACGAGCATTAGCGAGTCGAAACAAATCTTTAGGCTTTGTCATTTTTTCAAGGACTTCTAAATCCTTTTGAAAACTTGTTCGCTTACTACTATCAGTCATTGTTTACCTCTAACGTATTTTTCAATTTGCTAATTGCTCGTGAGTAATGTGTTTTTACGCTTCCCTCTGAGCAAGCCATCAAATTGGCAGTTTCTTGAGTGCTATACCCCTCCCAACATCTCATCATAAATGCTTGCTTTTGCCGATGGGATAATTGCTCGATACACCGAGAAAGTTCATGGATATTTCGTTGTTGTAGAAATTGTGCGTCAGGTTCAGATGTACCGGACGCAGTAGCGCTATAACTCTCCCAATCGAGGTAGTAATCGCCTTCCGTTGTAATAGCTTTTGATTTAAAAAAAATTCTATCTTTTTTTTCTTTAACTTTTTTTAACTTAATTTTATCTGCTAAATTTATTAAGCAGAAGTAAGATTGAATTTCATGAAGTCCGTCTTTACGCTTAGAATTAATTCTTAAAGATAAATTAATTTTAGCGTAAGAACTTAAAACCATAATTTATAGACC
>ERZ802822.1789-NODE-1789-length-12621-cov-7.820472_pt1 | contig 12621 bp, 9 predicted proteins | sample MGYA00345649_ERZ802822 | MGnify/ENA primary metagenome ERZ802822 (study PRJEB30503, sample SAMEA104212359) | marine metagenome | biome: Westerlies Biome; feature: [SRF] surface water layer (ENVO:00010504) within the epipelagic zone...; material: water...
AAAGAAGCCGCTCATATGGTAAGCGGCTTCCCTGAGATATCCTGAAGTTTTGACGTTAGAAAAGCTTATAACGTATCGCCAAATCATATCGAGCACCACCCTGCACTGCTTGCAAAGTTTGAGCTTTAGATAAGCCATACACGTGTACAGTCTCCTCAAGAATATTTAGGCCAGAGGCATAAATAGTTACTCGATCATTATACTCGTAGGTGATTCCTAAATCTAACTGCCCAAAGGCTTCAACATTAGTTGGGTTGGTCGTAGTACCTTGGCCTTGTCCAGCACCAGCTAAGAAGTCATCGCGCCAGTTGTATGCAAGTCGCACGGATAACCCATCTTTGTCATAGAAACCAACCAAGTTGGCAGAGTCACTCAGTCCGTTAAGTACAAATTGTCCCTCCAGAGAGTTCATATTATCGTACCCAACATCAGCTTCTGCAAATGTCGCATTAGCTATAAAACCATAGCCAGTATCACCAAAGTTGTGTTGAAGATTTACCTCAATACCATCAACTCGAGCCTTCTTCTGATTAACTGGCTGTGTAACGCGCCAAATCAAATCTGGATCACCCGGTGCCCCTGAAATAGTATCTCCATCAACATACGGGCTATCTTGGTAGTTATCTAAGATATACTGGGCCACAACTGTATACTGGCTCGGATCAATGCCACTCTCTGCAATAGCCTGATCCCACAACGCTCCACCAACGATATTTGGAATAGTACCTAAAGTTCGCTCTCCAATACCTGAACCAATGAACTTATCTACATCCTTATCAAAGTAACCAACGGACAAGTAGCTACCCTCACCATAGTACCATTCGGCAGATAGATCTAGGTTCCTAGAGAGAATTGGCTCTAAATCAGGATTACCAGCCGAGGCGCTTGCCAGGCCGTCTGCATAGAACTGCGTACTATTGGCTGTCAGCCCTCCCTTGATATCATTGTAGCTCGGCCGCGTAATAGATTCACTAAACGACGCTCTTAAGATGACGTCTTCGACCACCTCAATATCAAAGTCGAGACTAGGAAGTAAGAAACTGTAATCGCCATAGAAAGGTGTTGGGGCTGATCCATCATCTACCTTTGGAGTGATGTATAACTCATTACCAGCCTGGGACCATCTTGTTCCATCATATTCTGACGTTACTGCTTGAGATGTGATGTCTGTCTGTTCATATCTAAGGCCCATGTACAAGTTTGTAGGCATTCCAGATACTTCAGTATTTAAGCTATATCTGACAAATGCAGCTTGAGATTCCTCAAGAGTATAAATATTACTATATCCTGAAACGTTGTTACCTCCCCACTCAGTCGATGCACAGTAGCCTGTTCCACAGTCGCCAGTTGCCTCATAGTCAGCACCGCTTGCAACATAAGAGGCCTCACCGACGGCAATTAAGTCTTCCAATGACGCAGTAAAGAACTCTGTCTGAATCTGCCCGTACTCACCGTCGTAGTCATGACCTGATAATTCATCGAATTGGCCGGCGATCGTAGCCCGGTTAACGACATCGGCAAGATCCCCAGGATTTGTGCTACCTCCCCAGTTATTCAATTGGACAAAGTTAGAAACGGCTCTGTTGTCTACATCTGAAATTTGAACACCAAAATCAATAGTAGAATTATCAGAGAACTCCCAAGTCCCACTAAATGTAGTCTGTTCGATATTCATCTCTGCGGCATCGTTACTAAAGGTACTACCCGTCACAATCATATCGTTCTTTTGCATTTGACGGTTTTCTTCAGCTGGGTTACCAGAATTCAAATCAAGGATCATTACGGGCATGTCATAGCCAGTCACAAATGTCTGGCCAACCTTATTGAAGTTAGCCATGGTGATCAGTGAACTGGTTCCATTTGGACTATTCGCACCAGTCTCAGCGGAGGAATCATGCCAATCCAATTTCAAGTTAAGACTATCATTGACTTGTAATTCAAAGTTCAAACCGAGAGAAGAATTGGTATTTGTACGTCCATCTTCACCAGTTCCCATTGCAAAGTCAGCATTGTTCACCCGCTCAGAGTAAAAAATAGGGCTTGAGATAGGGCCATCGCTCCACTCACTGGTCTGGGATAATGCCGCAGTGTTCGAGAACCACGCCGACATGTCGCTGTAGGAGCGCTCAAGGTCAAACTCAGATCGAATAAAATCCATAGTCATTGTTAGAGAATCAGATGGGGCCATTTGCAAAACAATCTGGCCATTTGTTCGCTCGCTTCGATACTCGGCAATGTTATACGCCATGGACTGTGGCAGCGAGTAATTAGCATCTGCAGTCAGCGGACGATTAACCTGATTTTCATCAGTCGCTAGCTTTTGATCGGCACCATCCCCCGATCGAGTATAATATCCTCCGACACTTGCGGCGTTAACACCATTATTTCTTTCCTGTCGACTTGCAATAACTGCAATGCCTATGGTCTCATCGGCGAAGGTATCCATATAGATACCAGAAAATTCAGGGGTGTACTCATCCCCAACTCGAGTCGACGTATCATTGACCGTCTTTACAGACAAACTTCCAACAGAATCAGCTTCAAGAGGCTTAGGAGTAGAGATGTTAATCGTTGATCCAATTCCACCGGAGGGCACATCGGCTCGGGCTGTCTTGTATACTTGGACGCCGGCCACACCCTCGGAAGCTAAATCACCGAAATCAAATGACCGACTCGCTCCATTGTGCGTTGGCATCTGGCGACCATTCAACGTTACTAAGTTGTACTCAGGACCAAATCCACGCACAGTAACCTGACTACCCTCTCCCCGGCTCCTTGAGATCGAAACACCCGTGATTCGTTGAAGAGATTCAGCCAAATTAGCATCAGGGAATTTACCAATGTCTTCCGCAGAGATTGCATCCACTACACCTCGAGAATCTCGCTTGACGTCCATTGAGGCCTTTAAACTGCCTCGAATTCCGCCCTCGACAATAATTTCCTCTATAACTGGTTCATCATCCTGCGCATAGGCAGGTGAGTATGTGCCGACTAAAGCCAGTGCAACGCTAGATGCAAGTAGACTCTTTCTGAATACCATTTTAAAACCCCTAAATTGTGTTCGTTCTACGTTTTTTTATATTGAATCAAGGTATCACAGCCTTCAGGTCATTCAAAGCTTAACAACCCATTCAATTGAGAAAGTTGACCCAATGATAAGAGTAAAACAGTATGGTTTTCCAAACTTCAAGTTTGAGATTAAAGGCACTAAATATGAGATAAAACGACATTATCCTTGTAAGTTAACAATAAAATCTTTGGCATTTGGTAATTGACAGCATTTTTCGTAGTTACTGTGATCACTTTTATTAATTTTAATCTACCTGTTGCCCGTTCAAATAGGCCATTATACTGAATCTTGAAATATGTCTTTATCTGGAAATTGAAACCTATAAATCTAGGCTATCAAAGGCTGGGCAAGCTGTACCTTAGGATCAATATTTTTTATAATGAAGATCTGAATTCGCTCTAAAATCTCGAGCGTTATCTCAAAAGGGAATCTCATGGGAAAGCTTATTACTGAAACGGTTACCAGTGTGCACCACTGGAACGATACGCTGTTTAGCTTTAAAACAACAAGAGACGCTGCGTTTAGATTCAAGAATGGTCATTTTGTCATGATTGGCTTGGAACACGAGGGCAAACCTCTCATGCGTGCCTACAGTATAGCGAGCGCAAATTATGAAGATGAGCTAGAGTTCTTCAGTATTAAGGTTGAGAACGGTCCGCTAACCTCCAAACTACAGCATTTAAAACCTGGTGATGAAATTTTAATCGGCAAGAAACCAACGGGCACGCTCATCACCGATGAAATGCTGCCTGGAAAGCATCTTTATCTTATTGGCACCGGCACTGGTCTCGCGCCTTTCATGAGTATCATTAAGGATCCGGAGGTCTATGAACAATTCGATAAAATTATTTTGGCTCATGGTGTCAGATATATCTCAGAATTAGCATATGAGAACTATATTCAAAATGAGCTGCCGCAACATGAATACTTTGGCGAATTCGTTAGAGAAAAATTAATTTACTACCCTTTGGTAACTCGCGAGCCTTTCAGAAATAATGGCAGAATCACTGAGATGATGACTTGCGGGAAGCTCTTTCTAGATCTACCAATGCCATTACCATCTACAAAAGATGATAGATTCATGTTGTGTGGCAGTCCAAGTATGTTAAAAGATATGTGTAAGATACTTGAAGATCGAGGATTTACAGAGGCTCGCAATGGTCATATGGGGGAGTTTGTCATAGAGCGTGCTTTTGTGGAAAAGTAAATTTTCTATGCCAAAAAAAAGGCCGCAACTAGCGGCCTCTCTCGATACTTCTCTTTCTAAGACTCCACAGTTAATAAGCCGCGCATGCTATACGAATGTCCTGGGAAAGAGCAAAAGAACGTATAGCCATCTCCGATAGTCAATCCGTCTGTGGAGAAAGACACGCTGGTAGACTGCCCGCCCCCGATTACCTCAGAATAAGCGATAACCCTCGCATCACCCGACGGGACATACTCTGCGGCGAGGCCAGCACTCATTCCTGCGGTGGCGACTGGCTGCACATCTGCGGACTTACTCAAAACCCAATTATGTCCCATTATTTTTTCTGGGAGCTGGCCACTATGTTTGAGGTTTACCGTCACAGAACCACAACTTTTTTCAACGGACATCGCTGTGGAACTAAATCGCAAATAGTCTCCCACCTCTATATCAAACGAGCAGGCCGCGTAGGTCAAACTACTAGAAACAGAGAGGAAAAAAAGTAAGGCGCTACTAAATATTAATTTCATGAAAACTCCAATGTGTGCATGTGGCTTTATGTGAACAAAATACGCACCCAGGGCATACTTGGATTTAAAAAACGCCTCTTCTCTATTAACGTAAAAGCACGCCACTTAATCAGCGATGAATCAGAAGAAAGGCAAATGAAATCTAAATACAACTGTCCCAATAACAGAGGATGTTGGATGAGCATAATCGCAAGATGACGATGAAAGCCTCGGATTGTCACCACAAAGCATCAGGAGGCCATTATCACTGGAGCGCACACGTTTAATAATACGCCCAACTTTTTCATCATTAACGACAATAATATCTCCGACAACTGGTGCTTTGGAGCGGCGGGTGACAACGAAGTCTCCCGCGCTCAAAGCAGGATGCATACTGCTACCTTTGACCTGAAACAGATTAAGCATTTGCTAAAATTGGTTGAATCACAGCTAGTGCAGGCGGGTAAGGAGCAATCACAGATTGAGTTTCAACTCCCTTGGTAGCCCAAAATATTTCAGCAAATCGGTTAACGCTATCCAGTAAGTTCTCTCCATTCTCGCGAGCGATACTCTGCTTACATTTCGATGCTTGCTGCATGATCGTATGAACAAGCTCATGCACCTCAGGGTAAGCTTCAATTTGTGGCGTCTTGAAGTAGTCGCCCCAAATGGTGGCAATGTCATGCTTTATGGTCGTGGCATGAGATTCTTTTTGATCAGTTAAACGTACTAGCTGAGCTGAATCGGCTTTGGAGGTAACAGTATCGCCCAGCTCAGCGATGAGGTCCAAAAGTCTGATAACACTCAGAACTCCTATCTGGGCGGTTGCAGGGTCATAAATTTTGCATGGTATATCGCAATGAGCTTGCACTTCTTTTATTCCAAACATTAGAGTCCTCCTGATATGTCAGTTGATATTAATTTGTTCATCTTAACTTTCGTTTTCATCAAAATATTACTTCGGCTGAGCCGCGATAGAAGATAAAATCCGATGCACGTCATCATCATGGCAATGAATCCGTGATCATGCCAAACTCCATCATGATCACCAGTATGAGCTGACAATCCGCTCGAAACGGTCAAAAGCATAGTTGTTAAAAGCAATTTCATTAGGGATATTTCCTTTTTTTCAGTGAGTTTAAGTCAGTCTAAAATTTCGCTTGATCGTCAGCCCCTACATTATCTTGAAGCAAGACCGACGGTTTACTATATTCAAATTTGAATAGAACTATAAGGCTATATTTATATTTAGACAACGCATGCCCGTTATTTGAGGCAACTCATCGCAGATCCTACAAAGCTAATCCAAATAAATTGACAACTAAAATCAGAACGGTCATTAACACACTAGCGTTATGAAGTTTTTTAAATAATTTCTCATTTCCCTCATCGCGGCTTTTGTTTGTCATTGGAATTAGCAGATATGCCAATAATCCAAGAGTCAAAGTGACGAGACAAATCCAGAGTTGATAACTCGCATCACTAGCTAGGGCTGAAATTGCACCGGCGGTACCCATTACCACCAGAACAACAAAGAACTTGGGGAATACTTTCCTTAAAAATGGCCCAGCTTGATCTGGCCCCAAACTACGAAATACTGTAGGAGCAATAACAGCGGTCTGGAATAAAATAACTCCTACTACTAGACCATTCAAAAAGGTTAGTAAATTGCTCGTCATACTGATTTCTCCCTAAGTATTAACGTCCTGTAGTAATTGCTTTGGTGCTAATGGCACCGGTAAATCAGAAAATCCCATATTGAATAACGCAAAGCCAAATTTATCCGCATATTGCTCGATTATTTTGGAAACAGGCGTTCCTGACCCATGACCTGCTTCCTTTTCAATACGGATTATCATAGGATTTGGGCTTAAATTTTTATCCTGTAAATGCGCAGCAAATTTAAATGAATGAGCAGGAACTACTCGATCATCGTGGTCACCTGTCGTTACCATAGTTGCAGGATAGGCTCGCTCTTGGACGTTGTGCACTGGAGAGTAAGATTTCAAATAACTAAACATCTTCTCACTTTGGTCTGAGGTTCCATAATCATACGCCCAGCCTGCGCCAGCTGTGAATGTATGGTAGCGAAGCATATCGAGCACGCCCACTCCCGGCAGAGCTACAGCCATTAAATCTGGACGCTGAGTCATTACGGCTCCCACCAATAAGCCACCATTTGAGCGCCCATTTATTGCCAGAAATTTCGACGAGGTAAATTGATTTTTAATTAAATACTCTGCAGCCGATATAAAATCATCAAATACATTTTGTTTATTTAGCTGAGTTCCTGCGGTATGCCAACGCTTCCCATATTCACCTCCTCCTCGTAAATTGGGTACAGCATAGATACCTCCCTGCTCCAACCAAAACGCATTAACTGTGCTGAACGATGGAGTAAGGCTAATATTAAAACCTCCATATCCATAGAGCATCGTTGGATTCTTTCCATTAAGTTCGATTCCTTTTTTGTGAGTGATCATCATTGGAATCATTGTGCCGTCTTTTGATGGGTAAAAGACTTGTTTAGAGACAAAATTATCGCTAGCAAATTCAACGCCAGATGTTTGATAAACCGTCGAGACATTGGTCTGTAAGTCCAGAGCAAAACTAGTTGATGGTGTTATGTAATTGGAGAAAGAGTAATACAGGGTGGTGGCTTCTTTCTTTCCCGTTATGGCGCTTGCACTGCCCATTCCTGGGAGAGGGATTTCTCTGATCAAATTTCCACTGTAGTCATACTGATATACTCGTGAGAGAGCATCAATCATGTACTCAGCAAAAAAGTAGCCGCCGCCCTTAGATGGAGATAGAACGTTTTCTGTCTCGGGAATGAAATCTATCCAATTCTCTGGTTGGGGATTCTTTGCATCAACACTGATAATTCTCTGATTAGGCGCATCCATGTCAGTAACAATAAAAAGAGTTGAGCCAGAGTTATCGATGACATAGGCCTCATGATCAGTATTCTCCAAAATAGTCACCAGCGCTGAATTTGGAGAGGACAGATCTTGTATAAAGAGATCATTACCTGAAGTAGAGGTCGCTCCAGAAATTACGAGATATCGTTCGTCCTCTGTTACTCGTCCACCCACATAACGACGCTTTTGGCCCTCTAATTCTCCAAATATTACCTGATCCAAACTTTGATGCTCGCCAAGCTTGTGGAAGTATAATTTGTGATGATCTGTCTTTGATGACAACTCGCTACCTGACGGCTTATCATAACTTGAGTAATAAAATCCCTCGTTTCCTTTCCATGAAATACCAGAGAACTTGACGTCAATAATTGGCTGCTCCAATATTTCTTTTGTCTTAGCGTCAATTACAACAATTTTTCGCCAATCACTCCCTGCTTCTGAGATAGCATAAGCAGCAAGCGATCCGTCCTTTGAAAAACTCAAACTAGACAGCGAAGTGGTGCCGTCGTCGCTAAAGGCATTAGGATCTAAAAATACCTCGGTAGCACCATCTCCACCTGTGCGGTAAATAACGTATTGATTTTGCAGCCCCGTATTTTTGTAAAAATAAGTAAATTCACCCTCCATAAAAGGAGTGCCAACCTTTTCATAATTCCAAAGCTCAGTCAGGCGCTCCTTGATCTGATTTCGATAAGGGATGTTTTTTAAATATTCGAAGGTAACGTTGTTTTGATTGTCTACCCATTGCTCAGTTTCATCGCTCAAGTCATCCTCTAACCAGCGAAATGGGTCGTTAACAACCGTACCAAAGTAGTTATCTGTAACATTTATTTTCTTTGTCACTGGGTAGTCCATAAAAATATTATTCGTATTAGTTTTTGACGTCTCAGTTGTCACCAAACCTTCTTTACATGATGTGTTTAACAGGCTGATGCAAATCATTGGCAGCAGTAGTTTTTTCATATAACTTTTCCATTCAAATAGAGGCATGGAGTACGTTTCACATGCGTCATTTCTTCATACTCAGTCAAATTGAATTTGGTTTTCGAACATGATTTTTCGATAGCACAATCAATCAAGAATAGTTAGCCAAAAACTATTTTGGCTAGTAAATGACACTTTTAGTCTTTGCGAAAATGTCCATCAACGTTCGCGGCCATCCAAACAAAAGCAGCGTAAGCCGCAACATTTTGCGCGATGTCTGACTTGTCTATTTTGTCCAGAGTATCATCGGCTGTATGGTGATAATCAAAATAATCCCATCCATTCTGTTTCAATGTAACAGCTGGAACTCCCAATTCTCTCAACGGACCAATATCTGGACCACCTGAGGCATTATTATCCCCTCGACCAATTCCCAGAGGCTCAAGCACTTTATGCATAGCTTCTGCCAGGAATAGCTTTTCTTGGGCAAAATTCGTATCAAACTTCCATATTCTCCCTGCCCCAAAATCAGACTCGGCACCGACAATGTGCTTATCAAGTCTATCCCTGTACTTTTTTGCGTACGCTTTTGCGCCAATAAGGCCAACTTCCTCTGACCCAAACATAACGATTCGAATAGTGCGTCTGGGTGTCTTATTTAAATCTAAAATCAGCTTTGCTGCCCCCACAGTGATTCCTATTCCTGCGCCATCGTCTATCGCTCCGGTCCCCAAATCCCAGCTATCTAAGTGACCTCCTATCAAAACTATCTCATCAGTTTCACCGGGAATTTCAGCGATCACATTACCTGATATAGCTTCACCATGAGAAATAACATCTAGAACGACATTAACCTCTACGGTCCCTTTTAATAAGGCCCTCTGCAGTTGATCAGCATCTGGGGCCGATAGTGCTGCAACAGGTACCTTTGTCACATCATCCTCGTATGTCATCTGACCAGTATGAGCAAACCGATGGTGATCAGTCCCTACCGATCTGATTAAGGCCGCAATTGCACCTCTTTTCCCAGCCTCATTAGCTGCACCAGATCTTTTCCTCACAGCTATCCCATAACCAGATCCACCCTGAGTGCGGGTCATGTACTCATCAACAAAAACAATTTTCCCTTCTAGTCCTTTTACAGGAGAGTCCTTTAGATCCTGTAGAGTAGGAAAACTAACTACTTCACCAGTCACACCATCTGGTGGAGTAGAAATACTTCCACCAAGGGCTGTAATGACAAGATTTTGAGGATAGGGAGAGATTATTTGTGCTTGCTCAAACTTTCTTTCCCAATGCTTGACCAAAAACGGCTCTGTCCTAATATTTGAAAATCCAAGTTCTCTAAATTTTCTCTCACCCCAAGATCGAGCACGCGCTTCAGCTTCACTTCCCGCCAGTCTTGGTCCAATCTCCGTAGTCAAACTCTCCACAATTTCAAAACCCACATCGCTCGCTAATCCTCTTTTAATAAGGCTCTTGGCTTCTTTATACACTGCCTCATCGGATGCGTAAGAAAGAGGTGCAGCGAGTAATAAAACAAAACCTCCCAATACACAACTCAATAAAATATTTCTTAATTGCAAAATTTTCAAAATCTAATCACCTTAATTATTGCGAAACTATGTTTATCCAGTTTAGATTCCAAGACCCACCAATCGCATTGATTTTTAAAACTTGGTTACCGGCGGCTAAATCAAAGACAGCGGAACTCGTCGTCCAAGCTTGCCAGCCTCCAGTGTCGGGTATATTTTGATTATCAACTTTAATACCATCTACCAGAACCTCAAAACCACTGCTGCCTCCTAAGCTTGCGACACGGTACTCAACAAAGTAACTTCCCGCGCTGGCTACATTAATTTTGTACTCAACCCAATCTCCTGAGTCAACATAACCAATATTTGAACCACCGCCAACATCAGAGCTAGTCTCTGTCTGAATACCGTCCATCGCGCTGTAGTCCTCAGCCTGAATCAACCCTGGGACTGGATGTATGATAGGAGACTCTCCGCCCGTGCTTCCACTCTCATCGAGATTGTCTCCAAGGGTATCAGTATCATTGTAGGTCAGCCCAAAACCATACGAAAATAACGGATCATAGTTAATATCATTTCTATTTAATTCAAATTGCGACTTTGATTTTGGCCATGAAAACGATAATTTTCCTTTGAAGTCATTATTCACCATTCCATTATTGCCTTTGAAAATAACATCAGCCACGCCGATGCCCTCAGAGCCAGGAAGCCAGGAAGCTACAAACGCATCTGAGGCATTTAATTCAGGATTTACCCACAATGGTCGACCTGAAATAAATATAGATACGACAGGGATACCTTGCTCTTGTAGAGATTTTAGTAAGGCAAGATCAGATTTATTGCCAGGCTGATATTCTAGAGAACTGATATCTCCATTTCCCTCTGCATAGGGAGTCTCACCAAAAACAACAATAGCCACATCAGGAACTGGTCCATTAAAACTGCCACCGACACTAAGTTGGACAGAGCCTCCTCCCGATGTAACCGCCTCTTGGATTCCATCATAAATAGAAGTTCCACCAGGGAAATCTGAATTACTGTTGCCGGTTCCTTGCCAGGTCACAGTCCAGCCGCCACTCTGCTGGCCAATGTTGTCTGCACCACTACCCGTTACTAGTACGCTTAAGTTGCGACTTAGCGGAAGAAGACTATTCTTATTTTTTAACAATACCAATGACTCACGTACTGCTCTCCTAGCCACTGCTCGATGTTCCGATGCGCCAATCAAGGACGTAATACTCGCGTAACTTCTTTCGGATGGCTTAACCTGATCTAGCAATCCAGTTCTTGCTTTAACTCTAAGTATCCGTGTTACTGCATCATCTATCCGAGTCATGGAGATACTGCCGTCATTGACCTCAGCTCGAGTATTTTGAACAAAAGCTCGCCAGTCACTCGGCACCATTATCATATCCACTCCAGCATTAATCGCCGCAGCGCACTGGCCATTACTGCAGCCAGGCACCTGTGCATGACCATTCCAGTCACCAATCACAAAGCCATCGAAGCCCATCTGTTGCTTAAGAATATCTGTTAGTAACTCACCACTTCCATGGACTTTAGTACCGTTCCAGCTGTTATAGGTTGCCATAATTGTTTGAACACCAGCGCCGAGGGCGGATATATAACCTTTGCCATGAATATCTCTGAGCTCTGTCTCAGAGACTTCAGTATTTCCTTGATCCGTCCCGTTAGTGGTCCCACCATCACCAATAAAATGTTTGGCGGTAGCTACCACCCTATCGGGCCCAAACAAATGATCACTGCCTGCTGCCCCCTGGAGTCCCTTAACCATTTCGTCCATATAGGCCTCCACAATTTCTGGATCCTCCGAATAGCCCTCATAACTTCTTCCCCAGCGATCATTCCTAACAACAGCTGCGACTGGAGAGAACACCCAATCGATACCAGTGACGGCAACCTCTAGCGCCGTAATCTCCCCAATCTCTCGAATCAGGTCCGGATTGTTTGTAGCTCCGAGTCCAATATTATGTGGGAAAATAGTGGCTCCTATAACATTATTGTGGCCATGCACCGCATCTGTTCCCCAAATAACTGGAATGCCAACTCCACCGTCACTTTTGTCGGTGCTTGCAATAAAAAAAGTGTCCGCTAGTGAGACCCAGTCGTTGACAGATGATTGCTTTCCGTTAGGCCAACTTCCTCCTCCATTAAGTACCGAACCAAGATTATATTGACGCACATCAGCCGCCGTCACGGAGCCAATCTCTGCCTGTACCATCTGACCGATCTTTTCATCTAAAGACATACGACTAAGAATTTCAGAGACGATAGATTCGACATCTAAATCAATTGGATTCTTTACCAATGGCCAGAAACTAAGAGATTTCACCACAACAGATCTAGTTTTAGATGCCGAATTAGCAGCACTATCTACAGCGCTATAGGTTAGGGTGTATGTCCCTGCGGCACTTGGGTCAACAGAGCCTGTTGTGACAACACGAACAGAACCATC
>ERZ802822.1790-NODE-1790-length-12616-cov-9.218997_pt1 | contig 12616 bp, 8 predicted proteins | sample MGYA00345649_ERZ802822 | MGnify/ENA primary metagenome ERZ802822 (study PRJEB30503, sample SAMEA104212359) | marine metagenome | biome: Westerlies Biome; feature: [SRF] surface water layer (ENVO:00010504) within the epipelagic zone...; material: water...
ATTTAACAATCCACTGCGAAAAGGCATCAATGTCAAATCCTATACGTGGACGAAAACAGGGGACTCAAGCTACGATAATGAAGACGTAATCATTGCCAAAGGTGTGCTAGCAAACAAGGAAACAATATGGCTGTATATCGGAATGGATTCCTACAAGGTTTACAAACTAGAAATGGAAAAGCAACCCGAAGTAGGGAAGTCACTCATTGCAACCTACGTTTACAAGAAAAACAACAAAGGCAAGCTGTTTTTGAGCTACCACCAAAGAGAATGGAAAGGCGCTGCAGCACCATCCGAAAATGTCAAACGCGCCATGAGGAGTAACAGTCAAAAAGTTCCCAAATATATTCCCATAGCCTATAGGCATGAGGTATATGTTTTGGACATAAAAGAAGATAAAACACTTTTTAATGTCGGAGAGGTCATGCACAACAAAGACATGACTCAGTATAAAACCGCATACAATCCTGCTTATTGGGAAAAATTGAACATACCGCCCAACACCCGCTTTTTCAATAAAAATATAGGTGAGTTGGTTGATTTATTTGGTGTGCCCCTTGAAAATCAATTTAAGTATTCAAATATGCGTTAACGCTTATTGACCACTTAAATCCAAGACTATGGGTTTTGTACTTTCTTTGGTGTGACGAAAGCCAACGGTATAGGCTTTATCATCAACAGTAACAGTAGCCTTATATTTTCCGTAAAATCCAGAAAAAGCAAGACCTTCATTGGCGTCAAAATCAGTTGTAAGCTTTGTGGACCAAGTATTTTTTATCAATTTTTTAAGTGTGAAAAAAGCCTTTTTTGGCTGCATATCGCTATCTAAAATCCCCGCTGCATGACCGCGCCACGCATTTCTATCGGTCAGGTTCCACATGGTAATGGAACTCACGCTGGGATGGCTAAATAGGAGTGTGTAGAAATCTTTGATGTAAGCAGCCTGATATAGCTCCTTCTGTGCAAGACTTGGCAAGTTCATCTTTTCCCCTTTTTTGCGTGCTACTTTGCGCTCTTCCAAAAACACCCCGTGGTCTTTCCAGTTGTTAAATAGCTTTGAACTGGTTACGGTAACTTCTGTGAACTGAATGTCTTTACCAAGGGGGGTGAACGTACTAACCAAATCCCATAGCTCTTGTTCCTCAAATACATTGTCATGGGTTTGCATATGCGCTTGCATTCCAATGGCTTGGTATCCCACGTTTTGTTCAATAAAATATTCGTTTAGTTTTAGAAATTCTGGGTCTGTTGGGTGGTAATGGTTATTGGTGTAAATTTTATTGGGTGCTATTTTATTGGCAAACGCATAGAGCGCTAACATGGCGGGATATATTCCGCCTTTATATGTAATCCAACGGGTAACACCACTGGGTGTCACGTGGTTTTTGAATGGTGCGACAGCTTCATTGTAAACATCCCAATATTGAATTTCGGGATAATCAAGCAATAGGTCTTGCATGCGCTTAAAAATTATTTTCTCAAGGGAAACTGGATCTTGAAAGTCAATAACCCATTTGGGTAAAGACTCGTGCCACAACAGCGGGTGTCCTTTTATTTTAATGTCATTCGCTACGGCCCATTCCACTTTTCGACGCATCATACGATTGTAGCCGGTCAAATCCTTTTTTTCGTCACGCGCGGCCCAATAAAATCCCAATGTAACAAAGTTAAAGAGCTCTTTAACCCGGTTTCGATATTGGGTTTGGGCTTTTTTGCTAAGCGAACTTGCCTGCGTCATAGAAACGCCGAAGCTAAATTCGTGACGAACCAACTCAAGGTCTATACTGGCCTTGTCTTTAAGGGGTTTGCCGTCCAAAACAAAAGCCAATTGCACCTTACCTTTTCTTATATTTTCGATACGTTCGTTAGCGCCCTCTAATTGCCAAGGGGTGTGAACAAGGTGCTCCTGGGCCCTTGAAATAAGTGCAAAAAAAACGACTACATAAAATGCAGCTATAAATCGAGTTGTCATTTGAGTTGTTCTATTGAAAGTGCAAATTACCCCACAATTTGACTTTGTTTTGAAAGTTATTTGTCAAAAACTATAATATTTAGCGTGATGAGAAAAATGTCCAAATGTGCTGCCAAAGCTGTGGGTAGGCAGCAGAAATATTATGCTCCGCATTTTCAACGCGAAGGTATTGTACTTCAATCTTATCCGAGCAACCGGAAAAAACCAAAGATGTATTTCCCAGTAGTATCGTTTCTGATGGCGTTAAATCGCACCCAAATTGCATTGCCCATCTTCGTACACTTTCATGAGCGCTAAAAAAGGAATGCCCAAAACGTTCACCCCCTTCGATTGGGATAACATTATCTTTTGCGCCATTAATTTGAAATATTGAAACAGGCTTGGTCTGCGTACTGATATCTATAGAAGCTATTAATTGTGAAGCTACTGGAGCAATGGCCTTGAAATGCGGGGTTTTAGCGGCCAAGGTATTTACCATTCCTGCCCCGTTAGAGGAGCCCAAGGCAAATATTTTTTCGCTGTCAACATTTGTATAGGTTAACAAGGTTTCTACAATGGTATTGACAAAAGCTACATCGTCAGCGGTTGAAGGCTCTGTCCCTAAGTTCCAAGCGTTTAAATGTCCTTGCGGGTATATGCCAATAAATACGCCTGCATCTGTAAACTGCCTCAGCGTATTTACCCAATACTTGTTGTTACCGCCGCGCCCATGAAAAGCAAAAACAAGGGGATACTTTGCTGTTGCATCTGAAACTGGAGGTGCTTGAATAAGTACGGACCTGCTTACTAGTTGACCGTCAATTTGCTGATCAATTTCGATGGTCTTCGTGGTCAAAATTTTCGTTGTCGCTACCTCATCCATTCGCGCTTGGTCTTGATCACACGAAAACAAACCAAATGCTATCACAATAAAAATATTCATGCTTTTCATTTTCTAGGTTTAGGGATGTAGTTTATCCAATCGTAATCTGAAAAGTCGTTATTATCTTGCCCGTTGCTTGTAGCATAAAGCCCAATATGTGCGCCCGTAAATCCACTAAAGAGCACCAAGTCTGCCGGAGTTGTTGTCAACACCTTATAACGCTTGCCCTTAGTCGCATACGAAAACGTATAGGTGTCATTGGCAGACACTAATTTAAAGCGAATTTCTCCCTTATAAGAATTGAGTTTATGTGCCTTAATTGTTTGTACTTTCTTTTTGTTGTGTAAGACTTCTACTAGCATCCCATCAGCTTCTTTACGGACTGAAAAAGACAAATAATTTTCGTCTTTTTGGACTATGGCAATGCCTGCTGTAGATTCGTCATGTGAGGGGTTAAAGCGCATCTTGGTGGTAAAAACAAAGTCGCTTTCAGTCTGTTTTATTCCCATAAAATGTGCGCGTTTGCGCCTTGAAATGGTGTTTTTGTGAGTAAAAAGTCTTAGGTGACCTGGATTTTCGTCTAGGCTATAGGTGTTTGGCAAAGGAACTCTAACAAAGTTCCACGCAAGGTTCAATGTGCTATGCTTAAAATCGTCTCGGAAAGCTCGATTCTTTGCGGGTGTGCCGCCGTCAAAAATAACGGGATTAACTCTTTCAACACGTCCTGTTTTTGGAGCTACTACGGGCCATAAAATTTTTCCTTTTCTTGGATGCATATCGCGCTCCCAACTAACAGGCACCACAAAAGTTTCCCGGCCCATATTTGACTTGCGCTTTAAGTCACCTCGCACACCCAAAAGAAACATATACCAACGACCGTCGTCTAGTTTAACCAGATCGCCATGACCGGTGCTGTGCACCCAATTTTCATATGAAAGCTGTCTTGAAGTAAAAATAGGATTTCGTGCATTGGAGACATAAGGACCTGTGAGCTTGTCACTAGCAGCCACCATTACGGCGTGATTAAAAGAGGTGCCCCCCTCGGCAATCATCAAGTAATATCTACCGTCATTTTTATAAATATGCGGACCTTCTGTCCATACGCCATCACATGCGCCGCGCCACAAATGGTAGCGCGCTCCCATCAATTGAAAAGTTTCACGGTTGAGCTCTTGCATCCAAATTTCTTTCTGATCTATAAATTCAGGATCTTTTGGTTTTTGTTGCCCGGTATACCAGAGGCGACCATCTTCATCAAAGAAAAGGTCGGGGTCAATCCCTGGCGCTCCTTGCACAACAACGGGGTCGGACCAAGGTCCAGCCGGATTGGTAGCCGTGATGATAAAATTATTTCCACTGTGCTTTTTGGTCTTTGCATCGAAATATATGGCTGTTGTGATGACATAAAATGTACCGTCATGATAACGCAAGGTTGGGGCGTATATGCCGCCGTTTGACTGCACGTCTACAAGGTTAACAGCACCAGTACATTGGGCTTCACGTTGCAGCCCGTGACCAATTAAGGTCCAGTTTACCAAATCTTTACTTTTGTGAATAGGTATTCCGGGGAAATATTCGAAAGATGAATTTGCCATATAAAAATCATCCCCTACTTTACAAATGGATGGGTCTGGATAGCCCCCTGGCAATACGGGGTTGGTGAAGGTCTGAGCATATAGCGTCCCTATATGCAGTAAGAGTGCAAGCTTAATAAAAAAAGGAAAGGTACGTGACATTTTATATAAAAGCGATGACTGACGGATTAGTAGCGTTAAGTTATAGTAAATAGCCCAACACTATTTTTGCTCTAATATAAAAAAATGAAAAGACTGTCGTTTGTTTAAACGACTAATCATCGACGATTTTTCCTCTTTCCCTTTTTAAAGTCACCAAAAGAACGGCCGCCTTTTTTGCGATTGCTAAAACGATTTCCTTTTTTATTTCGCTTTTTAGCGTAACCACCTCCACCTTGCAGGTGCTGGCCTCTTTTCTCCGTAGTGCGAATTTGAATCACACGCCCATCAAGTTTAAAGCCTTCAAACGCAGCCAAGACATGGTCTTTTTTGTCCATACTTGTGTTGAAATAAGCGTTGTTATCCATCACGTCCACGTGATAAATATCGTCCTTTTGGAAAGATAGGAAATCAACCAAAAAAGACTTTAAAGCCTTCCAGTCATAATCGTCCCGACTACCAATATTGATGTTGTAGCGGGCATCAGCGGCCTTCTTTGAACGTCCCTGTCCTTCTGGCGTTGCTTTTGATAGCGCGTTTGATTGCTTTTGATAGTAACTGTGCAGTCTGTTAAACTCTACAGACATCAGTTTTTTAATCAAATCTTCTTTTGAAAAATCGCCTAAAATCGTATTGACCTCTGCCAAGTAGCCGTCAATTTCATCACTGACATCTGTGGTCTTAATTTTTTTGGCAAAGTATTGTAATTGCCGTGTGAGTATGGCATTTACATCTGGAACTTCTTGGGCAGTAATTTTGGCATTGATGATGCGCTCAAGCTTTTTGATTTTACCCAACTCGCCTCTAGTGAGTATGATCATAGAAGTACCTAAACTACTGGCGCGTCCTGTTCTACCGCTTCTGTGCGTGTAGGTTTCGATCTCGTCTGGCAATTGATAGTGAATCACGTGCGATATGTTGTCAACATCTAATCCACGTGCTGCAACATCTGTAGCCACAAGCGTCTTAATTTGCTTGGCACGAAAGGCTTTCATCACCATATCGCGCTGGTTTTGGCTCAGGTCTCCGTGTAGGGCACCTGCACTGTAGCCATCTTCAATAAGCTTTTCAGCCACGCGTTGGGTATCGCGTTTAGTACGGCAAAATACTATTGAATAAATATCAGGCTGCGTGTCCGAAAGCCGCTTTAATAAGTTGTATCGCTCGCGCCCACTTACCAAATAATACTCGTGATTGATGTTGGTCGAAGCCGCATTTTTGGTGCCAACCGTAATTTCGATTGGGTTATACATAAACTCTTTCGCAATCCGTGCTACTTCTTTGGGCATGGTAGCCGAGAACAACCATGTTTGCTTGTCGTTTGGTGTATGAGAGAGAATGTTTGTGATATCTTCCTTAAAACCCATATTTAACATCTCATCTGCTTCGTCCAAAATACATAAGGCAATGGAGGAGATATTGATGTATTTTCTACGCATCATGTCCTGCATACGACCAGGTGTTGCCACCAAAACTTGTGCGCCTTTTTTGACAGCCTTTGCTTGATCGTTGATGCTTGCGCCACCATATATGGGAACTATATTCAATCCTTTAATGGCTGAAGCATACTTGATAAGCTCTTTGCTTATTTGTATGCATAACTCTCGGGTTGGAGCAATAACAAGTGCTTGCGTAGTTCTGCTGCTTGTATCTATTTTCTGCAGCATGGGCAGACCAAAAGCAGCTGTTTTGCCTGTTCCTGTCTGCGCAAGTGCGACGATGTCGGTTTCCTTTTCTAAAAGAACAGGAATCGCTTTTTGCTGAACGTCCGTGGGCGATTGAAAACCTAAGGCATCGATAGCCTCTAGTAGTTTGGGATCAATTCCCAAAGATGAGAAATCTGTCATAAGAAGTGGCAAATGTAACCTAAATAGTTCGAAGAGAGCTATACGCAAGAAAAACAGCGCCAAAGCTTATAAATTTACTATTTTTACAGCGAATGAAACTTATGAAAACAACCCCAATCTATATTCTTTTACTGCTATCGGTTACTTCATTATTTGCACAAAATATTGCATTGCAAAAAGCCACAACCACAAGTAGTGTAAGAGACAACAATCAAGGCGCTTTTGCCGTCGATGGAAATCAATCAACGCGCTGGGAAAGTGATTTTTCAGACCCTCAGTTTATAATTGTCGATCTCGCTACAACTTACGCGCTGAATAGGATTGAGATTGATTGGGAAGCTGCGTACGCCACCCAATATCAAATACAACTGTCCAACAACAAACAACAATGGACAACGGCTTCCAACATCACTAGCGGAAACGGCGGAACAGATGTTGTTAATTTGAATGGGCAAAACGCACGATACGTAAGAATGTATGGTACCCAACGTACCACTATCGGAAGTACACAATACGGCTACAGCATTTATGAATTTGAAGTCTATGGAGAAGCGGCAGCAAACAACGCTTCTCTTTCTAGTATTTCAATCAACGGTAATGAGTTTACTGCTTTTTCGAGTGATCAATACAACTATGATTATTTGCTGAAACCAGGTGTAAGTAGCGTGCCTACCGTAAGTGTAACGACAGCAAATTCGAATGCGACTTATACTATTACAAATGCACAATCCCTTCCAGGAACGACAACCATAAACGTAACCGCTGCTGATGGCAGTACTACCCAGACCTATACCATAAACTTTACGGCAAGTAGTTTCAACTTGGTTTGGAACGATGAGTTTGATTATACTGGGGCGCCAAATTCGTTAAAATGGCACCACCAAACATACCCACCCGTTGGAGATAGTTGGTTTAACGGAGAGGAGCAGCACTACACAAGTCGGCTTAAAAATTCCTACGTGAGCAATGGCTCTTTAAAAATAGAAGCCTTTAAAGAAAGTTATACCGATCCAACAAGTGGCTCAACGAAACAATACACCGCTGCAAGATTAAACTCCAAGTATGCATTTCGGTATGGACGTGTGGAAGTTCGTGCAAAACTGCCCGCAGCACAAGGCACATGGCCAGCCATATGGACACTGGGTAAGAATATCAATGAAAATGGTGCCTATTGGCAGACCCAAGGCTTTGGTAATACCACTTGGCCTTTTTGTGGAGAGATTGACATCATGGAACAAGACTCAAATAAAACCAAAACATCTCGGGCGTTCCATTATCCTGATGCTAACGGAAATCACACCTACACCACAAAAAGCATTAGTGTTTCAGATTCCGCAAACAGCTGGCACGTATATGCTATGGAGTGGTCTGCAGAAACTATTGAACTATCGGTAGATGACGTGGTTTTTCATACGCTAAACAATGCCCAAAATGCCTATTTTGACAACGAACATTTTATTTTATTAAACATTGCCATGGGTGGTAGTTTAGGAGGTACCATTGCTGCCAATTTTACAGCTGATGTCATGGAAATTGACTATGTCCGTGTCTATCAATTACAATCCCTTTCTTCGGGCAGTATTGACAACCAAAATATTGGCTTGACCATATACCCCAACCCATCTGCGGGTCAATTTTATGTTGAGGCTGATGATATTATCAATGATGCTGTAATTTACGATTTAACAGGACGCCGAGTATCTAGTTACAGCGTTAACCAAAAAGCCGTTTCCATTCAAATAAATCAGCCGCCAGGCGTATACCTCATCAAGGTCAGTGGCCATAATTTTGAAGATTTTAAAAAATTAATTGTAAACTAAAGAGCATCGTTAACGCTCAATCCGATTGATTTATCATTTTTAAGTACTGTTTACATACTGTCTAAAACAAAACCCAAGTCGTCTGTTTGGTTTTTTAATTAGATCTACAGCTTTAAATTGGCTTTTAACACCTTTAGTAAAAGCTTGTTTAACTGCCCATTCTATGGTGTCAAAAGGCATGAAAAAATTAATTTTCCTTTGATGTTATTTTTTTATTTTAAATTTGAATAACTATTTAAAACTAAATAAAAGAAAAATTACAATATATCATCTTTTTTAACCCTTACAGCACTTGTTGCTTTTCTAGTATTTGGAGGAATGACTGGTGCACAAGCGCAAGAAGAACCAACATTCAGTGTAACGGGTTCTGTTGACTCATATTACAGAAGCAGTGAATATGCGCCTGGTACCTCTTTTGCTAACCTAAACGGATTTTCGCTAGGTATGGCAAACATTGTTCTTTCTTACGAAGGAGAGAAGCACGGTTTTGTTGCTGATTTGGTTTACGGACCAAGAGGTGCAGACGCCGTATTCAACTCTACTGGGTCATCAAACATTGTGAACCAATTGTATGTATACTATAATGTAAGTGATAGCTTTACCTTGACATTAGGTAACTTCAACACCTTCTTAGGTTATGAAGTAATTTCGCCTGTTGGAAACTTTAACTACTCTACATCATACATGTTCTCTAACGGACCTTTCTCACACACAGGTTTAAAAGCTGATATTGCACTGTCTGACGACGTGTCCTTGATGTTAGGTGTCCTTAACAGTACCGATTACACAGAGTCTCAGCCGGTTGGTGACGACTATATGTTTGGTGCACAGTTAGGTCTTTACGGACAATACATCAACTTCCTTTCTGGTGGACTATCCAATGTCTCTCAAATTGACTTTACAGGGGGTGTTGACATCTCGGACAGCTTCTTCTTGGGCGTAAACGCCACTAGCTATGAAGATGATGGCGGTGAGTGGTCTGGTGTTGCACTTTACCCGCAACTTACCCTATCTGACTCTTTTGCACTTGGTCTTAGAGGTGAGTCTTTTGACATCAAAGATTCAAACACCTTTACTTCTTTTACCATCACTGGCAGCATTAACTCTGGAAACTTGACCATCAAGCCAGAAATTAGAATTGACAGTGCGGACGAAAAAGTAAGCACTTGGAGTGCTGATGGAGATGATAGCTTATCTTCATTCGTGTTGGCGGCTATTTATTCTTTCTAGTACTAAATACCTCACAAAATTTAAAAAACCCGCATTATTCATGCGGGTTTTTTTATGCGTGTTATTTTTTAATAGAATAGATTTCTTAAAACTAAGTTTGACTATTCCATCATGGCAGCCGCCTGTGCGGCTTCTATAGCTGCAACCATTTGAGTAGTATCATACATATGATATTCTGCTGCGATTTTTCCATCATCACCCCACATAAAACTAATATGTGCCGGCAGATTTATGGTCTCACCAGTACTTTTGCTCGTAGCTATCCAATTAAACCATGTTTGCGTAACGGTTACTGCATCATATGCATCGCCTCCAGGATAATTGGTGGTTTCTACCCAAGCGCCAATGTCTTGTTTACTCCCCCATTGCATCTCAATAGAAAACGTTTCGTGTTGTGCTCCTAAAAGCCCAACAAGGTCATCTAGAGAAATGGCCTCGTTACTGTTTAAGAAAACCTGTAGTTCCGGAGACCAAAGAGACTTTAATCCATCCATGTCGTTATTTAGATAATGCTGAAAATGCTGTCGTATAGCACTAGATTTATCATCATCAAAATTCACGACTACTCCACTATTTGTACATCCCAATACCATTAGGGATATAACTATTACTGCTATTTGTTTCATTGTTAAATTTATTTGAACTAAAGTTACAAATTATCAGATTAAGTGAACGTTAATTTTAACACTGTCTTGTCATTACACTATTAAATGCCAATTGGTTGACTAAAAAAAGTAAGATGCCGCTGATATCAACCCCATTTTAGACAAAATAGCCCGTTTTAACAGAGCAAGTCGAAAAAATAAAAAAAGGGATAAATCTAAAAAAGAAGATTTATCCCGTTGTGTACTCGAGGCGGGACTTGAACCCGCACGAACATTACTGTTCATTGGATTTTAAGTCCAACGTGTCTACCAATTCCACCACTCGAGCTAGACATAAAAAAAGAGCGAAAGACGGGATTTGAACCCGCGACCCTCACCTTGGCAAGGTGATGCTCTACCCCTGAGCTACTTTCGCAATTGGAACGCAAATGTAAGAAAATCTATGTTTTCTACGCAAAACTATTTGCCTAGTTTTCGCTTAAGGTCGTTGAGCTGCATTAGTGCCTCAACTGGAGTCAATTCATCAATGTTTAAAGCTAATAATTGTTTGCGCACATCTTCAAGCAACGGATCATCTAACTGAAACATGCTTAGCTGTAAAGGTTCTTCACCCGTTTCAGCAGCATGCCTCGAAGCTTCCAATTGCTGCAACATCTGTTTTGAGCGCTCCAAAATCCACTTGGGCATCCCCGCCATTTTAGCCACATGAATTCCAAAACTGTGTGCGCTACCACCAGGAATTAACTTGCGTAAAAACAAAACATCATCGGCTGTTTCTTGCACCGACACATTGTAATTTTTAATGCGGTCAAATTGTGATGACATTTCATTCAACTCATGATAATGCGTGGCAAACAAGGTTTTCGGTTTTGTAGGATGCTCATGTACATACTCTGCCAAGGCCCAAGCAATCGAAATGCCGTCGTAGGTGCTGGTGCCGCGTCCAATTTCGTCAAGCAATATCAAGCTGCGTTCCGAAATATTGTTCATAATGGCTGCCGTCTCATGCATTTCTACCATAAAAGTAGACTCCCCTTTGGAAATATTATCACTGGCACCCACACGCGTAAAGAGTTTGTCTACAACACCCAAGCGCACCTCAGCAGCAGGCACACAACTTCCCATTTGTGCCATCAATACGATAAGCGCTGTTTGTCTCAAAATAGCCGACTTACCCGACATGTTAGGGCCCGTAATCATAATGATTTGCTGGGTGTCGTTATCGAGATATACATCGTTTGGAATATAAGGGCTCTCGTGTGGCAACTGCTGCTCAATAACAGGGTGTCTGCCTTGAACAATCTCCAGCGAAGCATTGGAAACAAACTCAGGACGGCAATAGTTTTCTTTGGTAGCCAAGGTGGTAAATCCGTGTAAAACGTCGAGCTGTGCAATGCCCCGTGCCGTGTTTTGAAACGATTGAATGTGAGGAGCCAAATAGGCTATCAGCTCGTGGAAAAGCTGCTGTTCCAAAACAGCGATACGCTCTTCTGCCCCTAAAATCTTGGTTTCATAGGTTTTTAGTTCGTCTGTGATATAACGCTCTGCATTGACCAAGGTTTGCTTGCGTATCCATTCTTCAGGCACCTTGTCTTTGTGCAGGTTTCGCACCTCGATATAATAACCAAATACGTTATTAAAGGCAATTTTGAGCGAAGGAATACCCGTGCGCTCCGTTTCACGCGCCAACATGGCATCCAACGTATCACGTCCACCTTGTGCTAATGCCCGTAATTCATCTAATTCAACAGACACAGCCGCAGCAATGGTTTGCCCTTTCCCCATTTGTGCAGGAGCTTCCGTGGCAAGCCAAGTGGCTATATGGTCTGTAATGGGCTGACTGTTGTCAATGGTCGCCAATAAAGGCGCCACAGGATCGGCATCGGACAATAGCCCTGTGATGGCAGTAGTTTGCATCAATGCGTGACGTAGTGCATTGACTTCTCTTGGATTAATACGTCCCGTAGCTACTTTGGCAGCCAGTCTTTCTATGTCGGTGACTTGTTTTAGGCAGGACAACACCTGCTGGTGAAGCCCTGGCTGTTCCTTAAAAAAGGCAACAACATCCAATCGCTTTTCAATGATGGTTACATCCGTTATGGGGGCTGTAATCCAGCGGCGCAACAAGCGGCCGCCCATGGCCGTAACCGTATGATCTACCACCTCCAAAAGCGTTATTGCCTCTGGAGCATTGGGTGATATAAGCTCTAAATTTCTAACCGTAAAACGGTCCATCCAAACCTGCTGTTGTGGGTTGTGGTGTTTGAGTTGCACCAAATGGCCAAGTTTGGCGTGTTCGGTTTCGTACAAATAATGAAGTACAACACCTGCAGCAATCATGCCCATATCTGCGCGGTCAAAACCAAAGCCCTTGAGGGTATTGACCCCGAAGTGCTGCATCAGCTTTTCAGCCGTGTATTCGGTTTGAAAAACCCAGTCTTCCAACACAAAAAAGGGAAAGCTATCGCCCAGCAATGCTGCAATGGCCTTACGCTGTGGTTTGGAAACCAACAATTCCTTTACTTCAAGCTGTTGCAACAGGGCACT
>ERZ802822.1791-NODE-1791-length-12614-cov-19.858977_pt1 | contig 12614 bp, 10 predicted proteins | sample MGYA00345649_ERZ802822 | MGnify/ENA primary metagenome ERZ802822 (study PRJEB30503, sample SAMEA104212359) | marine metagenome | biome: Westerlies Biome; feature: [SRF] surface water layer (ENVO:00010504) within the epipelagic zone...; material: water...
AGAATTTCTGGAGGTATCAAGGGTAAATATAAAGCTGTTATGATAGTGAGTATAAAAAAAATTATATCTAGATAGGGTATTTTAAAATCTTTTGTATTTTTGTCTATTTTTTTCCAGTTATAAAAAATAAAAACTAAACTTACGACAAAAGAGATATGAATTCCTCTATGCAAAATATCTCTAATTGTTCCAAATCCTGATGCATAAAAATGATAAACTGACATTAAAACTAATGCATAGAATGCAAAAGTTTTTAAAAAATTTTTAAGTTTTCTTTCATTAGTTTTGACTTCGTACTTTTCTACTAATTCTGAAACTTTTTTTGATGAAATATTAAATTCAGACATGATAGTGCCCTAGATCTTTATAACCTAGGGCAATATAATTATAGTTTATTTTATAAGACCAACTTCTTTATAAAATTTTTCTGCACCAGGATGCAAAGGTACACCTACTCCAGAAAGAGCAGACTCAGGTGTAATAGTTTTGCCTTTCGCATGACCAACATCCATTAACTTTCTAGACTCCTTATTCCATAAAGCTTTTGTAATTTGGTAAATAAGTTCGTTATCTTCTTTTGCAGAAGTAAACCATTGTGCTCCTACTGCTACAGTATTAACTTCACTAACTCCCTCATATGTTCCTGAAGGAATAGGGCTTTGTGAAAAAAACCCATATTTTGAAGTAAGAGCTTTAGCTCCAGCACCATCAATTGGTACTAATTTAATATCTACAGAAGAAGCTAGCTCAACAACGGCTCCTGTAGGAAAACCAGCTACAACAAAAATTGCATCTACCTTACCATTTCTTAGCGCGTCAGTGGCTGCTTTACCTTTTAAGGCCTCAGCTTTTACATCACCTGTGCTTAGACCATTAGACTCTAAAATTAATTTAGCATCCACATAAGTTCCTGATCCAGGCTCATCTAATGAAACTCTTTTTCCTTTTAAATCTTTAACAGAATTAATGTTGCTATCCTTTAGTGCAATTAGATGAATATGCTCTTGAAAAAGTGCTGCTATTGTTCTTAAATCTTTAGCAGGTGCTTTTCCTTCCATTGTTCCCGTTCCTGTATATGCCCAATAAGCAACATCAGATTGTGCAAAACCTGAATTTCTAAGACCTGAAATTATAGCGTTAACATTATCAACAGACCCTCTAGACGAAACAGCAGATGCAATTAAATTTGGTACTCCACAACTTCCACCTTTTCCACACTCTCTTGATCCTGGCGGTTTTGATATTGCATTTGCTATCATTCCTCCTACAGGATAATAAGTATAAGCAGTACCCCCTGTTCCTATTGTAAAGAAATTAACTTCCGCAGAAAATGCTTTTCCACTCAAACCAGTGGTCAACAGCAAAATCATTAAAAAATTTTTAAATAAGTTTTTAACCATTTTTTTCCTCTCTATATATTATTTATTATTTATTATTTTAGTTAATAACAATGAAATGTTATTGTCTATCTAATTTTTTCTTTTAAAATTAAAGTAACCAAATATAATTAAAATTATTATAGCCAATGGGTATATAATCGATTTATTTGGTCGATTAGAATTTTCTATTTTAAATTCACTTATATAGTCACCCATCTCAAATCCACTTTTTTTTGCTTTTCCATTCCATTTTAAAGTATCAACAATAATTTTATCCTGTTCTTTGATTAAATTAATTCCATATTCTTCAATATTATATTCTGTTTCAAAAGTATTTTTATTAATCACAAAAAGTTTATATCTTTCACCGTAAGGACTGGGTCTTGTAACTTTAAATCTTACTTCTTTATTAGGGTCTAGTGTTACTATATTAATTTTATTGATATCTTGAAAATCATATTTTGGGTAAAATTTATTTAAAACAAAATCAGGTGATAATAAAGAAATAGAAATAATTAAGAAAATAATTATTTCATACCATCTTAATTTATTAATAAACCAGCCCTGTGTAGCAGACGTAAAAACTAGTATTCCTAATAGAGAAGTTGCAATTACAATTAGACCATGCCAAATACTTTTTATTCCTATTAATAAGAGTTCATGATTAAATAGAAATACGATTGGAAGAATTCCAGTTCTTAAACTATACCAAAACGCTTGCATACCGGTCTTTAAAGGATCACCGCCTGATATGGCTGCAGCCGCATAGGATGCTAGACCCACTGGTGGAGTGACATCTGCCATTAAACCAAAATAAAATACAAACAAATGGACAGCTATAAGTGGAAAAATAAAACCTGAAGCATTTCCAACATCAACTAGAACAGTTGCCATTAACGAAGCGACGACAACATAGTTTGCAGTTGTTGGAAGTCCCATCCCTAAAAGTAAACACAAGATAATAGTTAAGAATAATAAAATTGTGACATTATCTTTTGCAATAGACTCTATCACTATAATTAAATTTGTACTTAAACCTGTAGATCCTACTGCACCAACAATAATTCCTGCTGTTGCAATTGCTATTCCAACGCCAACCATATTTAAGGCGCCTTTCTCAAAACCTACTATAGTTTGATTAAACCATATTTTAAGAGCATCCTTAAAATTTGAATTTTTAATTAACAAATAAATCAAATTTACAAAAATTAATGAAACTGTAGCGTAAAAAATTGAATAAGAGGCAGTGAATCTCAAATAAACTAACATATAAATTAAAACAAAGATCGGTATCAAAAAATGAAGTCCTGATAAAAATGTTTGTTTTAAATTTGGAACATCTTCGTCATCCATTCCTTTTAAATCTAATTTTAAAGCCTCTAGATGAGAAATATAGAATAAAGCAATATATGAAATTATTGCTGGCAAAAAGGCATGTTTGACAACTTCGAAATAAGTAACTCCAATAAAACTTGCCATAACAAATGCAGCTGCACCCATTACTGGAGGCATAATCTGACCATTTACAGAAGATGAAACTTCTATTGCACCAGCTTTTTCCTTAGAAAAACCAGTTTTTTTCATTATTGGAATTGTAAAAGTTCCAGTGGTTACTGTGTTTGCAATTGAGGACCCCGAAATTAAACCTGTCATGCCAGAGCCTAAAATTGCTGCTTTTGCAGGTCCTCCTCTCATCTTTCCAACCATTGCAAAAGCTAGATCTAAAAAATATTTTCCCCCTCCAGCTGTTTCTAAAAGTGCACCAAATAAAACAAATAAAAAAATGAAATCAACTGAAACACCAATAGGAATTCCAAAAATAGCCTCTTGATCAAGCCACTGAAAACCAACTAATCTATTTAGTGAAAGACCTCCATGAGAAATTATTTCTGGCGCATATCTTCCAAAGTAAGAAAATAATAAAAAACAAATTGCAATAATAACAAGTGGTAGACCTATGGCACGTCTTGTTGCTTCAAGTAAAATTATGATACCACAACCACCTATAATTAATTCAACTGGTAAATTATAATTTTCATTTATAGAAATATTTAAAAGTACACCCCCTCTATCAACAAGCTGGTCATAAAAAAAATATATATAAAGACAAGAAAAAGCTGCAACTATACTTATTAACACATCAAATATAGAGATCTTTTTTTTTTTTGATATTGGAAAAATTAAAAAAGCTAACGTTAAAGCAAAGCCTAAATGAATTGCTCTTGCGGGTAGTCCCTTAAACATTCCAAAATTGAAAATAAAAGGAAACGGAGATGCATACCAAAGTTGAAACAATGACCAAATGATTGCAATTGCAGCAACAATCTTTAAATGTAATCCTGTAATATTTTTTGTAGGAGACAAATCCTCATTAATTTTATTTTTAACTTTTTCGTTAATGCTTTGGCTCATAAAAGAGATGATACCTTATTATAAAAAAAAGGCCCGATTTAAAATCAGGCCTTTTAATTTAATTAATAGATTGGATTACATTAATCCAGCTTCTTTATAATATTTAATTGCACCTGGATGTAGTGGAGCAGACAGACCATCTTTAATCATGTTTTTCTTTTCCAAAAATCCAAAAGCAGGATGTTGTTTTTTAAAATCATCAAAATTTTCAAAAACAGCTTTTACTACTTGATATACTAAGTCATCAGAAACATATGCACTTGTTACTACGGTAGCTTTTACACCAAAAGTAGTCGCATCTTTTTTCTGTTTTGTATAAGTACCTTTAGGAATTACAGCTTGCGCATAATAATCAGCACCATCTATTAAACCTTGTACTTCTGGACCAGTTAAATTAATCGGTGAAGCTTTAGCTGCACAAGTTGCTGCTTGCTCCATGGCTCCATTAGGAAATCCAACCGAATATCCAAAAGCATCAATTTTACCATCACACAAAGCTTTTACTTGCTCTGAAGAAGTAAGTTCAGTTGTAGATTTAAAATAACTATTATCTACACCCATTGCTTTCATAAGCTCTTCCATAGTGCCTCTTTGACCTGAACCAGGGTTACCAATATTAACTACTTTTCCTTTTAAGCCAGCAAAATCTTTGATTTTTGCTTTTTTTCTAGCCCAAATTTGAAAAGGTTCGTTGTGAACTGAAAAGACAGCTCTTAATCCGCTAAATTGTTTTCCTTCCCACTTACTAGTTCCATTAACTGCATGATACTGCCAGTCAGACTGAGCAACACCAAATTGGAATTCATCAGCTGCAATTTGACCAATATTATAGTTTGATCCACCAGTTGATGGTGCTGTACATCTATATGCTTTAGCAGAACCTTTTTTTCTTCCATGTTCAGCACTAATTGCTGATTTGTGTAACATTTTACAAATAGCGTTACCTGTTTGGAAATAAACTCCAGTCGGTCCACCAGTTCCTATCGTAAAGAACTCTGCTGATTTTGCAACACCAGTTAATGATAAAGATGCAGCTAATATCAGTAAAGCACTTGATAGAGTTGTAATTATTTTTTTCATTTTCTCTCCCCCTATATCGTTATTTTTATAAAACAATTTTAACAAAAATTAGACGGGTATGTATAGTAAGATTTTATATTGATTCTGACCATTTTTTTAACTTATCAACACCCTCCACAACCTTGGGAGCAAATTTTGCAATATGATCATTATCAATTTTTTTATTATCTTCAATTTTACTCATAAACTCTTGGCCATCAAAATCAGTGAAGCTTAATCTTGCTAACATTTGAGTTTGAGCAAAGCCAAAATCACTACCTGGCAACAAAGCAACACCTGTATCATTTAATATGCTGTCACACATCTCTGATGATGAATTAAATACTTTATTTAAAAACTCTGGCATTAAATAAAATCCTCCTTGAGGTTTGTTAATAAGAACTTTATTTGATTTTAAATTTTCGTAAACATAATTTCCAACTGCACTTAAAATATTTCTAGATTTATTAATATAATTTGAATGGTCATTCTCATAAGCTTTTATTGCAGCATATTGAATTGGTGCACTAACAGCAGAAAAAGTTTCACTTGCCAATACGTTAATCATATTTTTGATTTCAACTAATTTGTCAGGAATTAAAAAATATCCTAATCTCCATCCTCCAGCTCCACACCATTTGCTCAGTCCAGTACTAATAATTGTTTTTTCAGGACAAAAATTAGATATAGACATAAAACTATTTTCAAAAGTTAATTCTGAGTAAATTTCGTCAGACAATATAATGAGATTATATTTATTAACTATTTTAGATATTTCATCTAAATTTTTACAAATTTGTCCTGATGGGTTATTTGGTGAGTTTAAAAATAATAGATAGTTTTTATTTTTATCTTTCAGAACTACTTCCTCAATTTCAGCAGCTGTAGGAAACCAGTTATTTTCTCTATTTGTTTGTAATATTTGAATTTTATTTCTTCCCAATATTGCTTGAGGAGCATATGAAACCCAACTAGGAGCAGGCAATATAATTTCTCCATCAAATATAACATGTAATAAAAACATTAATTCTTTTGAACCAGGTCCAATAATTACATTTTCAGATTTATAGTCATAATTTTTTCTTTTAGATGTGTATTTTGCAACTGCATCTCTTAGTTCAGAAAGACCTTGCATTGGCAAATATTTATTTTGGTGTGCATTATCTTTAAGCTCATTAACAACATCTTCCGGAACTTTAAATGGAGATTGCCCAAAACCAAATTTATATATTTTTTTTCCCTGTTCTTCTAATTTTCTAGAAGTTTCGTTAATCAACAAAGTTGAGGATGGTTTTAAATCTTTAACTAAATTTTTTAGCATTTTTGTTTTGTATATTATTATTATAAAATTAATCTCAATTATGCTAAACTAAGAAGAGTTAATAACAAAATGAGAACTTTTTACCCTCCGATTCGGTCATGTTTTAGTCTATTTTTGTTCTTTAACACCAACAATATCTGGTAGGTAAAAAAAAAAGTACACCAAAGGTAGAAATGACTAAACACAAAATTACTGCTGTTCTCGGACCGACTAATACAGGAAAAACACACCTTGCTATTGAGACAATGCTTTCATTTGAGACAGGCATGATAGGCTTCCCACTAAGATTGTTAGCAAGAGAAGTTTATGACAAAGTAATAAAAAAAGTTAGTGTAGATAAAGTTGCCTTAATAACTGGGGAAGAAAAAATTATTCCCTCCAATGCTAAATACTTTCTATGTACTGTAGAGTCTATGCCAATTGATAAACATTTAGATTTTGTTGGTGTTGATGAAATTCAAATGTGTGCTGACCATGAAAGAGGTCATATTTTTACAGACAGACTTTTAAATATGAGAGGTGAAAAACTTACCATGCTCATGGGTTCTCATACTATCAAAAATATAATTTCAAAATTAGAAGGCGATATTGAATTTATAAATAGGGAAAGATTATCGAAATTGACATATGTGGGTCATAAAAAAATTTCAAGAATAAACAGGAAGACAGCAATAATAGCTTTTTCAGCAGAAGAAGTTTATGCAATAGCTGAGTTAATTAGGAGGCAAAAAGGTGGGGCAGCCATTGTGATGGGTTCATTGAGTCCAAAGACAAGAAACGCCCAAGTAGAACTTTATCAGTCAGGTGATGTTGATTTTTTAGTAGCAACTGATGCTATAGGAATGGGTATTAATATGGACTTAGATCATATTTATTTCTCTAATCTTAAAAAATTCGATGGGAAAAAATTAAGAAAATTAAATTTATCTGAAATAGGGCAAATTGCTGGTAGAGCTGGAAGATATTTAAATGATGGAAGTTTTGGTATCACTGGTGATTGTAAAGAAATTACAGCTGAAGATGTAGAACTAATAGAAGGCCATAAATTTGAGGAAATTAGAACTTTATTTTGGAGAAACTCAAATTTGAATTTTAACAATCCTATTAGTTTAATCAAATCTTTAGAGGAAAAACCACAGATGGGATGGTTACGTAAAATTCATGAATGTGAAGATGAAAAGGCTCTTAAGTATTTTTTAAAAGATAAAAGTCTTATAAATTTAGATTTTGATAAAAAATTACTCAGTCTTTTATGGGAATGTTGTCAAATACCTGATTTTGTAAAAAAAACGTATGGAAATCACTATGAAGTGATTGGAAATGTTTTTAAATATTTAAGTACTGGAAAATACCAAATTACAGATGAATTTATGAGATTACAGCTTATAAAACTTGATAAATTAGAGGGAAATGTAGATTCTTTATCAAATAGAATTGCAAATGTTAGAACTTGGTCTTATGTTTCAAATAAAAATAATTGGACAGAAAATCAAGACTATTGGATTGAAAAAACTAAACATCTAGAAGATAGACTTTCAGACAGACTTCATGAAGAACTTACTAAAACATTTATTGATAAGAGGGCAAGTGTTCTGTCAAGAGGCTTGAAACAAGATATGGAATTCAAAACAGAAATACTTGAAAATAATAATGTGATGATAGATGAACAATTTATTGGTAAAATAAACGGACTTAAATTAGTATTAGATTTAAAAAAAGGTGCCTTAGAAACAGATATCAAGTCATTAAAAAAAGCAGCAAGACAAACTATTGGGCCAGAGTTAGAAAAAAGAATTCAAATTATTATTGATACAGGGTTGATTGAATTAAGTAACGATTTCAAAATTTATTGGAATGATTTTCCTATTGCTAAATTATCTTCTGGTCATGATTATTTAAATCCAAATTATGAATTAATAATTGATGATATTATTGAACCTATTCAAAAACAGAAACTTAGTGAATATATTGGCAAATGGATACAAGATAAAATTAACTTAGTTCTTAAAAGCTTAGTTGATCTAAAAAATCTTAAAGATAAAAATTCATCAATTAAAGCTTTGGCATATCAACTTTATGAGAATAATGGTGTGTTAAAAAGAGAACAGGTCTCTGAATACCTAAAATCTCTTGGTCAGAATGAAAGAAAAATTTTAAGAGACTTAGGTGTAAAATTTGGAAGATATCATGTATTTTTATATCAATTAATCAAACCAGAAGCAGTATCATTAAGAACATTATTGTGGAAAAATTTTCATCAAAAATATTATAGTATTAAGCCACCTACATTTGGTTTAAATTTTTTAGATGACAAAGAGCATAAAAATAAAAATTTTATGCTTTTGTGTGGTTTTGAACAATTTGATACTTTATTTGTAAGGATAGACATCCTCGAAAGATTGTTTATGTTGATCATAAATTCACCAAACTCAAAAGAAAATAAAGAAGTTAAAATAATACCAGAGATGCTTAATTTATTAGGCTGCAGTAAAGATAATTTTAAAAAACTTTTACAAAAAATGAATTATAAAATATTTGATAAAGATGATGAAACTTATTTTAAATACAATCCAATTAAAAAGTTTAAAAAAGATTCAATAAAAAAAGTTTCAAGTGAAAATCCATTTAAAATTTTAAAAAATTTAAATCTTGGTTAAATTTTATGTTTTTTAAAAAAGATTCAACTGACACTAAAAACAAATTTTTAATTAAAACATGTGCACTATTAATTCATACAGCTAAAATTGATGAAAAATATACCGAAAAGGAAGAAGAAATTATTAAAAAAACTCTCTTAGAATTGGGTGCTAATAAGAAGACTATAACACAAACTATTAAAGACGCTAAATCTATTGAAGAAAATTCAAATCAGATTTTAGATTTTACAAGAGAGGTAAAAACCTTACCTGAAGTTGATAAAATTAAAATTGTCGAAGCCTTGTGGTCTATTATTTATTCAAATAATGAAGCTGATATCTATGAAACAAATTTAATGAGACGTTTGGCGGGTTTACTTTACATTGACAGCTCAACTATGGGCGATATTAAAGATAGAATTAAAAAAGAAAAATTATAATGACTTATATAGTTAATGATAAATGCATTAAATGTAAATTGACCGACTGCGTCGATGTTTGTCCAGTGGATTGTTTTTATGAAGGCAAAAATATGCTTGTAATTAAACCGGATGAGTGTATAGATTGTGGCGTTTGTGAGCCTGAATGCCCAGTTGATGCCATTAAAGCTGATACTGAACCTGGAAGTGAACAATGGTTAGAAATCAATAAAAAATATTCTGAGATCTGGCCTAATATAAGTGAAAAAAAAGATCCTCCAACGGATCATGAAAAATTTAAGAATGAGCAAAATAAGTACGAAAAATATTTTAAAGAAAATCTTTAAATCTAAATCTGAAAAAAAAGTGAAAAAAAAAGTTACTGTCAAAAAAGTTATTAAAACAAAAAAAGTAATTAAAGATAAGGCCAAGAAAACTAAAAAGGTTATTGCTAAAAAAAAGAAAAAAGTATCAAAAAAAATTACGCCAAAACCAACTAAAGCAAAAAAGTTAATTAAAGTCTCCGAAATAAAAGAGGAGACAAAAGGTGATAATTTAAGAATTTCTAAAAGTAATGAAGTAAAACCTGAAATTAAAAAAGTCAAAAAACAAGAAACTGAAAAAAGAGAATATAAAATAAAAGACTATGTTGTTTACCCAAAACATGGCGTTGGTCAAATCACTGAGTTTAAAAAAATTAATATAGGTGGGATTGACGTTGAAACTTACGTTATCAAGTTTGAAAAAGATAAAGCTAATGGAATGGTTCCAGTGAATAAACAATCTCACTTAAGACCTTTAGCAACAATCAATCAAGTCAATAAATGTATTTCTATTTTAAAAAGTAAACCAAAGATAAAAAGGTCTATGTGGAGCAGAAGAGCTCAAGAATACGAGGCTAAAATTTCTTCTGGTAAAATTTACGAATTAGCAGAAGTAGTAAGAGATTTAAATAAAGGTGATGATCTTATGGTTGATCAATCGTATAGTGAAAGACAATTGTTTGAAAAAGCATATGAAAGAATTTTATCTGAGTTTCAAATTGTGTTGAATGTATCTTTAGAAGATACACAAAAAAAACTTGATAAAGCTTTAAAAAGAAATTTAAGTGTTCAAGCTCAACCAATTGCATCAGCACCAAAATCAACTACAACAGAATTGCCTGTTGAAGAACCTATTTCTGATTCAGAAGAAAATTTAGACGAATAAAAAAAACGCCTCTCATACGATTTGTAATGAGAAGCGTTTTTAGTAAAGATTAGTAAGTTACTATCTTTTTCTTTTTTTAGCTTTTTTAGCCTTTTTAGCTTTTTTCTTAGTTTTCTTTGCTGCTTTTCTTTTAGTTTTTTTAGCAGCTTTTTTTCTTTTCTTAGGCATCTTTAGCTCCCTTTTTAAGTTAAACGAATCAAGTTGATTCGCTATTAATATATTTTTATTTTTTTATGCAAGCTATGTCAATTCTTTAATTAAAAACTAAATTTGTAAAAAAATTTTTTTTTGTTTTATTTTTTATTAAATTTTTTTTATTAATTAAGTTAACGTTTATGCGGATAATAATACAATTTTTAAATGCAATTTAATAAAGTTTTTCTAATTGATTTTTATATTTTTCTGTAACTTTTTTTCTTTTAACTTTCATTGTTGGCGTCATTAAACCATTTTCTATAGAAAAATTTTCATCTATTAATTGAACTCTTTTTATTTTTTCTGATAAAGTTAATTTTTTATTTATTTTTTCAATTACATTATTAATTTTTTCTTTTTCTTTTAAAAATTCTTTATTAGGCACTATTAAAGCGACCAAATAATTTTTTTTATCACCATAAACCATACATTGATCAATTTCGGACTCATTTGTAATCATATTTTCAATTTTAGCTGGAGAAATATTATCTCCACCCGCACTTACTATAATATCTTTTTTTCTGTCAGTAATTTTTAAATAACCATCCTCAGGATCTATTTCTCCAATGTCTCCAGTATGAAGCCATCCATCAATGATTACCTCGTTGGTTTCCTCTTTCTTGTTCCAGTACCCCAACATCACATTTTCACCTTTAACCAAAATTTCACCATCATCAGCAATTTTAACTTGGTTTCCTTTAAAAGGTGGGCCAACAGTTTCTACTTTTATCTTATGTATAGGATTACAACTTACTACTGGGGACGTTTCAGTTAAACCATAACCCTGAAGTGTAGGAAGTCCCACAGAATTTAAAAATTCTCCTATTTCTTGATCGAGTGCACCTCCACCAGAAACAAAGGCTTTTAAATTTCCTCCAAACTGTTTTTTTATTTTTTTACGAACTAATATCTCAACCATAAAATTAAGAAATTTTTCAAAAAAAGTCATTTTTTGATTTAATAACTTTTTCTTACCCAATCGTAGAGTTGCTTCTATTAGTTTTGCTTTAAAACCAGTTTGTTTTTTTAAATTGATATTAATTTTGTTATAAAGATTTTGATAAAATCTAGGAACAGCTGTCATAATAGTTGGTTTTGCTTCAGATATATTTTCTAAAAGTTTTTCTATTTTTTCTGCATAAAATACTTTTGCCCCCACTGCTATTTGAGCAAATTGAACACAGTGTTCATAGGAATGGGATAGAGGAAGCCAGGTTAAAAATACTGGTCTTGAATTAAACAATGGTTTCATAATTTCACAAGCTCCTACAAGATTGTTTAAAATTCCACCATGACTTAAAATTACTCCCTTTGGATTTCCTCCAGTTCCAGATGTATAAATTATACAAGCAGGAGAAGTTCTTTTTAATTTTTCATTTTTAATTATATCTTCTTCGAATAAGTCATTTTTTAATATGATATTAAAGTCTAGATACTTATCTTTATTAATTATATCTAAATTATGAATTACTTTATTAACTTCATCTAATGTTATGACTTTTTTAATAAATTTTTTTTCATTAATTGTATTGCTTAATTTTTTTAACATCTCATTGTTCGAAACTATGATTAGGCTAGGTTCGCAATCTTCAATTAAATACTTATAATCCTCTTCAGTATATGTAGTGTATGCAGGAACAGTAATTCCACCTGATAACATTATTGCCATGTCTGAGACAAACCATTCTGGTCTGTTTTCTGAAACTAAGAGGCATCTATCGCCTTCTTTTATGTTTTCTTTAATTATTTTTGATAATTTTAAAATATTTTTTTGTGTTTCCTCCCAAGTATATATTTTTTTATCATTTGGATTTAACCATTGTAAAAAAATACTTTTTTTATTTTGTTTTTCTGCTTGATGAGAAAATAATTCGATTAAGTTGTTTAAGTTATCTAAATTCATATTTTTTTGGTGGGCGAAGAGAGAATCGAACTCTCACTTCTTGCGAAACACGATTTTGAGTCGTGCGCGTCTACCAGTTCC
>ERZ802822.1793-NODE-1793-length-12613-cov-23.317246_pt1 | contig 12613 bp, 14 predicted proteins | sample MGYA00345649_ERZ802822 | MGnify/ENA primary metagenome ERZ802822 (study PRJEB30503, sample SAMEA104212359) | marine metagenome | biome: Westerlies Biome; feature: [SRF] surface water layer (ENVO:00010504) within the epipelagic zone...; material: water...
TTCTGCTCGCTCAGAGGGATCCCAAGCTTGTCGAAGGTCTCCAGCAGCTTGGGGTCCACCTCATCGAGGCTGGCCTTTTTGTCCTGCTGCTTCGGAGCTGCGTAATAAACGATGTCCTGGTAATCGATCAGCGGATACCCCAAAGCCGCCCAGTCAGGCTCCTCAAGGGTGAGCCAATGGCGGAACGCCTTGAGCCGGAACTCCAGCAGAAACGCAGGCTCCTCTTTTTTGGCCGAGATCAGACGAACAACGTCTTCACTGAGACCTTTGGCGATCTTGTCGGTCTCAATCTCGGTGACGAAGCCGTACTTGTACGGCTGGCTGACGAGGTCCCGTGTGGAGGTGCTGGTCATTCAGGTCAGCCGGCAGTGGCGTGAATCGTCTCGGTGGAGATCGTCTGGGTTTTGTTCGGGCAGGCGAAGGGGTTGTCTTCGGTGAGGAAAAGCATGCAGTGGCACTCCTTGCGCTCACGCATCGGCACACAAGGGCAGTTCCAGAAGGCCTGGGACACTTCGGCCTCCTTGTCTTCGTAATGACGGCAGGGGCACAGCGCACCGCCGAGCTCGTCCTTGTGGCGTGCCAGCCCCTTCAGCACCACGGAGGTCACGCTGGACTCAGCGCAGAAATACGTGCCTGTGCGCTGGGCGTAGGTCTCAGCGAACTTGCGAATGACCTCCAGGCTTTCAGCGGTGGGCTCGGGAGCGGCGTCAGACATAGAGGAACAACGAAGTTACGAAACGACCTGGTTTCCTTATTCGAAGCCTAAGGCAACAGGTCGGCCCATGGAGAAGCACCATTGTGAACGCCGGGGCGGCCATTCCGGTGGCATCGTGGAACCAGGTTCGGCGCACCATGACCTCCCCAGTTCAGGCCAGCACTCGCGACGCTTTGCTGTCCCTGCTGCTGGAGCGCGGGGATGCCGACGCCGCTGACCTGGCCGGAGCCTTGAACCTGTCGGTCCAGGCGGTTCGACGACAGCTGAAAAGCCTGGCCGAGGCTGGCCTGGCCGAAGCGAGCCCCAGCGTCTCCGGCCCAGGCCGGCCAAGCAATCGCTGGCGCCTGACCGACCAAGGGCGGGATCAGTTCCCCGATGGCAGCCAACGCTTCGCCCTGGGGCTTCTCAACTCCATGCGCGCCAGCCTGCCGGAGGAAACCGTGCGAACCCTGCTGAACCAGCAGGCGGAGGACAAGGCCAGCCGCTATCGGGATCGGATCGGCGACGGCCCGCTGCAACAGCGCCTTGAGCAGCTGGCCAGCCTGCGGCGGGACGAGGGCTACGTCACCCTCTGCAGCCCGGAGGAGGACGGGGTGAGCTGGCGCTTGCAGGAAGTCCACTGCTCCGTGCAGCGGATTGCCGAGGAATTTCCAGCCGTCTGTGACCAGGAATTGGTGCTGATCCGCAGGACGGTTCCCGACTGTCAGGTGGAACGGGTGCACTGGCGCCTCGAGGGAGGGCATGCCTGCGGCTTCCGCATCACACCGCTGCAGAACTGATGGCCATGGATGCCGCCGTGATCGCAAGGATTGATGCCACGCTGCTGCCGCAGATGGATCGCCACCATTTGCGTCTGCTGGCCCATTGCCTTGACAGCTTCCAGACCATGAGCGGTGGCAGCGAGGGTCTGCTTCCCAATGCCGCCAGCCGTCGCCGTTGGTGCGAACAGCAGCCTGTCGTCGCAGAAGATCCAGCCTTTCTGCGCTCCTTGATGCAGCAACTCAATGGAGCCGCCGAGCAACTTCAGGACCTTGCCGACAGCCTCGGCAAACCCCCGCTTGAACTCCAGCTCGACGACCTGATCACCGCCGCGGAAGCCCGCTGCCATCATCAACTTCAGAACAAAAGCGCCGATGTCCCTTGAGATTGCTGACGCCCTCAGCTTCTTTCGCCTGAGCTGCGGCCGCTGGACCTCGCAGCGCAGCCAGCACCACCTGTTGCACCGTCGGGCCGAAGCCGGTGCTTCTTTCATCGTGGTGGAAGAGCTGCACAAAGGGGACGCGCGACTGGCCGAGATCGCCCAGCGCAACAACGAGAGCGTTGAGCGGATCGTTGGAGGCTGCTGGGTGCGCTGGAGCGGCTCCATGGCCTGGGATCGCGCCGGTGAATCCCATGAAGACCAGACCATGTTCGGCCTGATCCCCAGCGACGACGCAGGACGAAGCGGGCTGTTGCTGCGGGATCGCGGCTATGCCGAGAAAGCACCGGTGGCTGGGCAGTTCCATATGGATGCGGAGAACGGCCTGATCCTCACCACCGACTACGAAATGATGAGCTCCCTGGAGCGCTTCTGGTTCGCCGGTCCCAATCTGCGGCTGCGCACCAGCACGGTTCAGGGGCTGTCCAACAACGCCTCGTTCTGCATGGAGACACGGATGCTGGACACCGCGCCCCCAGCCGTATCGGCCAACGCCGAGCCCGCCAAAACCCTTGCGCCCTTCGGCTGGTAAGCAGAAGTACTCAGGGCGACTATTACGGGATGTAATTGCTGCTCAAGCCCATGGAGTGGGGGCTTGCGGTCACTTCTACGATCGCCGGCAGTGGATGCTGAAGCTCGCGTGGCCATTCCCCTTCTGGAGTACGCACCAATCACCCAGAACTCCCGGGTGGCAGCCCTGCGTGTTCAATCCGATGAAACGGCCCGCGCCAATTCCATGGATATCGCCATGGACCGGGACAACCTCGTCACGGTGATCGAGAGCGCCTACCGCCAGATTTACTTCCACGCCTTCAAGTCCGATCGGGACGTGAATCTCGAGTCCCAACTGAAGGACGGGCAGATCACGGTTCGTGACTTCATCCGCGGCCTGGTGCTCTCGGACACCTTCAAGCGCAGCTTCTACGGCATGAACAGCAACTACAAGGTGGTGCGCCACCTTGTGGAGAAGCTGCTGGGCCGCAAAACCAACAAGTCCGAAGAGATCGCCTGGTCGATCGTGATCGCCACCAAGGGCGTCGAGGGACTGGTGGACGTGCTGCTCGACAGCCAGGAATACCTGGACGCTTTTGGGTACGACACCGTTCCGTCGCAACGCAATCGCGTGCTCCCCGGCCGTGAGCTCGGTGACACCCCGTTCAACATCACCAGCCCTCGCTACGACGAGTACTACCGGGGAATCCTGGGCTTCCCCCAGATCGTCTTCATGGGAGGACCAGGAAAGCAGATTCCTGCACGAGCCAAGATCAAACGCGGTGGATCTCCCAGCGACTACATGGCTTGGCTCAAGGACCTCCCCCTACCCAACCCAAGAGGGAATTCAACCAGCACCGATATCGACTACATGTCTCGCGTTCCTTACCGCAGCGTCGGTCGCTAAACCGAGCTCTCAAGCGATCAAAAAAGCGGGGCCTCAGCCCCGCTTTTTTTGTGTGAGTGACAGTGATCCCCGCCTTCATTCAAGCTTTCTAGGGTCAGGATCCACTGACCCTGGGTTCGTTAACGGTTCGGAAAGGATTTTTTCATCGCACAATGATCCCAAACGAATCCTGGAGTTTTGGACGTGTCTCAGACCCTGACCTCATTGGCACGTCTGACCCTGCGTCAACTACGCCAGATCGCCAGCGATCTCGGTGTACCGCTCTACAGCCGCAAGAGCAAGGAAGCTCTGGTTGATGAGGTGGCGCAGCGTCAGGAGCAGCGAGGTGGTGACCTCAAGGCCATCGAAGCCGAGTTGACCCCTCCGGCACTCCCCACAACAGAGACCCGCGTGGTCTTCCTGCCCCGTGATCCCCAGTGGGCCTACGTGTTTTGGGAGATCTCCGACAACGATCGCAAGCGGGCTCAGAAAGAGGGGGCCAGCCGCCTCTGCCTTCGCCTTGCTGATGTGACCGGCATGCAGGACGGCAGCGCCCATCCCCACACCCTCCAGGAAGTTCCCGTCGATAGCCACAGCACCGAGTGGTATCTGCCTGTTCCTCTCTGCGATCGCGATTACCGCGTTGAGCTGGGCTATCGCATCGGCACCACTTGGATGTCCCTGGCCTTTTCGTCCGTGGCGCGCGTGCCTGCCCTGCATCCCAGTGAGCAAATTCTCGACCAGTTCGTTCCCTTCAGCCTGGACAACGCTTCTCCTGCTGTTGCTGAACCGGCTCCGGTGGCTCCTCCCGCTGAGCCCAGCGACAGTGGCTTGCATGAGCGTCTCTACCAAAGTGCCACCGTTCACTTCCGTCGTCGTCGCGTCGGCTCCGAGGAATTCCAGGAAGCTCTGGATTCCTCTGCCGATTCCGATCGTTACGGACTGAGTGACTCCGGAATCGGCCTCTGGGCCAGCGGTCGCAATGAGTCCGGTATTGGTGGTGTCGCTCCCCGCCAGCGCTCTTTCTGGCTGGTCGCCGATGCTGAATTGATCGTCTACGGCGCCACAGACCCCTCCGCCCGTCTCACCATCGGCGGTGAAGAAGTGCCCCTGTCCACCGACGGTACCTTCCGTATTCAGGTTCCTTTCCGTGATGGGGAGCAGGTTTACGCCATCGAAGCCACCGCTGCAGACGGCGAACAGAAGCGCAACATCACCCTCAACTTCGAGCGTCAGACCCCCGAAGACAACAGCAACCCCGCCAGCGAAGCCCGCGCCGAGTGGTTCTGAACTCCTCCGAATCCAAGTCGGCAACCGCCCTGCGTTGGTTTGTGGCCATCACCCCTCTTGCAGGGGCGATGGCTTTTCCGCTGATCGTGCCGCTGGTGATGGCCCGAGTCGGCATCGGCGCTGGGGTCGCTGCGGCCCTTGTGCTGAGTGGCCTCTGGTTCGTCGCCATGCTCAAAACCTCAGAGATGCCCCACTGACAGGCTGCCGCCGACCGGGGGAACACTGAAAGAGAGCCGCCTCAACACTGATGCGTTCCCCCACTGCGCTCCTGCTGTTGCCGCTGCTGCTGTGTTGCGGCTGCAGCCGGCCTGGGGAGATTGTTGGTGCTGTTGAAGCTGATCTCCCCCTGCCGCCCGGATTTGCTCTGGCCTTCAACCACCGCGACGGGAGCCGTTACCAGTCACCCCTGACAGGCCAATGGCGCAACGGGGATGACCTTGAGCGATTCATCGTTGATGCGATTGAGGGTGCTGACACCAGCCTGCTGGTGGCCGTTCAAGAGCTGTCTCTGCCAAGCCTGGCCAGGCATCTGATCGCCGCCCACAGGCGGGGGGTGCAGGTGAAGCTCGTGCTGGAGAACAGCTACAGCACCCCCTGGAGTGACCAGCAACCCAGCCATCTCCCCAAGCACCAGCGGCATCGCTGGCACCAACTCCAGCACCTGGCCGATGCCGATGGAGATGGCATCACGACTGCGGAGGAAGCCCGACAGGGTGATGCCGTGGGGTTACTGCTCCAGGCCGGGGTGCCGTTGCTGGATGACACCGAGGACGGCAGCAGTGGCAGTGGATTGATGCACCACAAATTCGTGGTGGTCGACGACCGCAGCGTGATCACCGGCAGCGCCAACTTCACCAGTTCCGGCCTCCATGGTGATGCCGGAAAACCCAGAACCCGAGGCAACGTCAACCATCTGCTGCGCATCGACAGCCCTGCACTGGCTGCTGTCTTCCGACGCGAGTTCGAGCGGATGTGGGGCGATGGGCCTGGTGGCGCCAAGGACAGCCGCTTCGGGCTGGGGAAGGGTGGCCAAACGGACGCCGAGCGCGTGCAGGTGGGCAATGTGGAGATTGAGGTGCTGTTCGCACCCCACCCCAAGCGCAATGCCGCCCACGGGTTGAACTGGCTGGCAGCACTGCTGGCCTCCGCCAAGCACCAGATCGACATGGCCCTGTTCGTGTTCTCGGCTCAGCAGCTGGCGGATGTGCTGGAGGAGCGCGCCAACGACGGTGTGAAGATTCGACTGGTGGCAGACCCTGGTTTCGCCAGCCGATCGTTCTCTGAAGTGCTGGATCTGCTGGGGGTGGCCCTGCCGGATCGCGATTGCAAACTCGAGGCAAACAACAGACCCTTCGCACAGCCCATTCGCGGTGTCGGCACCCCGCGTCTCGCCCGCAGCGACAAGCTGCATCACAAGTTCGCCGTGATCGACAACAAAACAGTGATCACGGGATCGTTCAACTGGTCACCCTCTGCTGCTCACACCAACGACGAAACCCTGCTGGTGATCCACTCACCTCAACTCGCCAAACACTTCACCCGTGAAATGGATCGCCTCTGGAATGGAGCAGAACTCGGGATCACTCCGCACATCCAACGCAAACTCGACCGTCAGCGGATCAAGTGCGGGGATGGGGTGGAGAGGGGCTGAGAGCTGAAATGGCCATCCCTCCTTCTATGCCAAGGTTGATAGTTGTGCAGCGACTTATAAGCTGCTGAGCAACTACCACGGTTCCTTAAAGCGACCACCTCCACACAATGATGCGCTTCTCCAACTTGTCCTGGCATGTGGAAAAGGCTCGTCAAGCAGAAGCTGAAAGCGATTTAATCAGCATGACTGAAGCCGCCAACAAAATGGAGCGTTGCTGCTACTACAAACAGGCCTGGAAAACCTTTCAAGCAATAGCCATGCTGGAAAAGCCTTCGCCTGGCCGACCATGGAGAGGACCCTGCGATCGCGTTAGGACCCTCGTTGTGGAGGGAAGGAAGAGGGATCTTGGTGATGAGCTACGACTGGTTCACCTTGTAGCCAAAGCAGCTGCAGATGTAAGCGAGCTCATTGTTCAAACCGAAGAGCGCCTAATTCCTCTCTTCCAGCGAAGTTTTCCTTATGTACGTTTCATCAGCACCAATGACGCTCTACCACAGGATAACGATACGGCTTGGACCACCTATGAACAACTTGCATTGTTCTATGCCCATAACGAGGAGCTCATTCTCAACAGCTTTCTGCCGCTGATTCCTCCACCTGCATCTGCGATAAACCCTCGAGGGCTTGGCATCTCTTGGTACTCAAAAGCGATCTATAAATGCCTACCTTCTTTAGAAGACTGGGCAGAGCTCATTCGTGATGTGCGAGGTCGCGTGCAATCTTTGCAGTATCAGGAAGGGCGGGCTGGTCTTAAAGAACTTGTTCAAAAGAGTGGCCGACCCGTTAAAGCAGCTCGTCGGATAGATCAGTTCAAAGACCTCGATGGATATGCCCTTCAGATCGCATCCGTCCAACGCGTCTTAACGATCAGCAACACGACAGCCCACATGGCGGGTGCCCTTGGTATTCCTTGTGTGGTGGTATTGGACAGTGAAAGTGTCACGACTTGGCCTGACCATGTCGACCGATCCCCTTTTTACCCCAACACTTTGCTGGTAAGACGTAGAAACATGGATTGGGCGTCAACCTTGCGGAAAGCACTTGAACTACTGTTGCAGATTGAGCCTTCGAGACGCTTATCAATGACACCATCCTCAGAACAATAAAGCGAATGAACCATATTCTGTCCAGATTTCAGGAACAGCGCGCAAACAGTGCGGACACCGCTGCATTTCTTCGAAAATCCCTAAGACTTCTTCATTTTAACCGAATTAATGGTGACTATGTCGAGTTTGGATGCCAGAGATTCATTACATTTCAGATGGCTTGGAAGGCAGTACGAAGCCAGCCAATCAATAGGAAACTCTGGGCTTACAGCTCTTTTGACAGCATCCCTGAACCTCAAACAGAACGAGATCTGCATCCGCGTTGGCTCCCCAATACTCCTCTAATGTCTGAAGCGACATTCAGGAATCGGTGCTGGCGGTCTGGCATTGGTGCCCAGCAGATGGAAGCAGTCAAGTTCATTACAACTTCTTCAACGAATCCGCCTCCACTTCCACATCAGTTGGCATGCTTGTTTATCACTTTCCACTCCTTCACCGAAGTCAGAGCAGTACTGCGCTGCGTTTCAACTCACCTCACCAACGGAGTAATTCTCGCTTTCGAGCATTATCATTGTGGCACACGTTTCGATAATTCAGGAGCTCGTAACGCTTTCTTGGAGTTCAAGACATTACGTTGTGATCTTGAATTTGAGCCCTATCGCTCCTTTGGCCTGGCAGGACTGTCCTTCATAGTCGGAGACGCTTAACAGCTCACGCACATGCGATGCTTTCGCCCGATTGGGCGAGAGCTGTGCGGAAGAAACTGCTGCGCTGGGCCCCCTGGAACTACCGCTTCTGGCGTGAAATCGCCCGCTGGTGCTACGAACGCTCGTTGCACAACCCCGCCGTGGTGCCGGCCCTCGACCACTTCCCTGCCAGCGCTGAACTGCACAGCAATTTCGATGCCATCCGCCGGGAAACCCTGGAGGTCGCGCTCTCAGGGCGCCTGCCGGCAAACCACGAAATTATGGAGCAGCAGCGCACGCTCTACGAATTCGACCGCAAGGTGTGGGGCATGTTGCCGCTGCGGGGCTATGGCTACGACTACCCCGCCAATCAGGCCTTGATCCCAAGCCTGAGGAGCTTTCTCAGCCGCCACCGCGATGTGGTTTCCGCCGCGGTGAGCCTGTTCCCACCCGGAAAAGTGCTGCGGCCCCACAAAGGTCCGTTCAAAGGGGTCTGGCGGTTCCACCTGCCCTTGTATGTGGCCGATCTGGGGGATGGACGCAGCTCCTGCGAACTACTGATCGATGGCGAGACGTATCACCTGCAGGAAGGGGAAGGCTTTCTCTGGGACGACACCTTCCTGCATTCCGCCGTGAACCGGTCGGACCAGCCACGGGTTGTGCTGCTGTTCGATGTGTTCCGCCGTGACCAGCCCTTCTGGCTGGTGGCCATGAGCTGGCTGTTTCTTGCCATCGCCCAGCTGTGGCAACGCCTGCAGAACATGCGGGAACGGGCCCTGCTGCGCGCGACGGCTTCGTAGCCTCCTGGCAGAGCGGAGACTCCATGGGCAGCAGCTTCGGCGATCTGTTTCGGATCAGCACCTTCGGTGAGTCCCACGGCGGTGGCGTGGGCGTGATCGTGGAGGGTTGCCCTCCACGCCTGGACCTGGATGTTGAAGCAATCCAGGCGGAGTTGGATCGGCGACGGCCGGGCCAGAGCCACATCACCACCCCACGCAAGGAAGCCGATCAGGTGGAAGTGCTCAGCGGCCTTCTCGATGGGAAGACCACCCTGGGAACACCGATCGCCATGTTGGTGCGCAACAAGGACCAGCGCCCCGGCGACTACAAGGACATGGCCGTGGCGTTCCGGCCTTCCCATGCCGATGCCACCTACCAGGTGAAATACGGCGTGCAGGCCCGCAGTGGTGGCGGGCGGGCCTCGGCCCGCGAAACAATCGGGCGCGTGGCTGCCGGTGCGATCGCAAAGCAGCTGCTGGCCAAGGCCGCAGGCACAGAGGTGCTCGCCTGGGTCAAACGCATCCACACCATCGAGGCGAGTGTGGATCCCCAGGCTGTGACGCTGGACGCCATCGAGAGCAACATCGTTCGCTGCCCGGACGCCCCCACAGCCGCTCAGATGGTGGAACGGATCGAGGCGATCGGGCGCGACGGCGACTCCTGTGGCGGCGTGATCGAATGCGTGGTGCGCAACCCAGCACCGGGGCTGGGCATGCCCGTGTTCGACAAGCTGGAGGCCGATCTGGCCAAGGCGGTGATGTCCCTCCCCGCCACCAAGGGCTTTGAGATCGGTTCTGGCTTCAGCGGAACCCTGCTCAAGGGCAGCGAGCACAACGATGCCTTTGTGCCCACCGATGATGGACGGCTGCAGACGGCCACCAACAACTCAGGTGGCATCCAGGGCGGCATCAGCAACGGCGAGCCGATTGTGATCCGGGTGGCGTTCAAGCCCACCGCCACGATCCGCAAGGAACAGCAGACCATTGATTCCGACGGCAAGGCCACCACCCTGGCCGGCAAGGGTCGACACGACCCCTGTGTGCTGCCGAGGGCCGTGCCGATGGTGGAGGCGATGGTGGCGCTGGTGCTGGCGGATCACCTGCTGCGGCAGCAGGGTCAGTGCAGCCTCTGGTGAGCGTCAGCCGGCGGTCACCGGCGCTTTGCCATTGCTGCTGACGGGGGTCGACGCCACCGCAGCAGCAGCGGAACTGCGGGTGCGGGTGCGACGGGACGCCGGCTTCTTGGTCGCCACTACTTTTTTCTTCACCGTGCGCCGGGGACGGGCCGTGGTGGAGCGACTGCGATGGCTGAGAACAAGGGCCCACTCCTCATCGGTGAGGGTGGAGGGCTTGCTGCCATGGGCATAGGCCAGCTTGGCCGCCTTCTCGATGTCCTTGATCAGATTGGTCCAGGAGGTGGCGAAGCGTTTGTCCGACTGGGACTTGGCACCGCTTTCCACCAGGGTCTCCACCACGCCGGCGGCTGAGACCTTCTTGCGCCGACGGTTGAAGATCTCCTTCTGGAGCTGGGCGATCAGGGCATCCGCCTTGTCGCTGAGCTTGATCGTGAGCTGCGACATCACGCAGAGGAATGACTATCTCATCTGTAGCATCCTGGACGCATGTCAACCAGATACTGTCTGCAACCAGCGCAGCAAGGCGGGATCTGGCCCCTGAACGTCGATCACCCGTCGCCCCAGCGCCACGGCTGCATGGCCTGCCTTCAACCAGGGATCCACATCAGTAACCCTCAGGCCTCCGGCAGCAATCACCTGCGGCAACGGCCCGAGGGGTGCGCGTAGACGCTGGATGTAGTCGACTCCGACGCTGACGGCGGGAAACAGCTTCACCAGACCGCAACCCATGGCCGCCGCCTGCTGAAGTTCTGTGGGACTGAACACCCCTGGCACCAGCAGAATCCCGCGTTGGCGAGCCCGCTCCAGCAGAACCGGATCGAAGCAGGGCGACATGGCGAAGGGCAGTCCGCAGGTCTCCAGATCCACAAGGGCATCGGCCGTGAGCAGCGAGGCAGCTCCCAACTGCAGCGATGGACAACGCTGACGGACCCGAGCAACAAAGGAGCACCATCTGCTGTCGGGCTGCCAGCCGATCTCCACATGACGCAGACCGACACTGGCCAGACAAGACAAATGGTCCAGGAGTGATCCCGGACCTTCATCACCATCCAGATCAGTCGGATTGGGGCGGACCACAACCAGGATCGGTTGCGCTGCCAGGGAGGCGATCAACGCCTCCTGACGCTGCAACCAGACCGGTCGATCAGATGTATTCGGCAACGCGAACGTCGCGGGTAATCAGGAGTTCCTGCAACTCCTCGGCATCAACAGTCTCCTGTTCCACCAGCATGTCGGCCAGTTCATCCAGCACAGCACGGTTGTCCACCAACACCTTGGTGGCCCGCTTGTAAGCCACATCCACCAGCTCAGACACTTCCTGGTCGATGGTGGCGGCAGTGTTTTCAGAGAAATCGCGCTCTGCCGCGATATCGCGGCCGAGGAACATTCCACCCTGAGCGCGGCCAAGGGCCACAGGGCCGAGGGTGTCGCTCATGCCGAAGCGGGTGATCATCTGACGGGCCGTTGAGGCCACCTGCTGCAGGTCGTTGGAGGCACCTGTGGTGACTTCGTCCTCGCCGTAGACAATCTCCTCAGCGACACGGCCACCGAGGGCGACCGCCATCTGGTTCTGCAGATAAGCCCTGGAGTACAAACCGGACTCCATCCGTTCCTCACTGGGTGTGAAGAAGGTGAGACCACCTGCATTGCCGCGGGGAATGATCGAAATCTTCTGGACGGGGTCGTAGTCGGGCATCAGAGCACCGACCAGAGCGTGACCAGCCTCGTGATACGCCACCAAACGCTTGCGGCGTTCGCTCATGACGCGATCCTTTTTCTCAGGACCGGCCATGACGCGCTCAATCGCATCACTGATCTCGTCGTTGCTGACCTCGGTCAGTTCGCGACGGGCAGCCAGGATGGCAGCTTCGTTCAGCAGGTTGGCCAGATCAGCACCGGTGTAGCCGGGGGTGCGACGGGCCACCTTGTCGAGGTCGACGTCCTTGGACAACGTCTTGCCACGGGCGTGGACATTGAGGATCTGGAGACGACCGGCGTAATCGGGCCGGTCCACGGTGACCTGTCGATCGAAACGACCGGGGCGCATCAACGCAGCATCCAAGACGTCCGGACGGTTGGTCGCCGCGACAATGATGATGCCGGTGTTGCCCTCGAAGCCATCCATCTCGGTCAGGAGCTGGTTAAGGGTCTGTTCCCGTTCGTCGTTTCCGCCACCGAGGCCAGCGCCACGCTGACGGCCGACGGCATCGATCTCGTCGATGAAGACGATGCAAGGAGCATTTTTCTTGGCCTGTTCGAACAAGTCCCGAACACGGCTGGCACCGACGCCCACGAACATCTCGACGAACTCAGAGCCGGAGATCGAGAAGAAGGGGACACCAGCCTCACCTGCAACGGCCTTAGCTAGCAGGGTCTTACCTGTACCCGGAGGACCCACAAGCAACACACCCTTGGGAATCTTGGCGCCAACTGCCGTGAAGCGATCCGGATTCTTGAGGAAGTCAACAACCTCGGTGAGTTCGAGCTTGGCGCCTTCGATGCCGGCCACATCGGTGAAGGTGACCTGGGTGGAAGGCTCCATCTGAACCCTGGCCTTGCTCTTGCCGAACTGCATAGCGGGGTTACCACCGCCACCGCCCTGGGCACGGCGGAAGAGGAAGAACAACCCACCAAGCAACAGAAGCGGGAAGATCAGACTTCCAGCGGCCTGCTGCCAGGCCGGAGCCTGACGGGTGGGCTGCACGGCGATATCAACATCGTGCTGTGTCAGCAG
>ERZ802822.1794-NODE-1794-length-12613-cov-21.232371_pt1 | contig 12613 bp, 10 predicted proteins | sample MGYA00345649_ERZ802822 | MGnify/ENA primary metagenome ERZ802822 (study PRJEB30503, sample SAMEA104212359) | marine metagenome | biome: Westerlies Biome; feature: [SRF] surface water layer (ENVO:00010504) within the epipelagic zone...; material: water...
GTAGAAAGCGGCGGAAGCGTCGATCAAGAAACCCGGCTTTATGATCCCGACAAAGGCGAAACGCGCTCTATGCGCTCTAAAGAAGAGGCGCATGATTATCGCTACTTCCCCGATCCGGATCTTTTACCTTTAGAAATCGAACAAGACTGGGTGGATGAAATTGCAGCCAATCTGCCAGAGCTGCCCGATCAGAAAAAAGCCCGCTTCGTTACAGATTTCAGCCTCTCGGAATATGATGCCAATGTCCTAACGGCAGAGCTTGACTCGGCGGGTTATTTTGAAGAAGTGGCCAAGGGGCGTGATGGCAAATTGGCCGCAAATTGGGTGATTAACGAACTTTTTGGACGCCTCAAAAAAGATGATTGTGATATAAGTGAAAGCCCGGTCACGCCGGCGCAACTGGGCGGTATTATCGATCTGATTTCCAAAGGCGAGATCAGCGGGAAAATCGCCAAGGATGTGTTTGAAATTGTTTATAGCGAGGGCGGTGAGCCGGCGCAGATCGTGGAATCGCGCGGCTTAAAACAAGTAACGGATACAGGAGCGATCGAAGCGGCGGTGGATCAAGTGATCGCAGATAATCCAGCACAAGTTGAAAAAGCCAAGGCCAACCCCAAGCTGGCAGGCTGGTTCGTCGGACAAGTGATGAAAGCCACAGGCGGCAAAGCCAATCCAAAAGTGGTGAATGAACTGGTTGCCACAAAATTGGCCCAATAAATGCGATGGCAAGGCCCAGCGCGTGCCACCAGTTGGATTTAAGCAACAGGTGCGGGTCCTTTCAAGCGGTTAAAGGTTAAGGCTTAAGGGGTATCAAGTTCTAAAGCCAAAGCGTGAATCGCGCCGATCAACTCTGGCCCCAGCGCTGCATGCACCGCACGATGCCGCGCGATTCGCGATTGCCCTTTAAACTGCTCAGATTTCAGGCGGACGCGAAAATGGCTTTGCCCACCTTCTGGCGCGCCGGCATGCCCACGGTGCTGATCGCTCTCATCTACGACCTCCAAAAAGCTTGATTGAAAAGAATTCTCAAGATTTTTGCGAATTTGTTCCACTCGGGTCATATTTTTTGTTTTCGCCTCTTCAAATTACCTGAGGAAAGCCTATGCTATCTTCCTTGAACAGAAAAGGTGAATTTATGGCTGCCTCCGACCCATTTGGTTTTGATATGTCTGTGTCTTCTTCGAAGAAGAAAAATCCGCGCGGGCGGCGCAGCATGTCTGGAGCCTCTGACACCTCGACCCGACTGTGCGAACATGAAGGCTGCCAAGAGGCTGGAAAGTTCCGCGCGCCAAAAGCCCCCGATGTGTTGGATGATTTTTTCTGGTTCTGCAAAGATCATGTGCGCGAGTATAATTTAAAATGGAATTTCTTTAACGGCACCACAGAGGCCGAAATCAATGCCCAGCGCTCGAAAGACAAAGTCTGGGAAAGAGAAACCAAAGATTTCCGCGACACAGAAGCCCGCGCTTGGGCGCGGCTTGGGATTGAGGATCCGCATCAGGTTTTGGGCGAAAATGCCACCAAGAACCCAGGCAAATCTGGAGGCTCAGCTGGTAGTGGCCGGCGTCTACCGCCAACCGAGCGCCGCGCTTTGGAAATCTTAGAAGGCAAAGACAATTGGAGCAAAGCAGAAGTGCGCGGCGCGTATAAAGCGCTGATCAAAGTCTTACACCCAGATATGAATGGCGGCGATCGCAGCCAAGAAGAACAGCTACAAGAAGTGGTTTGGGCTTGGGATCAATTAAAAGACAGCCGAAACTTCAAATAATCCGGTCTGCACCCAAAAATCTACATATTGTTATGGCTGGCTGCTCTGTGAAACTCACAAAAGCGGGCTAAACTTTGGCACTGAAGCTGTTTATTGGCGTTAAAAATTATTCAAGCTGGTCAATGCGGACGTGGTTGGTGTTGCGCGCTTTCGGCATTCAATTCACCGAAAAGTTCATTCCCTTCGACGGATTTTCTGAAAGCTTGCAGTTCAAACAAACCGTTGCCAAATATTGGCCAGCGGGTAAGGTTCGCTTTCTGCAATGCTCAAACAGCGCCAGCCCGCAAGCTGATCCTTTGATCATATGGGAAACGCTGGCGATCATAGAATATCTTGCAAAGCAAAACCCTCAGTTTAAGATTTGGCCCCGAAACGTGGCCCTGCGCGCTCAAGCGCGCAGCCTTTGTGCTGAAATGCAGAGTGGCTTTTTTGCGCTGCGCAGACATTGCCCAACGAATATTGACGCCGATCTGCCCCAGATTGGCCGATTGATCTGGCGGCACAAACTTTTGGTCCGCAAAGACATAGACCGTATCGAGACGGCATGGCGCAATATTCTAAAACTTTCTAAAGGTCCATTCTTGGTTGGAGAATTCAGCGCTTTAGATGCGTTTTACGCGCCTATTATCACACGTATTCAGACTTACAAACTGCCTGTTTCAGAAGATACAGCCCCTTATATGCAGCGTATCAGACAGCACCCATCGGTAAAAAAACCCAGTAAAGACGCGATCGAAAGCGCAGTTTTCGCGATTTTGAAGAACCCTATAGGTTCAACTCGAAGGATATACCTGATCCAGCAGAGTTTTTTGTTTAAGAAAGCAAAAAGTCCGGCTTTTTGCGTGACCTCAAGATCGAAATACGCCGCCGCCATAAAAGAGCTGATAGAACTCTATTTTGACTATTTTTGCCCTTCCCCTTGCCCTTGACCGCTTTATGCTGCACCAGAGCAGAGGTTAAAATTGGCAATTAAAGGAAACGCAAGTATGGCTGACGGCGGCAATACAATGGATGTAAAACCGACTGAGGATATTTCAGTGCGTGAAATGTTCGGGCTTGACACAGATATGGTTGTGAAAGGCTTTGCAGATCGCTCTGAGCGGGTTCCCGAAATTGACACGACCTATAAGTTTGATCCCGATACAACCATGGCTATTCTGGCAGGGTTTTCGCATAATCGCCGGGTGATGATCCAAGGCTATCACGGAACGGGCAAATCAACACATATTGAGCAAGTGGCAGCCCGCCTGAACTGGCCCGCCGTGCGCGTTAATCTGGACAGCCATATCAGCCGTATCGATTTAATCGGAAAAGATGCCATCAAATTGCGCGATGGCGTTCAGGTCACCGAATTCCACGAAGGCATCTTGCCGTGGGCGCTGCGCAACCCGGTGGCGATTGTTTTTGACGAATATGATGCCGGGCGCGCCGATGTGATGTTTGTGATCCAGCGCGTGCTCGAACATGATGGCAAACTTACCCTGATGGATCAAAACGAAATTATCACACCGCATCCGCAGTTCCGGCTGTTTGCAACCGCCAATACTGTCGGTCTGGGCGATACCACCGGCCTCTATCATGGCACCCAACAAATAAACCAAGCCCAAATGGACCGTTGGTCGCTTGTCGCTACCTTGAATTATCTGTCCATCGATGCCGAAACCGCAATAATTTTGGCAAAAGCCCCCCATTATAATACGGAAAACGGGCGCAAAACGGTAAAGCAAATGGTAACGGTTGCAGATCTAACCCGTACCGCGTTTATGAATGGCGACCTATCAACCGTAATGAGCCCGCGCACCGTGATCAATTGGGCGCAAAATGCAGAAATTTTCCGCAATATAGGCTACGCGTTTCGTTTGTCTTTCCTGAACAAATGCGATGAGCTTGAGCGTCAGACCGTGGCAGAATTTTACCAGCGCTGTTTTGACGAAGAACTGCCAGAAAGCGCTGCCAGCGTCAGCTTGGGCTAAAGTTTTAAGCCGCAGCGCGCGCGACTTTTTGATTTTTCCAACCCTACGGGAAAGCGCGCGCTAAAACTCAGGTTGCGGCACTGTAAACAGAGCTTGCATTATTCAAACGTTCAGCGAGACTTGCGTTATGGGACCAAATTCAGATAACCCGGCCGATCCATTTAAAAAAGCTTTGGCTGAAGCCACCAAAGTGATGGCCAATGATGCCGATCTGTCGATCACCTATTCCGTGGATCCGGCTGGCGTATCCGGCGATGTCATGCGCTTGCCCCAAATCAGCCGTAGAATGACCCGTGATGAAGTTTTGGTGGCAAGAGGGACAGCGGATGCTTTGGCCCTGCACCACAAATATCACGATGATGGAACGCATACAAAATACGCTCCCCAGGGCAATATGGCGCGCGAACTTTATGAGGCGATGGAAGTGGCCCGCTGCGAAGCCGTTGGCGCACAAGATATGCCGGGTACGGCGGGAAATATTGATGCGAAAATTGGCGCGGATGCAGCCCGGCTTGGCTATCTTAATATCACCGACCGCTCTGATGCACCTTTATCGACCGCCGCTGGATACCTGATCCGGCATTTGGCCACAGGGCGCGATATGCCGCCCGCCGCGCAAAACATTATGCAGCTTTGGCAGGGGTTCATCGAAGAGCAAGCCGGTGGCACTTTGGCAGATCTTCAGAGCAAATTGAAAGATCAAAGCGCGTTTGCGAAATTTGCCCGCCAAATCATTTCCGATCTAGGCTATGGTGACCAGCTGGGCGACGATCCTGATGATCTTGAAGATCAGTCTGACGAAGATCAGGATGAAGGTACGGAAGAAGATCAAGATCCCGACAGTACGGGCCAAGATGACAGCAATGAAGATGATACGGAAAGCACGCCTGAACAAAGCCAAGAAGAACAGCAAGATCCTTCAGCAGCACAAGTCAGCAGCGATGAAAGCGCTGAAGATGAGATGTCCGAAGAGACTGAACTGCCCGATGGCGATGCTCCAATGGAGCCCCCTGCTCCGCAACCAATTTCGGATGCTGATCCGAATTACAACGTCTATGAAACCAAATATGATGAAGAGATCAAGGCAGAAGAGCTTGCCGATGCCGTTGAACTAGAGCGCCTGCGGGCCTATTTGGATCAGCAATTAGAGCCATTAAAGGGGGCCGTAAGCCGGCTGGCCAATAAGCTGCAACGCCGCCTGCAAGCCCAGCAAAACCGTTCTTGGCTGTTCGATTTAGAAGAAGGCATTTTGGACGCAGGGCGTTTGGCGCGCATCGTCGCGAACCCCACTACCCCGCTTAGCTTTAAAAGGGAAAAAGACACCGAATTTCGCGATACCGTGGTCACGCTCTTGCTTGACAATTCCGGCTCTATGCGCGGACGGCCCATTTCCATCGCGGCGATTTGTGCAGATGTTTTGGCGCGTACCTTAGAGCGGTGTAATGTCAAAGTGGAAATTCTTGGGTTCACCACCCGCGCGTGGAAAGGCGGGCAAAGCCGAGAAGATTGGCTGAATGAAGGGCGTCCACAACAGCCTGGGCGGCTGAACGATTTACGCCATATCATCTATAAGGGCGCAGATGCGCCTTGGCGGCGCGCAAGATCCAATTTGGGCTTGATGATGAAAGAGGGTTTACTGAAAGAAAATATTGATGGTGAAGCGTTGGAATGGGCGCATCGTCGCATGGCTGGGCGCCCCGAGGCGCGTAAAATTCTTATGGTGATATCAGATGGCGCACCGGTTGATGACAGCACTTTATCGGTGAACCAAGCCAATTATCTTGAAAAGCATCTGCGCGACGTGATTGCGATGGTTGAAAAGCGCAAAGCGGTAGAATTACTGGCAATTGGCATTGGCCATGATGTCACCCGCTATTATGAACGCGCCGTCACAATCACGGATATTGAACAGCTTGCGGGCGCCATGACCGAACAATTGGCGGCGTTATTTGACAATGATCCGCGCGCGCGCGCACGCTCGACAGGTGTGAGAAAAGTGAATTGAGCCCGATGAAAACAGCCCATTTCCAAAGCTTTCTTGACGACTCTGAACCCGATGCGGGCCCCGCGCGCCTAACCGCGCTTCGCAAGGCCATCTCTGGGGCACAGCTAAACGGCTTTTTGGTCCCGCGCAGCGATGTGCATCAAGGGGAATATGTTGCAAAATGCGATGAACGCTTGGCTTGGTTGACCGGCTTTACAGGTTCGGCCGGGTTTTGCGCCGTTTTACCTGATGTTGCGGGTGTATTCGTAGATGGGCGCTATCGGGTTCAAGTGAAAGTGCAAACAAACGCTACCTTCACACCCGTTGACTGGCCCGAAACGAGCCTGCCCACATGGCTCCAAAAAAACCTGCAAACGGGCACGATCGGTTTTGACCCATGGTTGCACAGTTGGGGCGAGATAAAAGCGCATCGCACGGCGCTGGGCGAAAACGGCATTCAGCTGCGGCCAAATGCCAACCTTATCGATCAAATCTGGACCGATAGACCAGATCCCCCCAACGCGCAGGCCTATGCCTACCCCGATGATTATGCCGGTGAAACCCACAGTGATAAGCGCAAACGCCTTGCCAAAATGCTGCGCGACAACGCGCAAGACACAGCGATCCTAACGCTGCCAGACAGCATCGTTTGGTTGCTAAATATGCGCGGCAGCGATGTCACCCATGTGCCCTTGGTTCATAGCTTTGCATTTTTGCACGCCGATGCTTCAGTGGATCTGTTCATTGCGCCTGGAAAAGCCGAACACCTATCGGGGCATTTTGGCGCCGGGATACGCCTCTTCTCACAAGATCAATTCGACGCGCAACTGTCGCAATTACACGGCAGAGTACGCGTTGATGCAGGGCATATTCCCTATGCCGTTGTCGATATTCTTCAAAAAGCGCAGGTTGAAATCGCGTTTGAAGCAGACCCCGTCATCCTTCCAAAAGCCTGCAAAAACATTATAGAATTACAACATGCGCGCGTGTCGCATCAACGCGATGGCGCCGCAATGTGCGAGTTTTTGGCTTGGCTTGATAACGCGCCAATTGGCACCACAACAGAAATTGACGTGGTCATTGCGCTTGAAAGCTTTCGGCGCGCAAATTCAGAGCTTATGGACATCAGCTTTGACACTATTTCAGCCAGCGGCGCGAACGCTGCCCTGCCCCATTATCGGGTGAATGAAGCGTCAAACCGGCAGCTTCAATCCGGAGAGGTCATGCTGGTGGATAGCGGTGGCCAATATTTGGATGGTACCACCGACATTACGCGAACCATCGCGATTGGCGCGCAACCGCACGAGGTTTGCGCCGCCTTCACGCGGGTTTTGCAAGGGATGATTGCGATTTCTCGCCTGAAATTTCCTTATGGCATTTCCGGGCGCGATCTGGACGCGTTTGCCCGCGCGCCACTTTGGGCTTCGGGGCAGGATTTCAATCATGGCACGGGCCATGGCGTTGGGCATTTTTTAAACGTGCATGAAGGCCCGCAGCGATTATCGCGTGCCTCTACAGTGGTGTTGGAACCAGGCATGATCCTATCGAACGAGCCCGGCTATTACAAAGAAGGTGCTTTTGGAATTCGGATTGAAAACTTGCTCAGCGTTGGCGAGGCAGATCTGCCCGAAGCTGCCAATTTAACGCGACTTTTGGAATTTGAAACGCTCACCTTTGTGCCGATTGATCTTCGCATGGTCATCTCTGATTGGCTGGACCCAACAGAAAAAGCTTGGATAAACGCCTATCACAAAAAATGTTGGGATCTGCATCAGAATCAGCTGAGCAACAGCGCCGCGCAATGGCTCGGCCAAGCCACAAAATCGCTCTAACATGCGCCGCCAAAGGTCACGTTAAGGCCGCTAAAACGGCGATGCCCCCCCCTCAAAGCTTAAGGGGCGCGGCGTAAAATTTGCGCCTCACAACCAAACTTGTCAGATATGGCAAATGGCTGTAACATCTGCGCAGCTCATTTGGGTCATGCAAGGCAAATGGCCCGCAACAAAGCGAGGTCATAACATTGGGTAAAAACATTATTGTTCCGGCAATTATCTTCGTTTTCTTGGTAGGGTTACTGGGCTATTCGATGATTTTTAAGCCCCGCAATGACCGCTTTGATGAAAGCGCCAGACGCGTTTTATCCAAATAAAGATCACGCCCGATTAACGCCCTGCCTTACAGCGCAGAGAGCGGTGCATAAAAAGTTTGCTTTAAGGCACGCATTCGCTGAAAGCAAAGGCAAGTTATGCGCCTTTCTGGGCGCAAACGCCCCGGCCACTTGCCCTTCACACCTTGTCCAATAAATGCGCGCTACACCGCCTCAACATATCTAAATTCACGCGTTGCCCCATCGCCCAACGCGGCAAGCGCCTCTTGATAGGCGGGGCTGTTATAGCCGGCTTGCGCCGCTTCAAGGCTTGCCCATTCAACCACCACTGTCCGCGTCATCTGACCGTCTTCTGCCACCGCAACCGGCACGCCGCGCGCCAAAAACACCCCACCGGCGGCTTGCATCGCAGGCCCGGCAAGCTTGGCATAAGCCGCCAATTTCGCGTCATCTGAAATCGCGGTGTAAATAACCACCTGTAAAACCTTTGCCATCTTGAGCATCCTTTTCTAATTGTGCGTTTGAGCACAGCTTATCAAATCACGCCCAGCTGAACAGCGCCAATCGTTAGAAAATTACAAAATCCTGCCTACACCGCGCAGGTCAACACGCTGTGATATCTGGCGCTTGGCAATAGACAAATCCAAAAACCGCTCTAGGCTTACACCTGTTGGTCATAGAAAGGATCATTATGCCCCAAATCACCCGTATCATCGCAGGTATGCGCAGGTTTTTTTATCTTTTTCTGGCTCTCGCTGTAAGCGCGCCGTTGTCTGCGGCCGAACTGGGCATAGACATCACGCAGGAAGGCAGTGGAGCAACCGCGCAAAAAGGCATGCAAGTCAGCGTGCATTATGAAGGGCGCCTGAGCGATGGCACCGTGTTTGACGCCTCGCGTCCGCGCGGCCAGGCGTTTCGCTTTGTGCTTGGCGCCGGACAAGTCATCCAAGGGTGGGAGCAGGGCATTTTGGGAATGAAGGAAGGCGAGCGCCGAATATTAACCATTCCGCCACAATTGGGGTATGGCGCGCGCGGTGCTGGCGCAAAAATTCCGCCAAACGCCACGTTGCGCTTTGAAGTTGAACTGCTGAAAACAGCTTGGCCACCAAAATTACAGCAAGCCAGCAATCAAGATATGCAAGAGGCTCAGAAAAACGGTACGCTGATCATCGATATTCGCCGCCCCGAGGAATGGGCGAAAACGGGTATTATCGAAGGGGCCGAATTGATCACAGCATTTACAAAATCGGGCCAGCTTCACCCAGAGTTTCAACAGAAATTCATGTCGGTGATCACCGATCGCGATACCCCGATCATGCTCTATTGCCGCACCGGCAACCGGACCACGAATTTGGGCAAGGCTTTGGTGGATCAATTGGGCTTTGCCAATGTCAGCCATCTGTCAAAAGGCATCACAGGCTGGCAGAAAGCCCAACAGCCGGTGCAAGCTTATACGGCTTCGCAATAAGAACCGGCGAAGATGTGGGTTTTAAAAAAAATAAAAGCGCGCCGAGTTTAACCGCCGGCGCGTTTTTTTGGTCTTACGAAGTGGTGTTAACCAAGCAATTGCAGCACGTTTTGTTTCGCCGCATTGGCCTGCGCCATCATTGCAATCGATGCTTGTTCCAAAATTCTGCTTGTGGTCATTCTTGATGTTTCCGCAGCAAAATCTGCATCCTGCAAGCGCCCAAGACTCATTTCTGAATTAGCCGCCACATTCGATAGGTTCGAAATCGACATATCAAAGCGGTTGCTTAAGGCACCGAACATCGCGCGATCAGCACTGATATTTTGCAGCGCCAAATCAATCGAATTGATCGCTTTATGCGCATTTGTTGCAGAGGCAACGCTTAAATTACCGCCCAGAACAATATCAAAAGTACCATCGATATTGTCTGTCAAGTTTAAGCCGGTTATTCCTTCTGCTTGAAGTTTCGCAACAATTTGTTTTGCAGCAGCCGCTGGTGAGTCATAAGCAACTACTTTAGCAGCTACACCAATATAAACGCCTGAGGCTTTTTCAATTACTTCCCCTGCATTAAAGTCTGAGCCCGTCGTGAAAATACTTGATGCACCGCCCTTAGCAGCAGCTGTCCCTACGCCCGAAACTGCTGTAAAAGTTGAACCTGCAGCATAATCTGTTGAATTGTAGGTCATAGTCCCCGCTGTAATTAAGTAAGATTGACCAGTCACCACCGCTACCGTGTCTGCAGCATTTGCTGAATTTCCTATTTGACCATTAGAAAGAGAGCCGCCGGTGGAAATTGTGCTAGCAGTTACAGCCGCAAGAGCACTAGAACCGCTCGCAGTGGCAGTCGTATGAGGCTTGATAATACTATTGTTAGAAGAGTTAGTATTCGTAGCAGTTGCAACTCCACTTACACCAATAAATGATGTACCGCTCGCATAAACTTCACCATTATATGTTACTGAATTTGAAGTAACTTTATAACTGGTACCTGCTGTAATCGCAGTGGTTCCTGAACCGGAAATTGTTGCTCCGGAACCTAATGCACCTACAAAGGATTGCCCCGCAGTGTAGGTAGTACCACTGTAGGTAAATGAACCTTCGGTTACCAAGTAAGTACTATCTAGAATCGGCGTTGTTGCTGTGTCTGCAACGGATGTAGCAGTCAGACCAGAAGCGTATAAAATAGGCTCGCTGTTAACAACTTTAAACTGTTTGCCATCAGCGGCTGCATTAATGTCTAGGTCAGTTTTGATCGCCTTCACCCGTCCAGTACCTGTTAAAGATGTTGTGTTCGATGCAACCGTGATTATCGACCCAAGGCCAGTAGCCCCATTGTTAGTATCCGCGATTGGAGACGTAACCGACGCGCTAATACCAGAATTTGAGGTAGTAAAATCAGTCGTACCCATCGATGTAATATAATATTCGCCCGCACTTACCGCAGATGTGCCGTTAACCGCAATCGCACCAGTATCAATAATGTCAGTATCCGTAAGCGTTGTTTGAATCGACTGACCATTAATCGTCATGGTAATTTTATCATCCGCGGCAAAAGCACCACTTAAAGTTACTTTTCCATCGGTTGGATTTATCGCAACTGCGCCACTGCCAGCTGTGGCAAATGTGGTTGCGATTGTTGGTACCGTTCCAGTGCCCTCAATATCCAAAGCTTCCGAGGTAATGGCGTAAAAATTAACTGTAATGTTATCACCATCATTTGGCGTCGAACCAATCTGAAAGTTGGTTGTATACGCCTCTGTATGCGATGTTGCCAATTCATTGGCACCCCGAGCGCCGTTGAAAATGCTTTGCCCTGCCCATTGTGTACTTTGGGCAATCCGGTCGACTTCCATCGTCAATTGATCAATTTCCAACTGAACCATGTCTCTGTCAGTCGGACTATTGGTGCCATTCGCCGCTTGAATTGCCAATTCGCGCATACGCTGAAGGATATTGGTGATTTCGACCATAGCCCCCTCAGCCGTATTGATCATCGACTGCCCATCCGTGGCGTTACGTATAGCCATACGCATACCTTGAACGTCAGAATTAATTCTTGTTGCCACGGCGACACCAGCCGCATCATCCGAGGCTGAATTGATGCGCAATCCAGAGGTCAAACGTTCCATAGATTGATTGAGCGTAATCGTATTTCTATCGGAGCTTTTAGACGCCAGTAAAAAAGCTGTGTCAGTTGCTATATTTAATGCCATCTCAGCCTCCCTTAAGCGACGAGCTTATAGAATGTTTCGTCTACACCGTGCTCCGTTGCAAACGGCATCATCAAATGTTCTAAAATCAGTTTCTCTTGTTCGGACATAAGATCATATACGTTTTGATCAAAATATTTACTCATAATCTCATTGACCAAAACGACTTCAGATTCAAAGATCGCTTTGCGATAAACAATCGCCAGAAAGGCTTCCGCAACATAAGTAGAAAAGGTGAAATGTTTCAATTTTGCGGCTTTCAAATCATCTTTACAACTGCGTTCTACACGGTAAAGCGTTTCAATCGCCTCGTGCATCCATTCAACAGGGTTGACCAATGTAACAGCTTCTGTCGGATCTTCCTGAGGCGCAGCCTCAGTTTGAGAAAACGGCACAAGGAGATTTTGAATGACTTCTTGATCATAATTGCTCAGGGCGGCAAGCAATTCATCGCTTAAATACTCGGTCACAACTTTATGGACCAATTCAGCCTGCTCGGTCGTGATTGCTTTTGCAGCCAAAATAGCCTCAAACGCCTCAACAACATAATGTGTGAACACAAACTTATTGAAGCTTATGGCTTCTTGCGAAGATTTTGCGCCTGCTTTGATTTTCTCAAGCGTGATCAAAGCCTCTTCCAACCACTCTTTGGGTCGTACTATTTCGACGTCTTGCTTCATAATTTTCCTCGCAAATATCTTAGTGTTAGAGGGTACACAGCAAATTATATGCCACAATCAGATCGCATTTTTGCTTGACGTTAATACTTTTCTAAAAAGCTAGGAGCACAGGCAAACCTAATACCCTCTTGAAAATATCGAAGTGATATAAATTTATAACCTTAAAGTTCTGATAATCGGATGGCGCGAAGCCTGGTTACTGAGAATGCCGCTTTACAAAGAACAGCGCACCAAGCCCCATGAGTATAAACAATGCCATGGCCGAAAATGATGTCCAACCGCCATAGGCCTCGGTGATCCAAGCGAATAGAAAAGGGCTTGAGGAATTCACGGACATACGGATGAACGCGATCCACCCCAATCTTGCCCCAAACCCTTCTGGGCCAAATAGCGCCAAAGGCAACGTGCCCATGGTGATCG
>ERZ802822.1795-NODE-1795-length-12601-cov-8.223651_pt1 | contig 12601 bp, 7 predicted proteins | sample MGYA00345649_ERZ802822 | MGnify/ENA primary metagenome ERZ802822 (study PRJEB30503, sample SAMEA104212359) | marine metagenome | biome: Westerlies Biome; feature: [SRF] surface water layer (ENVO:00010504) within the epipelagic zone...; material: water...
TCCCATTCCGCCTCGGATATCAACCGATAGCCATCAGCCGCCGCGTCAAAACCAGTGATCCGGCCATTTTTCGTGCGATAGAACCGCGTTAACCCCTCGCTCACGCTCAGCTCATTACAGTAAATCGCCACCTGTTCCCAACGCAGGTTCACCACCGGCAGACGGCTGCCTTTGCCATAAAACTGTTTTTCGGTCAGTTCATGCAAAGCGACATAGAATGGCCGCTGCAGTTCAATGTTGCGGATAAATTCATTCGCTCGCTGGCCAGTTTCAGATCGTTTGCCGCCCATCTGAAATTGTGCATTTTTCGGTTGAACCAGCTGCAGCTCAATACCGCTAGAATTTGTATAGATTCGTGGTGCGTTGCGTAATTTTGCAACAGCGGTGGTGATCAGGGTGAAATCATGTGTTTGTGGTTGATCCGCTTTGGGGGTGATCGATTTTCTGGCGCTCTCATACCCATTGGCGCGCAGCTCGAGCGTGGCTGGCAGGGCTGGCACAGAGAGTTGTAATGGGGTTGGGCCAAAAGCCTGTCCGTCAAGATAAACCTCTGCCGTCACATTGGCAGTGACCGTGATATCGACAAATTCGGGCGGCAGGGTGAGCGCAACCGTCACTGTCTCGCCGGGGGATACGGCCAGCGACTGGCGTTGGGTGGTAAATCCGGGCTTGCTGTATTCGATGTCAATCGATTGGCGATAGGGAACCGAAATAACGTCCTGGCTGATATCCAGCCGTTTGCCATTGACGAATAGACTGCCCGCCGCCGGGGCCAATTGATGACGGATGCGGACAGGCTGCGGTTGCAGGTTATATGCGCGGGTAAATTCGCGCTGTGCCTGTGTGACGATAATCTGGTCGGTGACCGGCTGATAGCCGGCGGCGGACACCTCAATCTGGTGGGGGCCGGGGCCAAGCGTAATGGCGGCGGTGCTATCGACCGGCACCCCATCGACGCTTATCTCACCGGGCGGCGTCATCGCTGCCCGCAAAATGCCGGTAATCACTGGAATATCGATAGACAGGGCGGTGTCTTGCGCTGCCGAGATGGTGACGCTGCGTTCAACCTTTTCATGATAATCAGAGGTCACGGCAAGCTGGTAATCACCGGGGGCAAGCTCGGTATCGAGGGTGCTGGACTGGCTGATAAATTGCCCGTTCAGATACCAGTTGACCGGTGTTGACGGCGTCACAGCGGCGCGTAACATGCCCGGCTTTGGCAGCAAAATAACCGTCATATCGGTGTTAAAGTCGGTGTCAGAAACGGTCAGTTCAGCGGTCTGATATTTTGCCGCAGAAATGCTGAGCCGCGCCGTATCGGACAAGGCATAAATGCGATTGGCGAATGACAGCGCTAGCCCATCGGTGATGCTGATGACGCTGCTCTGTCTGGCCTGTTCTGGCCGCACCTCGATTGACAGGCTGCGAAAGGACAGGAAATAACCGGCAAGTATCAGGCCGAATGCGGCAAATACAAGGCTGGCGATGGCGACGGTATTGCGCTTGCGCCGCGCGGCCTGTCGGAGTTCCTCATCAAATCTGTTCATCTGCAATCACTGAGATCCTTTTACCTGTATCACCGGGGCGCAGCGCCACCGGTACGCGGATTGTGACAAAGCCTTTTCGCTTGCCCTCAAAAATATAATCGCCGGGAAGCAGCTGAATGGTTTTTTGCCCCACTGCGCCAACCTGCCCCACCGATTTTACCTCAACAAACGTATGGGTATCAGACAGCACAATAATTTCAAGCGGGGTTGTATAGTCTTGCAACATGGTTTCCAGCGCCGCCCGCTGCCTTGTTAATGTCGGGCTGAAAGATTGCGCTGTCTTGGCATCGGCGATCAGCTTTGCCGTCTGTTTTTGCCGCAATGATCTGATCAGCTGATCAGGCGCGGCAAGCATCTTGGCGCTGCTTCTAATCAGATTATGTACCCGTCCGACAAAATTGGCGCGTTGCTGAAATTTTTCATAGTTTTGGAAATGTTTTTGGTTGGCGGTGGCCACTTCATATGCCTCGGCCCATTTATCGGCCGCGGCGAATTGATCCATCGCCCGCATCGCCACAGCAAATGCGATTTCTTCTTCAAGCTGCGCCAGATCTGCCTGAAGTTTTGGGATTTCCGGCGTTTTCGGGTCGAGCGACCGCAATTGGCGCAGCGCCGCACCTGCCACGCCGGCATCCCCTTTTGTCAATGCCTGGGCGATTTGGTTCAGCAACTGATCAACGCGCTGCTGATGCAGCCGCTGGCCAACGGCCGTTATTCTGTCGTTCAGACCGGCGATATCATGGCGGAGCGTGGCAATTTCCTGCAAAGCCTTTTGTTCGTCGGCCGGCTTGTTTTCAACCTGCGCTTTGTTGGCGCGATTCAGGGCGGCGCTGACCGCAGGCCAGTCAGCCGCCAACCCACGGTAATGGTCAAGCGGCGCGGGATGTCCGGTATAGATGGCGCTGGCTCTGGCCAGAATCCCGGCCACCTGTGTCAGCGTCTTATTCTGCCATGCGGTATCGGCGTCACCGATCAATTGCTGAAATTTATCCAACTCTGCCGCCATCCAGCTATGTATCGTCATTGCGGTGTTGGCCAGCAGGCTTGTCGCGTCTTTGTAGCGGTTTTGGCCTGTCAGGCTAACCAGATCTGCCTCAAGCTGGCTGATCAGATCGAGATAGGTAGGTGTCGCCGCGAGCGCCGGATAGTCTGCCATTTTTGCTTTGATGTCGGTGTTGAAATTTTCCACCGCTGCGAGGAAATTCTGTTTGTCTTCAGGCGATGCTTCGACTGTCGGCGCCATCTCTGCATTATCTAGCGCGTCAACAATTGTTGTGTCGGGCGGGTTGCTAGCCGACAGATCTGTTTCGTTCGACCCCGTGGCGCTTAAATCTGTCTTGCTCGAATCTGAATCGCTGGCTGGCACTGGCGGCGTTTTGGTCGGGACGCTCAGCAGGAAAAAGCCCAGCACAAGGGCAAGCACCGCAATGCCGCCGATCATGCTGCCAAAGATGATGCGGTTTCGGCGCTGAAGCTGGGCAATGAGCAGATCCGAATTGGACATTATTTCCCCTTAAAACTTTATTCCGGCGACGGGGCTATAATGTCTTGGCCGGGGTTTTTTCCAACTCATAAATGGTTTTCAAAAACCTCCGCCATTGCGCAAACTGCTCTTTTGCATTGCCGACAAGCTGCTGTTCTTTTTCTTCAAAAGCAACGACTTTTGGTGCCACATCAATTTCAATTGAGTCACCAAGCTCCTTGATTAGCTCATTATGCATTTTGGCTTCTTCAGAACTCTTAATGGCATCGCCGACAAGCCCGATGCCAACCATACCGGCACCAACCATCGCGGTTGTCGCCAGCGTGTCACCAACCGGATCATAGTTGTTATCATAGGCAGATTGACCGGCGGCAATGGCCAGTCCCAGCATAAGCGCCGCGCCTACAGCGGCTTTTGTGGCGTCTTTTTTGGCCTGACGCTGGGCCTGAAGTTCGGTAAGTGTCTGCTCTTGCCAGATACGGTGGGTTGGGGCGATTTTTGCGGCAAACTGTTCATAGTCAGTTTGCAATTCATCAACAAAAAGCTGATCGCGAACGCGGATCGCGCGCACTTTCTGATACAGACTATCTTCTTCGCTTGGCAGGCTGGTCAAAACCACCCGGCCCTGTTTGGTTTCCATATGTTCGGCAAACGCATCTTCAGAAAAACTGGCGGCAAAGCGCATATCGGATAATTTTGCCAGATCATTGACCTGTTTGGTGTCATATGCCTGCAACAGTTCGACAACGAAATCTGCGGCCTCGTCAAATACCGGTTGATAAGGGTTTTTGGCCTTATGCCGCGGATTTTTGAAAAAGGCTTCATCAACATTGTGCGAAAATGATTTCGTTTTGAAGATATCATGCATTTTTGGTTTCGGCTTGCTGAAGCTGAATCCGCTGTTTTCATCAACCAGATCGCGGCCTGAAATATCAGCTACGGCAAGGTCAATCTCGACATGATGGCCTTTTGATTCGGCAATGCGCCCCATCACATAGATGGCGGCGGTGGCAGACCGGTCAGGGGTGATCCGTACCGCGCCAAATTTTTCCGTGCGTTCCAATGCGGTTTTCAACTCTATGGCAAACAGATTGGCTTCGGCGCGGCGTAATTCCGGCCAGACCGGGGTGTCACCATCTTTGGTTGTATCGAGGCCAGCATCAAATGTCGGAATAACAATGTCGAGCGCGCGGGTTGGTGCATTGGCGGCCTGTTGCTTGGCCTGCTCACTCTGTTCAATCGTTTGTGACAATGCCGGGCCAACGGCCGGGCCGCTGGTGTTTGGCTGGCTGCCGATATTTCCCAACAGGCTCTGAGTGCCGGCGCCACAGGCTTGCAAACTGATAATCAGGATGATCGCGATGATGCGGTTAAAAACTGTCATGTTTTTCACTCTTTTTCTGGAAGCCCCTTGTATCTTCGATATTCATTCCAGAGGTTTTTTTGTGTATTTGGGTCAGTTTCAGCCATGGCTGCGGCGCGAATTTGCGCCTCAAAAACTGAATCATTGCCGGTCTCTGGGATGTCATCAGGGATTTTGCCATTTGTCAATCTCTGGTCTGGCTCGGCCTGTTGCATTTGTGGACGGGAGGTCACAGCCGCAGTTTCGCTATCACCATCTGTCGCGGTGTTAGTAATGGTGCCCATATCAGCCGTGTCAGCCATGGGCGTTGTGCCCGCCATATTCGATGCCGAGGGTGCGGCCATGTTGGACAAATCCTCGGCAAGACTGGTGCCAACCAAGCTGCTGCTGGGGGTGGCTTGCGCGGCGGTTGAGTTGGTTGATGCACCGCCCGGACTAACGGTGTTTTGCGCAGAGGTGTCGGGCGCTGCGCTGGCATTGGCGTTGGCGCTGGCGCTGGTATCGGCACTGGCATCGGTATCGGCGGCGCTGCTGGATGATGATTGATCACTGTCTGTTTGTGGTTCACGGTCACAATGTTCAATCCTGTTTACTGATTGAAAAAACTGTTGTGACAGCCGCTCCAGATTGTCTTCGCGTGAGGCGTTCTGATCAATCACGGCCTCAAGCTCGATTGTGGTGCAATCATGGGTTTTTGACAGTTCGGTATTGCCCATGGCGGGCGATATCCCCATCCCCGTCGTCAGCAGGCCAAGCCAAATGGTCCATTTAAAATTATTGGGTGCGTGCATCTTTTGTTTCCGTGCCGGCGGCTGTGCCGAGCCGCCTCCAAACATAGCATTACTTGATTGTCTCGTTGCCACAAAAATATGTTGTTTTTGGGGCAATAATAAAAAAAACCCCCTGCCAACATCGGTTGTCAGGGGGTGTTTGAAATGTGCTGGTTTGTCTATTCTGCGGCAAGCACCATAGGTGCCTTCGTATCAGTGTATTTCTCTATTGCTGCGCCAACGCCACAACCGGGAAGAAACCGGATACCGACGTCACGCATGGCCATTTCGACTCCACCAAGCGCTTGTAAAACCATGGTTTCGTTTAGCCACCCAAGATGCCCAATACGGAACACATTGCCATTTAACGGTCCAAGTCCGGCCCCGAGCGAAACACCGTAAGTGTGATATGCGGTTTTGATGACGTCATTCGCATCAATGTCTTCTGGAACTCGGATTGCTGTCACTGTATCTGAGTGCCATTTCACGTCTGCAGAGCAGTTTTTTAAGCCCCACGCAGTGACTGCGGCCCTGACGCCAGAAGCAAGACGATGGTGTCGCGCGAAAACATTGTTAAGGCCTTCGTCAAACATCATATCCATAGACGCCCGTAAACCGCGAAGCAAAGTCATCGCTGGCGTATATGGAAAATAGCCCTGCTCATTCATTTTTTTCATTGTGGCGTAGCTAAAGTAGTCGACTGGAATTGTGGACCTCTCAGCAGCTTCCATAGCTTTTTGACTAACTCCTACTATCGCCAGTCCAGTTGGAAGCATAAATCCTTTCTGCGATCCAGAAACAATAACATCGACGCCCCATTCGTCCATACGAAAATCCAAGCTACCTACCGAACTCACACCGTCCACAAAGAGTAAGGCTGGGTGCCCAAGGTCATCAAGAATCTGGCGAACACTGGCAACGTCACTCGTCACACCAGTTGCTGTTTCATTGTGGCATACCAAAACCGCTTTAATGAGCTGGTTTTTATCAGTTTCTAAGATGGCTTTGTAATCTTCTAGTGGGACTCCCTCGCCCCAAGTTACGTCACAATTCACAACATCCAGTCCATAAGTTCTGCACATTTGAACCCAAAGTGATGAAAATTGTCCGAAGCTTGACGTGAGAACTTTGTCGCCAGCACACAGCGTGTTGCTGATCGCAGACTCCCATCCACCAGTTCCAGAGCCAGGAAAAACAAATACATTGCCTGTCTCGGTTTTAAAGACTTTTTTGAGGTCGCTTAGAAGTGGTAAGGTAAATTCCGGCAAGTCTGGTGCTCGGTGGTCTTCCAGAGCCACGTTCATCGCCCGCCGAACCTCAAATGGCATGTTAGTCGGTCCGGGAACCGCTAATGTTTTAAATCCAATCATGGTTCACTCCGTTTTTCTGTTAAAAACAAGATTGCTCAAAATTTTTACAAAATCACGGAAAAAAGTGTTTTTGTGTGTATTGTTTAATAAACATATTTAACATATGTTAATTTGTTAATTTTTAGCTCCACTAATGGAAAAAGGTGCAGTCATGCAAAAAACCTTTATTGGAACGCAACTACGTCAATTGCGCCGTGAGCACGGGCAAACTCAAGTTGAAATGGGCCGGGCGTTGGGCGTAAGCGCCGCATATATCAACCTTCTCGAAAAAAACCAGCGCAGTTTATCTGTGCCGGTGTTGATGGCGCTAGCCGATCAGTACAATGTTGATTGGCGTGATGTAGTTATGGATAAAAGCGCTAATATTTTGGCTGATGTGCGCAACGCGATACAAGATCCGCTATTCGCTGGTAACCAGCCAGATATTCAGGAATTGCGTGCGGCTGTGGACCACGCGCCGTCGTTTGTTCAGAATTTTCTAAAATTACATCAAAGCCATCGAACGGCTATGGATAATATGATGAAATTTGGCGGCGAACGGACGCCGCAAGAATTGCTCAAATCTTCCCCCGAGACCATCATTCATGACTTTTTCCGGGATCATTTTAACTATTTTGATCCTCTCGAGCGCGCTGCTGAGGCGTTAGGCGCTGAAGAGCCATGCGAGCCATATGAAATGCTGGCTGCGTTAAAAAAAAGGTTGCACAGACGTCACAGTATTGAAGTCGAAACACGGCCAGTTGAAAAAATGCGCGATTCGTTGCGTATTTTTGACTCAGCAAGCGGTGTAATCCAACTTTCTGAGGCACTGGATTACCAAAACCGATCTTTTCAGTTGGCGCATATTTTGTGTTTTGTCGAATTATCAGATATTTTAAGCGGTATTACTTCTGGTTTAAAAGTTGACTCGAAACCAGCGGTTGCTCGATGCCATGTTGAACTGGCCAATTATTTTGCCGCGGCTGTTTTAATGCCCTACGACGCTTTTCATGCGATGGCAGAGCAGAGTGGTTATGACATTGACCGGATGGCCTCGGCCTTCGCCGTATCTTTCGAACAAGTTTGTCAGCGGCTGACCACATTGCAGCGCGAGACAAAGCGCGGCGTGCCGTTTTTCTTTCTTCGGGTTGATAAGGCTGGCAATGTCACCAAACGATTTAACGCAACCAGCTTCAATATCGCTGAATATGGCGGGTCATGCCCTGTCTGGAACCTGCATACGGCATTTCGTACGCCGGGGGTTATTCTGCCGCAATTTGTTGAATTGCCGGATGGCGAGAAATTCTTCACGCTGGCACGCACTACTGAACGTCCAGTCTATTCGATGCAAACTCAGGACCGGCGTCTGGCCATTTCCCTAGGCTGCGAAATAAAACATGCACAAAAACTAATCTATACATCGACATTCCCGAAACCATCGAATGATGGATTTAGCAAGATCGGTATCAATTGTCATTTATGCCTGCGTCGCAATTGTTCGCAACGGGCACATGAGCCCTTGTTTGCCGAACTAAACACCGATACAAGTCGGCGTGGTGAGACCCGTTATGAAAGCTGATGCGATGAAGCGCAATTCCGACAGCCTGTCTCGTCCAGACCTGTCAAATCATCGGCTGCGGATTATGCTGCTGGCATTGGCCGCGGCGATTGTCGCCTATCTTTTGATCAAGCCGGGTCTGGGGTCGGACTGGCAACGCCCCGGCACAGCCATTATGCAGTCACTGGCAATCGCCGGAACGCTGTTGTTGCTGGTACCATTTGTGTTTTCGCTTGGCAAAAGAGGCGGGATCAGCCCGGTGCCAAACCAATTATTCATTCTGCATGTTGCGGCCAGCATTCTGGGTGCATTGCTGGTGACCATACATGCCAGTGCCAGCTTTAATGGGCCGCCGGTCACATTGGTCGCGGCATTGGCGCTGCTGATTGTGACCGGTGCGGTTGGCCGGCTTTGTGCCAATCGGCTGTTTGCTGCCTCATTTGCGATGAAACCAGCAGCATTCACCGCCTATGACAAAACCACCAAAGCCGCTTTAAAAACCCTGATAGACGAAAAAATACAGCTGCTCCGGCGTATTGACCCGGCGGCAAATGAGGGGGTTTTCTCAATCACTTTGCTGCACTGGGTGCGCCGTCCGGTGCTGTCGTTCAGCTATGTACGGCTTGCCAGCCGCGAAGCCCAGCTGGTGCAAAACCGGCAATCATTGCCGCGGTTCGGATCCTGGTGGCGACCGCTGCATCTGCTGCTGGCCTGGTTGTTTTTGGCCGGGATGATCATTCATATCATTGTGGTGACGTTTTTTGCAGGCTACGCTGCTGATGGTGGTGATATTTATTGGTGGCATGTGACGGCATGGTAATAAGCTGGGTTTGTAAATGGCCATTTGTGGGGGTCTGATATGTCGCAATTGTCGTTGATGATTGACCTTGAACGCTGTATCGGTTGCAAAAGCTGTGAGGCGGCATGTAAGGCCGAGCATGGGTTGGGGCCGACCGAAAATCGTAACCGGGTGGTCTGGTTGGCGCATCATGACAAGCCGGGCCTCGATTTTTTAACGCTGTCCTGTCAGCATTGTGAACGCCCGGCCTGTGTGCGGGCCTGTCCGGTTAATCCAAAAGCCATCACCAAACACCCGCAAACCGGCGTTGTCGAGATTAATGAAAGCCTGTGTACCGGCTGCGGCGAATGTGTTGTGGCCTGTCCATACGGGGCGATGGGGTATGATCAGATTGATCACCATGCGGTCAAATGTGATTTATGCAGCGCGCGGCGCGAAGACGGGTTGCGTCCAGCGTGCGCCACAGTCTGTCCGGCTGGTGCCATCAGCTTTGGTGATCGCGCAGCGCATCTTCACCAGATGCAGGAACAGGGACGCACACCGATTGACCATGACGCCTTTTTGCTCGGCCCTTCAAATATCTTTTTGCAACGCGAAACAAGCTGCGCTGATGCCGGTGCGCCGCAGGCAACAATCGATCTGATGGATTTTACCGTGGCTGACCGCCAGCATCCGGCGGTCGCTGATGATACCGAACGCAAACAGACATTGCTGAGTGATGCCACGGCCTTTCCCTATCGCAGCAAACGTGAAGACCGCCAGCCTGACCGGGTTGTCGCTGGTGGCTGTAATATCTGTTTTAACTGTTGCCCGGTGCAGTATCACATCAAGGATGACAAGCTGGTGCGCGTCACCGGCAATGAAGATGACCCGTTATGGCGTGGCAAAATCTGTCCCAAATCGCAATTCCTGTTACAGCTTCACAACAGTTCTGAACGGCTGACAACACCGCTGAAACGCGTTGGTGAACGTGGTGAGGGAAAATTTGAGCCAATCAGCTGGGATCAGGCGCTTACCGAGATTGCTGCCAAATTGCAAACAATGCGCGACCAGTATGGCCCGGAAGCGCTGGCTATTTTTGCCGGCACCCGCACCGGCACGCTGACACGGCGCGGCTATATCCGTCTGTTCACGCAAATGTGGGGCACGCCGAATTTTGGTGATACCGAGGCGTTTTGTTCGGAAGCCAAGCGGGTGTCGTTTCAGGCGACGCTGGGGGCTGGTGGCAGTGGCAACAGCTATACCGAAGATGATCTCGGCAGTGCCGCTCTTTATGTGTATTTCGGCGATAATCAGGCGGAAACCCGCCCGGTGCATTTTGGCATGATCAATAATTGGCGGCTGAAGAACAATGCAAAAATGGTGGTGATTGACCCGCGAATGACGGTCACTGCGACAAAAGCCAATCAATGGCTGGGGATTCGCCCGGGAACCGATCTGGCACTGGCACTGGCGCTTGCCTATCACATTCTTCAGCAGAATCTGCATGACCAGTCATTTTGTGAAAACTGGATTTCCGGGTGGCAGGAATGGCGTGATTTTCTGTTTGCGAAAAACTATTCGCCCGACTGGGCCGCCGACATTGTTGGTTTAGATGCGGCGGTGATCCGCGCGCTTGCCGAGGATATCGCGGCGGCTGATGGCTGTGTATTATTTGCCTCGCGCGGTGTGAATCAGCACAGCAATGGCGGGCAGACCAACCGCGCCTTGATGTTTGTGGCGGCGATCACTGGCAATATCGGGCGCAAAGGGGGTGCGTTTTTTAATCTGAGCATGCCTGTTCCGATTGCTGCAGATGCCCCGGAAGACCGCAAAACCTATCCGCAAAAACCGATGATCGGGTCAAATTCGGTAAGCTGGCTAGATGCCATCGAGTCGCATGATCCCTATCCGCTAAGAGCGGTGATCACCTCGAATAATCCAATGATGGCCTGGCCCAATCAACAGCGTGTCAGATCGGCGTTTAAACAGCTTGATCTGCTGGTGCATATCGATTTGTTCGAGAATGAAACAAGCCATTTTGCCGATTATGTCTTGCCTGCGGCAACCGGCATTGAAAAAGGCGAAATCAGCCGGGCTGCCGAGGATCGCCGGATTGTCTGGCTCGATAAAACCATTCCGCCACCCGGTGACGCCAAACCGGATGACTGGTTCTGGATCGAGCTTGGGAAAAAATTTGGTTATGATGATGTGTTGAAAGACAGCTATAAAGACCCGGCTGTTTTTTGGGATGAAATGCTGATCAATGATCCCTATATGCGCGGCTGCACACAGGACCGTCTGCATGCGACGCCGCGGCGCTGGTTGCGGGTGCCGCTGGCGGATGCAGATGCCGAAGAAATCGAAACCCTGTATCTTGAGGGCAGCACCGCATTTGGCAAGCCCGAGGGGCATCGCTTTCCGACGAAAAGTGGCAAGCTGGAATTTTGGACGGCCGAACTGGATCAGACATTGACCGCGCTTGGCCTGTCGGCGCTGCCAGAATTTTACGCCGACCGGGAACATCTGATTGCCTTGCCTTATGTTGAACGCCAGCACACCGGCAGCACCGAAGTCGAACGCCCGTTTATCCATGGCCGGGCTATGGTCAAACCATTTGAAATTGTCCAGCCGCATGCCGACTCACCCGGCCAGAAATTGCAAAATCGTGGTTTTGATACGCATCTGATCACTGGCCGCCCGCCGGCGCCGCATTTTCACTCATGGACACATTATGCTTGGCAGGCCCAGGAAATGTGGCCCGATATGTATGTGCAGATGCACCCGGATAAAGCCGCAGAATTGCAGATTGCTGATGGTGACGAAGTGTCGGTCGAAACTGCGCATGGCACCGTCAGGGCGCGGGCATGGCTGTATGCCGGCATGCGACCTGATACGGTTTTTGTGCCGATTGGATGGGATTCATCACAACCCTATCATCCGTGGAATTCAGTCAATTATCTGACTGATGAAGAGCAACGTGATCCGTTGTCAGACCATTCCAATCTGAAAAGCTATTTATGTCGGGTGATGCGCTAGATGCGGGTTGCAGGCGGGTCATTGAGAGATGAGTTGGCAACGCTGAAGCACAGAGGATCATGTGGTGCGTGACAATCAGGGGCTGGCTTTAACACTTTGTGATACGGCGGCGTTGACCGCCTATAATGACGCGGTTGCCGAATGGCTGGATTATAAAATCACCGCCATGCGCCGGCTTAAACAGGCGATCGAGATTGATGCCGATTTTTGTATGGCGCATTGTTTTCGCGGCTATTTATTTGTCACATTTAATTCAGCCGCGGTGCTGCCAGCGGCGCTATCGGCGCTGGCCAAGGCCGAGGCTTTGGCAAAAAATGCATCACCGCGTGAACAACGGCATGTCGCGGCACTGCGTCACCTGCTGAACGGTGCGCCGCATAAGGCCTGTGCCTGTTGGGACGAGATTGTTGCCGCGCATCCGCACGATATTGTGGCGCTGCGGATGCATCACTATACCTGTTTCTGGAGTGGTTATCGTCAGCAGCTCTCATCCACGCCTGCGGCGGTGTTGTCAGCCTGGGACAAGACCATACCGCATTATGGCAATCTATTGGGCATGGTGGCTTTCGGGCTGGAAGAGCTGGGGCTTTACAGCGCGGCAGAGCGCTATGGCCGCGAGGCGACCGCGCAGAACCCGAATGATTTATGGGCGGTGCATGCGGTGGCACATGTTATGGAAATGCAGCAGCGGTCAAAAGATGGCATTGGCTGGCT
>ERZ802822.1796-NODE-1796-length-12592-cov-9.796005_pt1 | contig 12592 bp, 16 predicted proteins | sample MGYA00345649_ERZ802822 | MGnify/ENA primary metagenome ERZ802822 (study PRJEB30503, sample SAMEA104212359) | marine metagenome | biome: Westerlies Biome; feature: [SRF] surface water layer (ENVO:00010504) within the epipelagic zone...; material: water...
AATGAAATGAAGGTCGTAGAAGTCGGTAATATGTTAGAGATTAATGACTAGGAGAAAATATAATGGATAAAAATATTCTTGAAGAAACAGCAAAAAAAATGATGACTCAGCCAAAAGGTATTTTAGCAATGGATGAAAGTAGTCCAACTATAGCTAAGCGTTTAGCATCAATAAATACTGAAAATAACGAAATTAATAGAAGAAGATATAGAGAATTGATTGTTACTGCGCCGAATCTTTCTAACTACATAAGTGGAGCAATATTATTTGAAGAAACATTTGATCAAAAAATGTCAGACGGGACTCTTTTTAGAGACTATCTTAATTCGATAGGAATACTTCCAGGCATTAAAGTGGATAAAGGAGCAAAGGATTTTTCATGTCATCCTAATGAAAAAATCACCGAAGGTCTGGATGGCTTAAGAGAGCGATTAGCTGGTTATTATGCTAACGGAGCAAAGTTCTGTAAATGGAGAGCAGTTATAACTATCGATCAGGATATTCCATCTGAAGCTTGCATCGAATCAAATATGAATGCGCTAGCTAGATATGCCTCCCTATGCCAGGAAAACAATTTAGTTCCAATAGTGGAACCGGAAGTTCTTATAAATGGATCTCATACTATAGAACAATGCGATATAGTTACTAGAAAATCTCTTGTATCCTTATTTAAAAATCTTGATATGTTAAATGTCTATCTTCCAGGAACTGTACTTAAACCAAGCATGGTAATTTCAGGACAAGATAACAGCTCGAGAGCCGACAACAACACTGTCGCTAATATGACAGTTGACTGCCTATCCGAATGTGTTCCAGAGACTACTTCTGGGATTGCATTTTTATCAGGTGGGCAAAGTGATGCAGAGGCTGAAGAGCATTTGAACATCATGAATAAAAAAAATAACCTACCATGGAGAGTGACTTTCTCATATGCAAGGGCAATACAAGCCGCAGCACTTGCAGCTTGGCAAGGAGATGATGCAAATTTAGCTAATGCACAAAAGATTCTCATAGATCGTGCTAGTAGATGTTCAAAAGCATCTATGGGCGAATTATAGAAATTTGCTAATTTTATCTTGGATAGTTTTAATATCAGTTGACTTAGTATAGTTGATCATAGGAATACTCGTATATTTTCTAATTTCTTTGAAATTATCCATGTTGTTTTTATTTTGTGTATTTAAAATAAGCAAGTCTAATCTTACTTTGTATTTCTCAAAGGCCAGTATGTTTGATAGAGCTCCGCTAATGCATCCCAACTCATCTTTAATTATTAAGATATTAAATGATCCAATCATCTTCATAAGGTCTATATTTAAACCATCCAGAGCAAGAGGAGAAAAAGCACCACCTGCGCCCTCTACTAATACAGGAGCATTTTTTGATATTACTTTGAGTTTTTTATAATAATCTTTTAAAAATATCTTTCTTTTTGCTCTTTTAATAGCCAGATATGGGGAGATTGGCGGTATGAATCTATATGGGTTCAACTCGTCTAAGTCCATGACTTTATTTACTATACTGTAATACTTGGTGGAATCTTCAGGAATTAGTGCGCCCTTCCTTTTTACACAACCAGTTTCAATAGGCTTAAATACAAGACAACTGTATTTTTTATTTAAACCTTTTATTAGTTTTGTTCCTATGAAAGTTTTACCAACACCTGTGTTGGTCCCGGTTATAAATAGATATTTAGGCATTAATAATCATATTATAGACTTGTTGATATCTAGTAATAAGAGTATTTTTTATTTTTTCTGGAATATTTATTTGTGTGCTTTGCCAGCCTATTTCTCTTAGATAATTTCTAAAAAACTGTTTATCAAAAAAATCTACATCTTTGTTATTTATGTCCTGTTCTAGGCAATATCTTGAACAATCAGGTGTAAAAATCTCGTCGATTAATATGATATTATTTTGATCATCATAGCCAAACTCAAATTTTGTATCTATTAGACATAAACCTTTTGATAGCGCATATTCATGTGCAAAGTTATAGAGCTCTATACTTTTTTTGTTTATGTAGATTGCTTCATCATTACCGATTAGTTCTTTCATTTGAGTGAATGTTATATTTTGATCTTTACCACCCACTTCAGCTTTGGTTGATGGAGTAAAAATTGGAACATCAAATCTATCATTTAACTTGAGTCCAGGCTTTATACTAATGTCTGATACTTTTCCATTTTTGAGATATTCGGAATATGCAGAGCCTGATAAATAACCACGAACAATAGATTCTATTCTAATAGGGCGGCATTTTTTTACAAGCATGCAAGATTCATGAGATTTGGGGATTAAGTCTTGCAGATCATTATCATCCAATAGATGATTTTTGATAATATGCTGAGTCTTGTTAAACCAAAACTTCGTAATTTTCGTTAGCAATGATCCTTTTGTAGTAACTTCATCATCAAACACAAAATCAAAAGCAGATATTTTATCTGATGTTTTAATGAGAAGTTTATCTTGAGAGTAATTAAATACTTGTCTAATCTTCCCAGAGAATAGCGGACTATTCTCTAGAAAATAAGTATCATTTTGATTCATTAATTATTTAAGCTCATTAATATATTTGGAGAACCTATCTTTATTTGTAGCAAACTTTTTCTCAGCATCAGCAGCATACTCACTTGCAGCAGATAAATTGGTTGTGTTATCACCAACAGAAACTATTCCAACCATACCTAAAATATAATGAGGAGTGCACTTATACCCGTAGACACCCTCTTTAGTGAAAGTAATTTTAAGTTCTTCATTAATCTTGCCATCCCACTGAAGTGAACTGTCAGGACTCATTTCATTAATCGAGGCAGTATTATGCCCGGGGTTAGTAGCTTTCCATGTAACTGTATCACCAGGGTTTATCTTAAGTACAGCAGGCTTAAAAACCATCATTTGCCCATTAGAAGAGCTTAGCATCTCTACAGTATGATCGGCAGAAAATGCTGGTACACTAATAATAAATATCATTAGTACGAGTAACTTTCTTATTATTTCCATGATTTCTCCTTTTTATATTCCTTATAAGATTTGTAGAAGTATTTTATCATAAAAAAATTATTTTAATTAAGCTAATGAATGACTTATACTGACCTCACCACCACTACATAAAATGAAAGATTATAAAATAGCTCCATCAATTCTATCCGCAGACTTTGCTAATCTTGGTAAAGATGTGTCAGATGTTGTAGAAGCGGGAGCAGATTTTATACATTTTGATGTGATGGACAACCATTATGTGCCTAATTTAACGATAGGCCCTCTAGTATGTGAAGCTCTTCGTAATTATGGAATAAAGTCGATCATTGATGTTCACTTAATGATTAGTCCTGTAGATGAAATAATACCTGATTTTGCGAGAGCAGGAGCTAATTACATCACATTTCACCCAGAAGCATCCAAACATGTAGACAGAACAATTAAGTTGATCAAAGACAATGGATGCATGCCTGGCATAGTTCTTAATCCAGCTACTAATGTATCTATTCTGGAATATTGTCTTGATCAGATAGATATGGTTCTGCTTATGTCGGTAAACCCTGGTTTTGCAGGACAAAAATTCATAGAGTCAACATATGAAAAAATCATTGAAGTTAAAGAAATGATCGATGCAGTTAATCCAAATATTAGATTAGAAGTGGATGGCGGCATTAATCTAGACAATATAGGTAAAGTTGCAGAGTGTGGCGCAAACACATTTGTAGCAGGGTCAGCAATCTTTAATTCAGATAATTATAAAAAAACTATTTCTCAAATGAGAGAAATTATTTCTAAATCATAGTAAAGATAAATGGACTTTACTGAGTTTTCAAATAAGGCCAAAGATGGTTTTAATTTGATACCTTTGATCAAAGAACTTGATTCAATTAAGAAAGAAGCTATTGATATTTATGGTGACCATTTTGATCAAAAAAAGTCATTTTTCTTTGAATCTTTAGAAGGAGATAAAAATTGGAGCCGATATACAATAATAGGATGTTCCTCCGGAGACTACCTAGAAGTATTTGGTAATAAGATAAAAAAATACAGTAACTTTTTAGAAGAAAGTGAGTATCATGATGACAATCCTATAAATTGGATTGAAAACTTTTTTTCCTCTTATAAGGTATTTATTCCAAAAACCTTGCCTTCTTTTTGTGGGGGCCTTGTGGGACATTTTTCGTTTGAATCTGTTTGTTACTTTGAAGAGAGCGTAATAAGAAGAGACCAAAAAAATGATATTAATGCACCAGATATATCATTAATCATCTGTAAAGAATTCATTGTATTCGACAAAGTTAATAATAAGATATTTATAGTTGTTTTTTCAAATAACACATCAGAAGGATATAAAGAAAGTACAAAAAAACTCAATGAATATGAATCATTACTCAACAAAAGCTCAGATAAAACAAAAGATGTAAATGTTTCATATGAAATGAATTTAAAGTATGACTTTGAAAGAAAAGATTTCTTGTCTTCGGTAAATAAGATTAAAGAATATATTAATCAAGGAGATGTAATGCAAGTCGTATTATCTCAGAGAATGACGATTGATTTTCATGAAAGGCCAATTGAATTTTATAAGGAACTTAGGAAAATTAATCCCTCACCATACATGTATTATCTTAATATGGGCGATTATGTAGTTGTAGGTTCGTCACCTGAAATTTTAGTAAGGTTAGAGGATGAAAATATTACAGTAAGACCTATTGCTGGCACCAGACCGAGGAGTGATGATAATAAAAAAGATAAAGATTATGAAATAGACCTATTAAATGATAAAAAGGAATTAGCAGAACATTTAATGCTTATAGATTTGGGTAGGAATGATATTGGCAGGATTTGTAAAACAGGATCCATAAATTTAACCGACCAAATGATAATAGAAAAATATTCACACGTCATGCACATGGTTTCAAATGTAGAAGGACAAATCAAACCTAATTTATCTATGTTTGATGTGCTTCGTGCAACTTTTCCTGCGGGGACGGTTTCAGGCGCACCTAAAATTAGAGCGTTACAAATTATATTTGAGCTTGAGAACATAAGTAGAGGTATTTATGCTGGTGCTATTGGTTACCTGGGATGGAATGGAAATATGGATACCGCTATTGCTATCAGAACTTGTGTTATAAAATCAGAAAAGCTTCACATTCAATGTGGCGCGGGTATAGTATACGATTCTGTACCTGAGCTTGAATGGGATGAAACTATAAATAAAGGTAAGGCGATCATTAAGGCTTTGGAGAAACTTAGAGAACGAATATGATATTGATGATTGATAATTATGACTCTTTTACCTTTAATATAGTCCAATATTTAGGTGAGTTAGGGGCAGACGTATTGGTAAAAAGAAATAATAAAATTACCCTAGACGAAATTGATAGACTTAATCCAGAAAAGATAGTCATCTCTCCTGGACCATGCACCCCCAATGAAGCAGGTATATCATTAGAGGTAGTAAAGAAATATTATAAAACTATACCGATATTAGGAGTTTGTTTGGGCCATCAGACTATTGGACAAGTATTTGGAGGAAACATAGTCTCTGCCAAAAAAATTATGCATGGTAAAACATCTCAAATAATACATGATGGTGATTATATATTTAAAGACATTGCTCAAGAATTCACAGCTACTAGGTACCACTCATTGGTCATAGAGAAAAAATCATTTCCAGATTCGCTGTTGGTTACAGCTAGAACAAAGGATGATGAATCAGAATCTGAAATTATGGGTTTAAGACATAAGGAATATAATTTATTTGGAGTCCAGTTTCACCCTGAATCAATTTTGACAGATTCTGGACACAAACTTCTCGAGAATTTTCTAGATGTCTAGCTTTCAAAACATATTGGACAATCTAAAAAATAGTCAAGATTTATCCACGGATGAGGCATTCATTGTCTCTGAAAAAATGTTTGAAGGATCTCTAGCTGATGATCAAATAAAAGATATTCTTTTGTTACTTAATAAAAAAAATATTTGCTCAAATGAATTAATTGGTTTCGCAAGAGCAATGAGAAAAATTTCTACAAAAGTTGAAATTAATGACAAGGTTATTGATAGCTGTGGTACCGGCGGGGATGGTTTGAATACATTTAATATCTCCACATGTGCATCTTTCATAGCTGCGGCTTGTGGTGTTAAAGTTGCAAAACATGGTAATAAAGCCATTACAAGTTCATCAGGAAGTGCAGACTTGCTGCATGATGCTGGTGCTAAGATTGACCTAGCTCCAGAACATGTAAGTAAGTGTATAGAGCATATAAACTTTGGGTTTATGTTCGCCCCTTTGCATCATCAGGCTATGAAAAATGTAGCAAATACTAGAAAAAGTATTGCTCCAGATAAAACTATTTTTAATATGTTAGGGCCTATTACAAACCCCGCTAATGCAAAAATTCAGTTAATAGGCGTATATAATAATGAAGTGATGCATTTAATCGCCAATGCTTTACTCGAGTTGGGTACTTCAAGAGCACTAATAATTAATTCAAGAGATGGTATGGATGAGGCAAGTATTTATAGTGAAACAGATGTATTAGAAATTAAAAATAATAGTATTGATAGCTATTCAATAGATCCTAAAGATTTTGGAATAAGGGGCAACAGTATTGAGGAAATTAAAACAAACTCTGAAAGGAGTAGTCTTGATATTATTTATACTGTTATTAATAACATAGATTCGGATGCTAGGAAGATATCTCTTCTAAATGCAGCCCTTCTAGTTATGTTATTCAAGGAGATTAGTTTGAGAGATGCATTATCAGAATGTAATGATGCTTTAGAGAATTATTTAGTTAGAGATAAATTTAATCAATACATAGATTTTACAAATCAGGTTTCAAAAGATGTTAAATGAAATAATTAATAATAAACTAAAAGAGGTCAATCAGCTTAGAGAGACACTAGACATATCTGGTATAAATATAAACTCTAGTAAAAAAAATCATTTCTATAAGAGACTATTAAATAATCAAAACAATAAAAAAAATTCAATTATCGCAGAGATAAAAAGAAGATCTCCTAGCAAAGGCATGCTGGCTGAAAACTTAAATGTTTCAAAAACTGTTTCTGAATATGAATCTGGAGGAGCCGCATGTATCTCAGTACTAACAGAAAAGGACTACTTTAATGGATCTAATGAGGATTTATTAGAAGCTAAAAATTCCATTAACCTCCCTTTGCTTCGAAAAGATTTTATGCTCGATCCTATTCAGATATACGAAAGTAAAATGTTAGGAGCTGATTGTGTGCTGTTAATAGTTTCTGCTTTGTCTCAATCAACTTATAAAAAATTGTTTGAATTGGCTTCCCAACTAGACTTAGATGTTCTCACAGAGGTACATGATATATACGAATTAGATTTTGCCTTATCACAAAATGCAAAACTTATTGGTATTAATAATAGAAATCTGAAATCATTTGATGTTGATATTAATACGAGCATAGATCTTGCAAGAACCATAAATGATAATGACATAGTTCTTGTCAGTGAAAGTGGAATTAGTTCTAGTAGTGATATAATTACACTCAATAGTTCTGGAATTTATACCTTTTTAGTAGGTGAACATTTGATAAAATCAAATAACATAACTAATGAACTTGGAGTATTGATTAATGGAGAATAATTTAGGTATAAGACACCTAGCATTAAAGGTCAAAAACTTCGAACAATGTTTTGTTTTCTATACAGAAATACTTGGGATGTCAATCGACTGGAAACCTGATGATAATAACGTTTATTTAACAAATGGCTCTGACAATCTCGCACTACATTATGACAGTAATGTATCTTGTAATTCGGATGATTCAAGACTAGATCATTTTGGAATTTTTGTGAAAAACAAAGAAGATATTGATACTTATTTGAAGCACATGAAGGATAACCAAGTAAAAATTCATAAAGAAAAAAAAGTCCACAGAGACGATTCTATTAGCTTTTATGTAGAAGATCCAGATGGTAATATTTTGCAGATACTATGGCATCCTACATTGAGCAATGAAACCTAATATAACAAATACTAGCCAAACTCTCGTTGTAAATTCATATTATGGTTTCTCATGTAGTGAGAGTAATAGATATGATGTAAATAAAAAAATAGAAGAAAAGTTCAACCCAGTATATCTTATGTCTATATTAGAGAATATATCAAAAACTCTAGAGACAAAAATATTACACACTTCAAAACATACATTTAAACCATCTGGAACCAGCCTTAGTTCAATCATAGAGTCTACTGAGACAGTATTCGGATCATCTGGTGTTGCTCATCTAAATGAAAGTCATATCAGTTTTCATTCATATTTTGAGAACTCTATAAAGAATATTATAATTTTGAGACTCGAGCTTCATATATCTTCATGTAGCAGAAAGAGCGTTTATTTTACTCTAGATAATTTAATGGAAGAACAACTATTCAATAGTTATGATGGATTGACATTAGATTTCTTTCATAGAGGAATTGATTTAGAACAAAATCAAGAGAATCACTCTATAATTACCTCATTTTTAGAAAACAAATCCAAAGAGTTTAATGTAAAGGCACATGACCAAATAGAATCGTTTAGTCATTACCAAATAGTAAAGCATAAAGAAAAAATAGGATCACGTGAACTTTATGATTATTTTTACAACTATCTTATTTAGATATAAAAGCTCATCTTTTTCATAATCTTTGAAGAAATCGTCATAAGTTTCTTCGCACTATCACTGAGTTCTACCGAGCCATGATCTTTTGCAGTATTTTTATGTTTAGTCTCATCTATTTTAATATCATTTAATATTTCTTTGCTTCTTTGATCATTATCAGGAAGTTTTTCTGTATATTCATCTAAATGAGCTTCAACTTGATCTTCTGTTTCGTAAATAAAGCCAAAAGATTTATTTTTCTCTAACTTGCCAACAAATGTTCCGATTGCGAACGAAGATAAATACCATAGTGTGTTTAAATAACTCGTCTTCCCTTCGAGCTCATTCATTCTGAGGTTTAACATATTTAGATGTTCTTTTTCTTCCTCACACATATCTAAAATAATTCGCTTTTGCGAAGCATCATTAGTTGTATACGCTTGGCCTCTATAAAGAGCTTGAGCACAAACCTCACCCATATGATTCACTCTCATAACTCTTTGAGACACCTTTTTATCATTGGATTTTAAATCAACATCTCTTATGTCTGTTTTGACTGGTTCAAATAAAACATTAAGAGCATAATCTATCTCTTTAAGTATATTATCTATATTAGGCATATATCAGCTTCCTTTTGGTATATTCTCAAATAATTACTTGTATACATTTAGTTAAATGAGTAAAATCTCTATCCGTGAGTATAAATGATAGTAACAAAGATTGGTATGTAATAGACGCCACAGATGTGGTTTTAGGACGCTTAGCGTCAAAAGTAGCTCATATGTTAAAAGGTAAACATAAACCCCAATATCAGCCACATACCGATGAGGGAGACTACATTATTGTGATCAATGCAAAAAAAATAAAAGTTACAGGCAATAAGCTATCAGATAAAATTTATTACAAGCATACTGGCTATATAGGCAACATGAAAGAAACGCCGCTAGGTAAAATGCTTGATAAAAAGCCTGACTTTGTAATAAAGAATGCTGTTAAAGGAATGCTACCAAAGAATCCACTAGGTAGGTCAATGATCAAAAAACTCAAAATCTACGAAAGTGACACCCATGGGCATGGGGCACAAAAACCGACAGCTTTAGAGGTTTAAAGGAACTATGCATAAAACATACGGTACAGGTAGAAGAAAAACATCAAGCGCTAGAGTTTATCTAAATAGCGGAACTGGAGAAATTAAAATTAATTCACAGGGAGTAGATGAATTTACAAAATCTGCAACGCTAACTGCAAATTTACTGGCACCCCTTGCCAAAACACAAATGCAGGATAAAGTTAACTTAAATATCTCTGTAGTTGGCGGCGGGAAAAGTGGGCAAGTAGGGGCTATTGTTCATGGTCTGACAAGAGCGTTGGTAAAATATCAAAATGATTTATTACCTACTCTTAAAAGAGAAGGTTTCTTAACTAGAGATGATCGTAAAGTAGAACGTAAAAAAGTAGGCTTACGAAAAGCAAGAAAAGCTACTCAGTTCTCTAAACGATAGGTTCAGTAATTTCAACTTGGTTATCACCTGCACTTAATAGTAAGTGGGCATGATCCATAGCAAATATTCCATTTGTAATAACTCCCGGGATATTGTTTATTTTTGATTCTAAAGCTAAGGGTTGTGATATTTCTAAATTATGGACATCTAAAATAATATTACCGTTGTCTGTGGTAAATCCCTCTCTCAAAACAGGTCTACCACCAATTTTTATAAGTTCCAATGCTATAGCACTTTGTGCTAATGGTATTACCTCTACAGGCAATGGAAATTTCCCTAGGATATCAACTTTTTTTGATTCATCTACAATGCAAATAAACTTCTCAGAGTTATGAGCGAGTATTTTTTCTCTTGTTAATGCACCACCACCACCTTTAATCATATGAAGATATTTATTAACTTCATCAGCACCATCAATATATTTTGATAACTTTCCTACAGCACGGAGCTCATTTACATCGAATCCATTAGCTTTTAATAGTTCCGTGGACTTAACTGAACTTGATACTATATCTTGTATTTTATTTTTAACTTTAGGAAGATATTCAATAAGAATATTAACTGTCGACCCAGAGCCAATACCCAATATCTCACCATTTTCGATTAGATCGAGGACTGATTCCGCTACTTTACGTTTCTTAGAATTTTGATCCATTTTGAAAAAATATTATTTTTATAGTATACACTATAAGAATACTGCAAATGAGCGATAACTATAGAAAAAATTGTTACAAAAAAATATTAGACGCATCATCAGTCTATGATATTGCTATTAAGAGCCCGATGCAGTTTGCACCTAAATTGTCATCAAAACTAAAAAACAAAATTTATATTAAGCGTGAAGATCTACAACCAGTCTTTTCATTTAAGTTACGAGGTGCATATAATAAAATTTCTAAAATTAAAAACCCGAAACACATTGTAGCAGCATCAGCAGGTAACCATGCACAAGGCGTTGCTATGACATGTAAAAAACTGAAAATTCCATCCTCTATTGTAATGCCATCAACAACTCCATCCATCAAAGTTAATGCTGTTAAGAAATATGGCTCGAAGGTAATACTTTATGGTGATACATATGACGAAGCCTATCAATATGCCATTAAATTTTCTAAAAAAAACAACTTCAATTTTGTTCATCCTTATGATGATATTGACGTTATTGCTGGTCAAGGAACTATTGGAATTGAAATACTTGAACAATTAAAAGTGCATCCTGATTACATTTTTATTCCTGTAGGCGGAGGCGGACTTTTAGCTGGTATAAGCGTCTACTTAAAAACAATCAATCCAAAAATAAAAATAGTTGCTGTAGAAGCAGAGGATTCAGCATGTTTTAATCTTGCATGTCAATTTGGAAAACCAACATCGTTGAAACATGTTGGTATATTTGCCGATGGGGTGGCAGTAAAAAAGATAGGTCTAAAAACATTTAAACTCACAAAAAATATTATTGACTATACGCTTACGGTAACAACAGATGAAATTTGCTCAAGTATTAAAGAACTATACGATGAAACACGAGTAATAGCAGAACCAGCAGGAGCTTTATCTGTAGCTGGTATGAAAAAATACATATCCACCCATAATATCAAAAATAAAAACATAGCTACGATATTATGCGGAGCTAATATGAATTTTGACAGACTTGGACACGTATCTGAAAGAGCAGACATTGGTGAAAGTGCGGAAGTAATATTGGGTGTAACTATCGACGAAAAACCCGGAAGTTTTAAAAAATTCTGCTCGATTATCGGGAAGAGATCGATTACAGAATTCAATTATCGCTATTCAAGTGAAAAAAGCGCGCAAGTATTTGTTGGAGTCAGGACAACAAAAGGATATGAAGAGCGAAAAGACATCATTTCAAAGTTAAAAAAATCAAAATATAAATGTTATGACCTAACAGACAACGAGATGGCTAAACTACACATAAGATACATGGTAGGTGGAACAAGCAACAATGCAAAGAACGAGAGAATCTATAGATTCATGTTTCCTGAAATACCTGGCGAGTTACTGAACTTTCTTAACGCTATAGGCTCAAAGTGGAATATTAGTCTGTTTCACTATAGAAACCATGGAGCAGACTTTGGAAGAGTATTGATTGGATTACAGGTCGAAGAAAACGATTTAGCTAGCCTTGAAAGGCATTTTAGCTCACTTAAATATGAATTCTACAATGAATCAGGCAATGTAGCTTACAGGCAGTTTTTGAAATAAAAAAGGCCCTGTGATAAGGGCCTTTTCCATACTTCTACGAAGAATTAACGTCTTTTACGCTTAGCAGTCTTTTTCTTAGCTACTTTACGTTTAGCAGTTTTCTTCTTAGCTACTTTTTTCTTAGCTTTTTTCTTAGCTACTTTACGTTTAGCAGTTTTCTTCTTAGCTACTTTTTTCTTAGCTACTTTACGTTTAGCAGTTTTTTTCTTAGCTACTTTACGTTTAGCAGTTTTTTTCTTAGCTACTT
>ERZ802822.1798-NODE-1798-length-12589-cov-4.840393_pt1 | contig 12589 bp, 12 predicted proteins | sample MGYA00345649_ERZ802822 | MGnify/ENA primary metagenome ERZ802822 (study PRJEB30503, sample SAMEA104212359) | marine metagenome | biome: Westerlies Biome; feature: [SRF] surface water layer (ENVO:00010504) within the epipelagic zone...; material: water...
TTTAAGATCTATTTTTTTTGCATCATCAAAAAGTCTTGATAAATGATCTTTTAAAAATAAAAATTTATTATTATGATATCGTATTCCAGACCATACACCATCACCAAGTAAAAAACCTGAGTCAAATACTGATATCTGAGCTTTATCTCTGGTATAAAATTTATTATTTACAAATATTTTTATATTTTTATTTCTTTTATCTTTAATGTAATCATGACTTGATGGCATAATTACTCTAATAATAAAATAAAGGGTAGAAATCTACCCTTTATTAAAAAGAACGAGATATTACATAAGAAGTTTATGCTACGTTCTTAACCTTATCCTTAGCTTTATTAATAGCTTGATCAATATCATTAATAATATCATCAATATGCTCTATACCGACAGATAATCTAATATAGCCAGGAGTTACTCCAGCACGAAGTTGATCTTCAGTGCTTAATTGTGAGTGAGTTGTAGAAGCAGGGTGGATTGCAAGTGTTCTTGCATCTCCAATATTTGCAACATGATAGATTAATTCAAGACTATCTATAAAAGTTTTTCCTGCTTCAATTCCTCCATCCAGTTCAAACCCAACTAATGGGCCATTTCCATCTTCTAGATACTTTTTTGCTCTTTTTTTATTAAGACCAAGGGAGTACTTTGGATGAATTACAAGAATTACATTTTTTTTACCTGTTAGAAAATCAGCAACCTTTTCAGCATTATCCTGATGTTTTTTATAGCGAATTGGTAAAGTTTCTAATCCTTGAATAAAGTTAAATGCATTAGTAGGTGAAAGTGCAGATCCTAAATCACGTAATAGAACAAATCTTGTTCGAACAGCAAAAGTAATGTTAGCACCAAGAACTTCAGGCACTACTTTACCAAGTACCCAACCCCAATAGCTAGGTTCTGGTTGATTGAAATTAGGCTGTCTTTCAGGAAATTTTGTCCAATCAAAATTACCTCCATCGACTATTATTCCGCCAATTGAAGTACCATGACCACCGATCCATTTAGTTAAGGAATGAACAACTATAGCAGCTCCATGTTTAATAGGCTTACACGTTATTGGTGCAGCTGTATTATCTACTATAAGTGGAATTCCTAACTCTTTACCTAGTGTTGCAACTTCCTCTATAGGAAAAACATTTAGTTTAGGATTTGGAAGTGTTTCTGCATAAAAAGCTCTCGTTTTAGAATCTGATAGTTTAACAAAAGTCATTGGATCTTTAGGATCGGCAAACCTAACTTCAATTCCTAGTTTTTTAAAAGTATTTTCAAACTGATTCCAAGTACCTCCATATAAATCAGTTGAAGATACTATATTATCTCCAGCCTGACATAAATTTTGAATAGCAAATGCTGAAGCAGCTTGACCAGAAGAAACTGCAACTGCAGCTAATCCACCTTCTAATTGAGCAATTCTTTCTTCAAGAACTGCAGTAGTAGGATTCATTATTCGAGTATAAATATTCCCAAGTTCTTTTAATGAAAATAAATTGCTAGCATGTTCTTGACTATTAAACTGATAACTCGTTGTTTGATAAATGGGCACAGCAACTGAGTTTGTAGTTTCGTCTCTTCTATAAGATCCGCCATGAAGAGCTATGGTCTCCGCGTGTAAAGAATTTGTAGTCATTTTTCGTCCTTTCTCTTTAGTACTATTATTTTGTTAGAACGGTGTACAATCTGAAAATCAAATACCGTTAGTAGTCTTTTAGAATTATTTTTTGAAAAATATATAAAAAAAAGTATATATTTCTAATATTTTCTTATATATTTTATTAAATAAGAAAAATATTCTATTTAACTTATAATAAAAAGAATGGATGTTTTAATGGATAATATTGATAAAAAAATACTAGAAGAACTACAAAAAAATTCCTCTATACCTCTTTCAGAACTTTCAAAAAAAGTAGGTTTATCTAATACACCTTGTTGGAATAGAATTAAAAAATTAGAAGAAGAAAAAATTATTAAATCTAAATCCATTATAATAGATAATAAAAAAATAAATTTACCTATCACTGTTTTTTTATCTATATCAATACAGAATCATACTGAACAATGGTTAAAAAATTTTGAAAAAATTGTCAATAAATATGATCAAATAATTGAAGTTCACCGATTAACCGGTAGGAATAGTGATTACCAAATTACTATTTTATCACCATCAATTGAAGAATATGATAAATTTCAACAAACATTAATAAAAGAAATTGAATGTACAAATATGACTTCACATATTTCTCTTCAAACAATCAAGAAAAATTACAAATATCCATTAAATTTTATCTGATAATCTGTTTGTTAAATATTTATATAAATATAAGAAGCTGGGATGTTAAATAGAAATCTATTTATTTTATCTATAGGTCAAATTTTTTCTTTCACTTCACCTGTTGTTAGTGTTTTGTTAAGTGGGATTATTGGTGCAGGTATGACAAATATCAACTATTTAGCAACACTTCCAACTGCATTAATGATTGTAGGAACAGCTGTCGGTTCATTGTTTGCGTCTAAGATAATGAAAATGAAAGGACGTAAATTTGGTTTTTCTTTAGCCTCAATAATTAATAGTTTTTTTTCACTCATTTGCGCTTATGCGGTCTTAATTAATAGTTTTAATTTATTTTGTATGGGTAATTTAGCTATTGGCCTTTCTGTTGCATTTGCTCAACAATATAGATTTGCCGCAACTGAGTCAGTTGAAACTTCTAATATACCAAAAGCTATCTCCTTAATCCTATTATTAGTTATAGTTGCTTCTTTATTAGGTGCTAATATTGTGTCAGTTACCAAAGATTTTTATATTACAACATATGTAGGCTCATATATAGCAATGAGTTTATTAACAATTATACCCTTTTTCTTTTTTCTATTTTATCAAAATGAAGACAAAGTTGATCAGAAAGAAATCAAATCTCAAAAAACAATATTTCAATTATTATCAAATAAAAACATACAACTATCTATATTAAGTGCGGGAGTAGGCTATACCACAATGAGCACTCTTATGACCGCAACTCCAATTTCAATGAAAATGATGCATGGATTTAGCTTGTTCTCTACTGGAATTGTTCTTCAACTCCATGTCATTGGAATGTTTCTTCCATCTCTTATTACTGGAGATTTGATTAATAAATTCGGTCATAAAAAAATGATTTATGCAGGCATAATAATAATGTTTTCTACGATAGCTACCCATTTTGTTTTTGAAACTTATTATGGCTATATGATAGGACTAATACTTCTTGGTGTTGGTTGGAATTTTTTATTTGTTTCTGGAACAAGTCTCTTGGTAGTTTCATACAACAAGGAAGATAAATTTTTAGCTCAAGGACTTAATGATTTTGTTGTTTTTTCATCTCAATCAATAGGTGCATTGTCAGCTGGAATACTATTATTTTCTACAAGTTGGAAAACTCTTAATTTAATTTGTTTACCATTATTAATTCTTCTTCTATTGTTTTCTTTATTAAATAAAAAAAATTAAAAAATGATTAGAGAAAAAGTAGGCTTTATTGGTTCGGGCTATATGGGTTTTGGTATGGCTAAAAATTTAATAAAAAATTTTGATGTTTGCGTTATAGCTCATAAAAATAGAGATCCTATTGATAAACTAGTTAATCTAGGTGCTACAGAGATTTTAAATTACAATGATTTATTAAATCAAAATTTAGATTGTTTGATGATGTGTGTTACTGATACACCTATTGCTATCAGTATTGCTAAAAAAATAGCTCCAATGATTAAAGAAGAGTTATTAATAATTGATTTAACCACTCATGATAAATTAGGAACTTCAAAAATGAAAAATATATTAAGTTCAAAACTAATAAAATATACTGTTAATCCTGTAATGGGAGGCCCAGTGCAAAGTGAGGAAGGTATTTTAGGTGGTATTTGGGGTGGTGATAATTCAGACTTTGAAGACTCAAAAAAATATCTGTCATCATTTTGTAAAAATGTTTTTAATTTTGGTACTGTTGAAAAGGCAGCCAAAGCAAAATTACTATCTAATTTTTTATCACTCTTAACAACCACTACCGTAATTGAATTTTTTAGATCAGCTAATAAGCTTGATATCGATACTCAGCTTTTATGTGATGTAGCTAAATTGGGTTCTGGAAATTCTGGGGCTTTAGATAGAATTTCAAGTAAAGCATTAAAAGGTGACTTCAAAGGATATGTTTTTTCAGTAAATAATACCCTTAAAGACTTAACCTATATTAGTGACTTGTTGAAAGATTCAAAAAATGGTGAACAACTATCTCAAATTGCAAAAAATTTTTATAAATCTGCTCAAGAAAAAGGTTTTGGAGATTTACTTGTTAGTGAGCTTATTGAAAAAGATTATTAAAATTATATGAGTAAATTAGTACCTATAATTTATATGATTGGAGTGTTACTTTTGGTGCTTCCAAGTTTTATTAGATCTAATAAAAACTTAAAAACTTTTTTTACCAATTTAAGTATTTGGGTTGCTCTTATATTGGTTTTATTTTCTTTCTATTATGTTTTTAAAATCTTAATTTAATAAATATTTCTTTTATTCACTGATTAAATAGTATTAAGCTGTAATATATGAAAGATAAATTCTTAGGAATATTCCTTGGTTTTGCTGGCTATACAATATTTGTTTTTTTAGACTCAATAATAAAAAAATATTTAGTTCAAGATTATCCAGTTTTAGAAATTAATTTTTATATTTGTTTGTTTAGTTTGATACCTATTTCTATAGCGCTACAATTTGTAACAGGATGGAAAGTGTTAATTAATAATAAAGTTCATATACAATTGTTTAGAGGTTTTCTTGGGCTAATTTGTGCTGCAATTATAATAAACTCTTTTAAAGAACACGCATTTAGTGAGATTTATCCTATCTTATTCAGTGCTCCTTTAATTTTAACTTTACTTTCTTATTTTGTATTAAAAGAAAAAGTTGGTCCTAGGAGAATTATTGCAGTTTTAGTTGGCTTTATTGGAGTATTAATTGTTTCAAGACCAGGCACCATTCACTTTACTTTCAGCTTATTTCTTTTGTTTATTGGCGCAATAATATTAGCAGTAAATGTTCTTCTTATAAGAATGTATGCTAATAATCAGTCTTCTGTAGCTTTTGCGTTTTATGGTTTTGTAACAGGCTTAGTTCTCAGTGCAGTTTTTGCATATAATACTTATGTTCCATTAATTGGTAATGATATTTATATATTTTTAGCTTGTGGAATTATAGCTGGAACAGGAGGGCTATGTATCAGCGCTGCATCAAAATCACTCGAATCTAGCCTTTTTGCTCCTTTGCAATATTTTCAATTATTAGCAGGTTTTGTTTTTGGTTATTTATTTTTTTCAGATCTACCTGATTTTTATGAAATTTTAGGATCTGTTATAATTTCCTTAAGTGGTTTATTTATTATCTATAGAGAGTATAAAATTGGCTTAAGACCTTACGTTAGTAAAGAAAGTAGAGTTAGAGACGTAATTAATAGAGGTCACTAAAATCAAAAATATTAGTCCTTGTCATATTATAATATTTTTATTATATACGAAATCGATTTCGTATGAATTTAAAAGATTTTTCAAAAAAAATAGGAATTAATCCATCAACTATTTCTCGTGCTCTTAATAATTATCCTGACATAAGTCAAAAAACTAAAGATACAATTCTTAAACTTGCAAAAAAACACAAATATAGTCCAAGTAAATCTGCTCAATTTATAGGATCTATTAAGCCAGCATCTAGCTTTAAGATTTTAATAGCAGATAAAATTTCTGAAACTTCATATAAGGTTTTTAAAAGTAACAATATTGAAGTAGATAAAAAATTTAACCTATCAGAAGAGGAAATAGTATCAATTATTTCAAACTATGATGGTGTAGTTGTAAGATCATCTACAAAAATTACAAAAAAAATAATTGATAAATCTAAACGTTTGAAAGTTATAGCTCGTGCAGGTGTTGGAGTTGATAATGTGGATGTAAAAAGTGCCACAACTAAAGGGGTAATAGTTATGAATTCACCTCAAAGTACATCTAGAACAACAGCTGAACATGCTATTAGTTTGATTTTTTCACTTGCAAGAAAAATACCATTTGCTCATTTTTCAACAATTAGTAAAAAATGGGAAAAAAATCTCTTTAAAGGTATTGAGTTAAAATCTAAAACAGTTGGCTTAATAGGATGTGGTAACATAGGGTCAGAAGTTGCCAAAATAGCTAGATCACTTCAAATGAATGTAATGGTTTATGATCCTTATTTGAGTGTTGATCGTATAGAGTCATTAGATGCAGAAAAATCTTCCTTAGAAGAAGTTTTAAAATTATCTGACTTTGTATCTTTGCACCTTCCAATAATGAGCAGTACAAAAAATATTATTGATAATAAAAAATTGAAGTTAATGAAAAAAACTTCTTATTTAATTAATGCTGCAAGAGGAGGGCTTATAAATGAAAATGATTTATATCAAGCTTTAAGTAAAAAAAATATTGCAGGTGCTGCTTTGGATGTTTTTGAAAATGAACCCCTTATTGATTCACCTTTACATACTCTTGATAATATTATTTTAACCCCACATCTTGGTGCTTCAACTGTAGAAGCTCAAGATGCTGCATCTATTCAAATATCTAACCAAATATCTGATTTTTTAAAAAATGGATCGATTGTAAACTCAGTAAATATGTCATCAATCTCTGGAAGTGAAAAAAAACTTTTGGGACCTTATTTGGATCTTTCATATAAATTGGGCACTTTTGCTGGTCAGCTAACTGAAAATGCAATCAAGGCTATCACTATCGAATATGAAGGTACAGCTTCAATGGTAAACCAAGATTTACTGACAAGAAATATTATACATAATTTATTAGGGTCATTTATTGATAATGTTAATTCTATTAACGCAATAGAAATTGCTAAATCTAGGAATATTAAAATATCAACTTTACAAAATGAACAACCTTCAGAATATAACACTTTAATTAGATTAACGTTAACTACTGACAGAAGATCAAGATCAGTTGCTGGTTCTATTTTTGGAGGTCAACCAAGAATTGTAGAAATTAAAGGCATTAAAATTGACGCTGAAATTGGAAACTTCAATGTTTACTTAACTAATAAGGATAAGGTTGGCGTTATAAATAATGTAACACAAGTTTTAACTAAAAATAAAATTAATATTGCTACATTTAATTTAGGTAGAGTGTCACCAGAAGGTGAAGCTATTGCTCTAATTCAAACTGATCAAATATGTGATGAGCCTATCTTAAATCTTCTTCGTAAAATTAAAAATGTGAATCAAGTTAAATCCATTGTGATATGAGCACTAATGAATTGCTTGTATTAACATTTGTTCTACAGGAGTCAGATAAAAATACTTTCAACAATATAATAGCAATAACAAAGAAATATATACTTTCACTTGATATAAATTTAAAAAAAACTTCAAAATAAAAAAAAAATAAAGCCAGTGATTTTTATTTTTTTGATTCTGTAAATAATTTTAAATTAAAAAATTTAAAAAAAAGATTAATAAATATAAATGTAGATTTGTGTTTGCAATTACTTTCACACAGAAACAAGAAACTTTTAATTTCAGATATGGATGGAACCATAATTGAAAACGAAACATTAAATGACATTGCTAATTTCTTAGGTAAGGGGGATCAAGTAAAAAAAATTACTGACTTAGGACTTAAAGGGCGTTTAGATTTTTCTACTTCTTTAGAAAATAGAGTTCATTTGCTAAAAGGGCTGCGTTTATCCTCTTTAGAGGAAGCTAAACGTATCGTTACGTTTAAAAAAGGTGCTAAGAAATTATTTAAAGTCTTAAAAGAAAATAATTTTACTACTGTTTTAGTTTCTGGAGGCTTCAAACCAATAACAACCTATGTACAAAAATATTTATCTATGGATTATGAATACTCAAATACCTTTGGTGTTATAGGTGATCTTTTTGATGGAACTACTAATGGTCCAATAATTAATGCTAATTATAAAGAAAAAATAGTAAACAAATTACTTAAAAAATTAAATTTAAATAAAAATCAGATTGTTGGTATTGGTGATGCTGCAAATGATATGAATATGTTACTGTCCGTTGGATTACCTATAGCTTTTAAGGCACAAGAAATAGTTAAAGCTAATTTTGAAAACCAAATAAACAATACTGATTTAACGAGTGTTTTATATTTTTTAGGTATTAAGCACTAAGAAGCTTTTTTTCTTTCATGAGGTATTAAAAATCTCTTTCTTAGTCTTAAGTTCTTTGGAGTAACTTCTAGTAACTCATCTTCTTTTATGTAAGCTATCATTTGTTCCAGTGACATTTTTCTAGGTGGCATTAATGTAACTGCCTCATCTGTCCCTGATGCTCTTACATTAGTTAATTGTTTACCTTTTAAAACATTCACATCAAGATCATTTTCTCTTGTATGCTCTCCAATAATCATACCTTGATAAACTTTTGTTTGTGGATCAATAAACATTGGTCCTCTATCTTGTAACTTCCATAATGCAAATGCTACTGATATACCTGTCTCTGTTGCGATTAAAACTCCAGTTCTTCTTCCTGCAAATTGACCTTTGTGAAGATCATAGGAGTGAAAAATTCTATTTAAGACTCCTGTGCCTTTTGTCTGTGTTAAAAATGCACTTTGATATCCAATTAGACCTCTTGAAGGGACTCGGAACATTATTCGTGTTTTATCAGCTCCAGCATTTTTCATATCAAGCATTTCTGCTTTTCTTTTATTCATACTATCAATTACTGAGCTAGAGAATTCTTCATCGACATCAATTGTAACATCTTCCATAGGTTCAAGTTTATTACCTTGATCATCTTCTTTATAAATTACTCTTGGTCTTGAAACTGACATTTCAAAACCTTCTCGTCTCATAGTTTCAATTAAAACACCTAATTGTAATTCGCCTCTACCACCAATTTCAAAAGAATCTTTATTACTGTTTTCCATAAATGTTATAGCAACATTAGATTCTGCTTCATCCATTAATCTTTGACGTATCATAGTTGATGTTACCTTAGTTCCGTCAAGTCCTGCGAGAGGGGAAGTATTTACTGTTATTGTTATTGACATGGTAGGAGGGTCAATTCGTGTAGACTTAAGTGGCACCATCACTGATGGGTCACTAATTGTATCTGACACTGAAGCATCTTTAAGTCCTGCAATACATATAATGTCACCTGCTTGCACTCTCTCAACTGGAATTTTGTTATTACTTTCAAAACGAAAGAGTTTAGTCATTCTACCTCTTTCAATAATTTTTTTATCTAAACTTAAAGCATGAACACTTGCATTTACATCAGCAATACCTTGTTCTACTCTTCCTACTAAACATCTTCCTAAAAAAGGATCTGAGTCTAATAACGTTGCAAGCATTGCAAAGGGTTTATCTAATGCAACCTGTGGTGGAGCAACATAATCAAGTACTAAATCAAGTAAAGGATGCAAATTCTCTCTTTTATCTTCTAGTTCTTTTGTGCACCAACCATCACGACCTGACGCATAAAGAATAGGGAAATCTAATTGGTCATCATTTGCTTCAAGAGCAACGAAAAGATCAAATACTTCATCAACCACCTCTTCAGGGCGCCCATCGCTTCTATCAATTTTATTAATTACAACAATTGGTTTTAATCCTTGCATCAAAGCTTTCCCTAATACAAATTTAGTTTGAGGCATTGGTCCTTCAGCGGCATCAGTAAGTAAAATTACACCATCTGCCATACCTAAAACTCTTTCAACCTCTCCTCCAAAATCTGCATGACCTGGTGTATCAATGATATTTATTCTAGTATTTTTCCACGTTACAGAGGTAGGCTTGGCTAATATAGTAATCCCTCTTTCTTTTTCTAAATCTCCAGAGTCCATTAATCTTTCATCAACAGATTGATTTTCTCTAAAGCTACCGCTTTGTTTCATGATATTATCTATTAGCGTGGTCTTACCATGATCAACGTGAGCAATTATTGCTATATTTCTAATATTTTCAGTCATTACAAGATATCTTAATTTAAAAGGGGCATTAGATTAATTAGGATGAATTCGCCACCCTTAAGTTATTTAAATACGTTTATTATTCAGTAATGTCATCTTCCGTACCTTTTGTTAAGTCACACAATTCTAAATAAGATAGTCCAAACACAACATATGGATGACCCGCTGCTGCAAAAACTTTTTTATATTTAGAAAGATTGTTGTCAATAAATATTGATTTTGGTTTATTATCAAGTGCTATTGGAGACACCCCCCCAATACTAAAGCCAGTAAACTGTTTGCATTCATCTGCTGAGGCTTTAATAATAGGCTCGTTAACTAAATTAGTAATTTTGTCTAAAGAAACATATTTATCACCTGAAACAAGACACAAATGATAATTATTTTGAGCATCTTTGAATAGCAAGCTTTTCACAATTGACCCAACTTTAGTATTAAGTGAGTTAGCTGCATCTATTGCAGTTCTGGCTGTATTATCTAAGACAATTAAATTTATTTTTTTGTCATAATTATTCAGATAATTTTTAACTTTAATTACAGATTTTCTTTTAATTAGATCAGACATTTTGAAAGTTTATTTTAGTGATTTAATTGAAATAATTTAATAACATTTTTTTTCTAGAATGAATGAATCTTATGGACAACTTCTACCTATATAACTAATGACACAAATTAATTCGATATTATGCATATAGTTAAATCAAAAAGAGTTAGATCTACACCCTATACTTCACGAATAGAAAAACAGGGAGTTTCCGCCTATACAACCTATAATCATATGTTATTGCCTGCTGGTTTTGAATTACCTATTCAGGAAACATATTACCATTTAAAAGAACATGTTCAAATTTGGGACGTTGCTGCTGAAAGACAAGTTGAAATTACAGGTCCTGATTCAGCTAAGCTTATACAATTAATGACTTGTAGAGATTTATCTAAATCAAAAGATGGTAGGTGTTATTATTGTCCAATAATTGATGACCAAGCTTGTATGGTAAATGATCCAATTATTCTCAGAATTAATCAAAATAAATGGTGGATTTCAATTGCTGATTCAGATGTTATACTTTTTGCTAAAGGTCTTGCTATTGGAAAAAAATATGATGTTAATATCATAGAGCCAAATGTAGATATAATGGCTGTCCAGGGACCTAAATCATTTGCTTTAATGGAAAAAGTTTTTGGTAAATCAATTACTGAACTTAAGTATTTCCGTTTTGATTTCTATGACTTTAAGGGAGTCAAACATTTGATTTCAAGATCTGGTTGGTCCAAACAAGGTGGATACGAGATTTATGTGGAGAATACAGAATCAGGACTAGAGTTATATGATTATTTATTTGAAATTGGAAAAGAATTTAATGTTAAACCAGGATGCCCTCATTTAATAGAAAGAATTGAGTCTGCATTACTATCCTATGGTAATGATTTTGACTTAAATGATAATCCACTAGAATGTGGATTTGATAAATATGTTAACTTAGATAGTGATATTCAGTTTCTTGGAAAAGAAAAACTTATACAAATTAAGTCTGAAGGTATCAAAAAAAAATTAATGGGTGTCAAAATTGATCATAACAAAATTAATGTATCTAAAGCTATTGATATAACAGTTAATTCAAAAAGAATAGGAGAATTAAGATCTGGTGTTTATAGCCAAACTTTTGATCAAGTCATTGGAATTGCTATGGTAGATAAACCTTTTTTTGAAATTGATACAAAAGTTGAAATTATTATTAACAATGAAACTAAAGTTGGAGTTCTTTGTAATATTCCTTTTGTTTAAAATTACTCATGTCTCATAAGGATATTTTTTTAGCAATATTAGTTCCATGCGTTTTAGGGTTTGGTTTTGTAATAGCAAAACCTGCTATGGAGTCTTTTCCACCCATATTACTTAATGGTTTGCGTTGGTCACTATCTGGACTGTTGATGTGTTATTTTTTTCCTTTTCCAAGAAATTTTATTAAACAAATGTTTGCAATTTCAATAATTGGCGGTTCTATTCAATATTCTTTAAGTTTCTATGGATTAAAAATGCTAGATGGTGCCTCAGCAACACTTTTTGTTCAAGCTGAAATACCTTTTGGAATTTTAATTGCTTATTTTTTATTAGGTGAAAAAGTTCCTCTTAAAAATATAATAGGACTGATTGTTGCTTTTGTTGGTATTGCTATCTTGAGTGGAAATCCTAATCTTGAAGGTAAAATGATTGGTGTAATTTTGATTCTTTCAGGCGCTTTTCTTTGGTCACTCGCTCAAGTTTTTGCAAAAGATGTTTCAGAGAAGATAGGTGGTCTGGCATTAACGGCCTGGTTAGGTATATTTTCAGGTCCGCAATGTATAATTGCTTCATATTTTATTGAGGGAAATACATTAGATTACATTAACAATGCCACTCCTGAAGCATGGATAATAGTAATTTATTTAGCAGTGGGTATGAATGTTATCGGGTATAGTTGTTGGTATAGTGTTCTATCAAGAAATCCCGTCAATAACGTGATGTCTGTATTATTACTTTTTCCCATAACTGGTTTGTTAACATCTATATTCATTCTTAATGAAACACCAAATACTTATGCTTATT
>ERZ802822.1799-NODE-1799-length-12580-cov-7.184036_pt1 | contig 12580 bp, 4 predicted proteins | sample MGYA00345649_ERZ802822 | MGnify/ENA primary metagenome ERZ802822 (study PRJEB30503, sample SAMEA104212359) | marine metagenome | biome: Westerlies Biome; feature: [SRF] surface water layer (ENVO:00010504) within the epipelagic zone...; material: water...
AAACATAATAAGTAACTCGAAATCACGGTCTCGACTCTACTTTTATAAAAAAAAAAATCATGTAGTTGGCCAAAAATAACCACAGTGGTCAAAAAATTACCATTCATGAGTGATTATTTTTCTCTAGAATATTTGTTTTTCGAGGATCACTCAAACTAAGTGGCTCAAAAAGAATCTCTTTTGTTAAAAATTGATTTTGAATAAAACCATAATTTACAAATTTATCATCATCGTATTTAACTTCACCTCCCAAAAGAGGTGCTATCACAATTTTTTGCAAAGAGGGTAAAGCTTTAACGATGTCTCTTACCTTGGTACTAATATTGATTTCATTACCATTGTACCAGTAACCGTCTGAAGTAAGTAAAATTTTTGGTTCTATTTGACCAAATCTGTCTAAAACTCCTTCAACACCAAAATCTGGCGACGCAGAGGAAAATATTGCACCTATAGATGAAGTTGAAAGCACCAACGATAGTGGTCTCATCATCCCTAACGACTCGACCGGTACATACTACGACAGCTACAACAGTAGCGATTTGACCTTCCAATTGAAGAACTCCTTCATCCTCGTAAATCAAAACATTAGCACCATAGATGTCAACTTAACGGACGAGTCTGGTATAAAGAGAAACAAGTTGTACATTTCCACCTTCAGACCCGATTCCATCAACGACATCATCGACTTGAACACATACATTCCAGGCACGGACGAGTTCAACCACAAGTTTTTCACAGACTTCAACTATTTCCAAAACGACCATATGTTAGCGGTAGATGATCGTGAATTCTCGCAGTATCTTCCTTTCGGTTATATCACGGGTGAGTTAGTGGTGTACAACAAAACCAAGTACTTACAAACCACTAACCAAACGGACGATACGAACAAACACTTAATCCAGCACATCTCCTATTTCGATGTTCCCGTTGAAGACGAGGATAGCGTAATCTCATCCACAGGGACAAGGGAAGACCTCAGTCCGTTCGCCTCTTCGTACGACACCGATTCTAACGAGGCGAACTACTTTTACTTTGCTCCCAAAAACACGGAAGACAGAATTGATGGTTTCTATCACTACTTCATAAAATCCACCTTGAACGAAATCACAGACACATTCGGTGGAGACTTCTTACTCTACCCCAAGATCACCTTCCGTAATTGGAAGAACGACAGAAACGACACCTCCTTCGAAGTGGTTCCATACGACGAATGGGACATCATCGACTATGTGACTAACCCTAGTCAAGCGACCGTTGTGCCTAGCAACATTGACGCCTCTTGGAAAAAGTCGTTGATGGAGTTGACCTTCTCCTATTTGAAGTACGGCAAACCTGGTAAACTGAACCCCGTAGACATCACGGTCATCGAGGCTGCGCTCCAAGATCCCACCATCGTGGACTCACCCGAGAGCTACTCGACCATCTCCCGTTCATTCAACGGTGTCTCCATCGTGAACGCCGTAAGATTCAGCAGCGACATATTCGAATTCGATGATAATGGTAATGATATAAACATTATTTCCCCGGCGTAAACACCATTCAACCTTTTAAAATACAGGAAGGTCATCTTAACCTTACAGTTAAATTAAAAATGACTTCTTTGAAATTCCCCCGGGATACTTCACAAAATTACTATCATGCTTACCAAGAAGGAGCCTCAATGAGCTCTGACTACTTTTCCATGAATGACTTACAAGGATCCAATATAATTTCAACCGTTTTCAACTCCTCGATGAGTTCTCCTCCTTACAGACACCTCAAGTATATTGACTTAGATCAACCTTTAGAGAACGAGACACAACCTTTCCTCAATAGCATGTCTCCTTTCACGATCGATTTGACCGTAGATTTAGACCTCGAAGACGCCGACACTTATTTTGATAAAAGCAGAGTATTCTTTTCTATTGGTCATCAAGTGTTTGGCAAAGCGGGTGGTGTCATCACCGTTGGTACTAACGCGAGCGACACATCCAACAAGCGCAGACCCGTAGTGGGCGTCACGACCGAAACCTCTACCATCAAGTCGCTACCCTTGACGAGTTCTATTGAATTGGACACTTCCGGAGTGTACACTTTTAAGCTTGTCTTCAACCCTCAAACCGAAGGAAACAATCGCCTCATGCTCTTTCTTAAAAAGGGGGATGATAGTTTCAACACCCAGTGCCATGGCTTTGGTTTGTCTATCAATTACAACTACAACATCACCAAACCTAGATTGTACCTACACACTTCTGGCTGGACCAACGAATATGGTTGGAACAACACCTTCGACTACTCCTACGGAACGCTGACGGATCAATCTTTGACCGTTTCTAACGGAGTCTTCTACTCCCAAGAGTTTTTGATGGAGAGTCTTGCCGATGTTGTGTTCGAACAACCTAGCATGGAGCAACCGGATGGCATTGCGGCGGACTCCGGAGTTATATCTACCGATACCAATGTCGAATTGTATTTGTAAGTAACTAGCGCATAAGTAACTAGCGCATAAGTAGCGAGTGCATAAGTAGCGAGTGCATAAGTAGCGAGTGCATACCACACCACTAGAAAGACTAGTCCATAGGAATTGAATTCATATCTTACAGGAACGAAATAACATACTCGATTAAAATAACCTTCTTTTAATCGCTTATTAAAAAAATGATCACATTAACTTGGCCATACGGACTTAACAGTTATTTTGCAAACAACGGCTATGATGAATCAGGAACTCTCATAAATAATTCGAGTTATTTTAAAATGAAAAAGTTCATCTCGGAGCAAGAAAATATCGATAATATCATCACCACGAATTATTTGAATTTGAGTTCTGCAGATGATAAACCTTATTCGAAGATTTTCTTTATTGATTTGGACGAAGACTACACCTATGAGGAAGGAGCATCCAGGATTCGCGAAATTGACCCACTCATTCAATCTGGAAAGCCGTTCACTATTGACGTTACTCTCAGTATACCCGCTGTAAACGACTCGTTCTTCTACAAATCCCGCGTGTACTTCTCCATAGGACAGAATATTAGCGGTGTGGGAGGGAACATCATCACTGTAGGTACCAACGCCATGCACGATCCAAAGAAACCTGTCATCGGAATGATCACCAAAGACGGATCTATTAAAGCGCTACCGATTGTAAACGCCTTAGAGTTGAACTACGAGACGAAGTACACATTTCGCTTAGTTCACAATCCTAGCGCGGTGGGTGAACGAAAGCTCATCCTTTTTTTGAAAGATTTGTCCGCTCCTGAAAATGACTTCGTTTTACAGAGCACCGCGAACGGGCTATCTTCGTACCATCATTACATAGTCTCCAAACCAAGACTTTATTTCTACACATCGGGCTGGACAAACGAATATGGCTGGAATAATACATTTGATTTTTCGTACGCAACCATGGAAGACGATGCGAGTCCCATACAAGTCTCCAATGGAGTCAAGTACCCAGATAGCTACATCATAAGCAATTTGGAGGCTTTAGAGTATTCTGAACCAGAACTGTCTTTCACGAGAGGAGAAGCAGTTCTGTACGACGACGCAGGAATTCCTAGAAACGCATATATTTCATCCAATTCTACACTAAACTTTTATGTAGATATAGACCCTTCTGAATAAAAGTTTTGTGGTCAACCATTTCTCTTTTCTTTGATATTTTCGTGTTTAATTTATGATTCCAAAAGATTAAACACGCAAATATACACCAAATAAACTTTATGGGGTTTTCATTCATTTATATATATTGTATTCCTTCAACTTTTTTTATGCATCTAAGTAAATGAGCTTGAATTTAGGGACCACACAAATCATCATCCGGAAAGAAGATGAAAACGGGAATCTGAAAAACATCATCTGTTCTGAGGTGATTTCGGACCAATCTGGGAAAAGAAAGTTCTCTGGGAAAATTCCATCCGATTTCCCTTCGGGAAATTTACAATCCTCTAGTAACAGCGAAGTTGATGTTGTTATCAAGATTGGTGATGTTGAGCTCAGTAAGAAAGAACTTGGTGATAGCTTGAACACTCCTGAGTTACCAGATATCGTGGTTGACAACGAACCTCCTGAAATCAAAGTGGATTTCTTGAACATCGACGGACAAAACATTAAACTAGGATTTGGCTACATTGCGGACAACAATATCGTCGTTGATTCCGAAGCCGATAAGGTAAACGGAAAAGGGAAGTTTCAATTGGAAGATAACCTAAACAGAGGTAAGAGTGGTATGCACTTACCAGACACGCCCGGCAATCCAAGAAAACCAGGGAAGAACATATCATTCGCAGTAATCGCCTTTCCTTTTCACAATGGAAATCTTTACTATATACCACCAAATTACGATTGGAACAATGCAACCGTAATTGATACTAGTCAGTTTTCGGACTCGGCGTTCGTGAAACAATTCGTAAAGAACCAACTCGAAAAGAAGGTGGACAAGATCAAGGATGGTCAACACAATCCGGAGTACTTACCCATCTCCGAGTTCGAATTCGCAAAGGATAGCTCCGAGACTTTCAAACTCAGACATAAGAAGACACAAGATTTCATACAAGATTCTGACGGCAGTACTCGCCTCTCCATCGAATTGAGCGCCACCGCCGATTTGATTACCGGATACACGGGTCTGTATAAGGTGTACGCGGTCGCGAGTGACCATATTAACAACCATTCCGCGCTCACCGTTGTGACCACTGGCGAACTTGACAACACCATTCGTGTTCTTGATGTAGAGCCTCCCATCGCACTTCTTACGAATGTATCGAGCACCACGACAGGAACCCCTGAAATTACAATCGCTGGTTACTACTACGATTTGGTGACCCCTGTCAACGCGTATGTGATCATTCTCGACGAAGACAAAGACATCTACACATACTCCGACAGCTACGGCTTCGCTAGCGCGACGAGCAACCAAGACGCCAACGGCCAAGCGCTCAAATCATTCATGGAAACCGATGGGGTCGTCCTCGACACAGATGCGCTAATCACCGATTCTAACGCCGGGAACTTCACCTCCAACTTGACTCAGTATTTCGACGGAAGTAATGTGGTACCGATTGTCGCGGGTAAGGACTACTATGTTTACATGATGGTATCCGAAACCGCCGACGGTGTGGGTGATTCTGAGGCGTTCTACCAAAACAATGTCTTCAGCAAATCCCAAAAGGTCTCCTTCTCGCAAGCGATAGATGATAGTAGTGTCAGTGTATCGAGTCCCGATAGCACATCCGTTACTGATGATGAGATTGTATCGCATGGTGGTGTGGTGACTTTCAACTGGGACATGAAGTACGAACATGACGATATCGGCGCATTCGCTCTCGAAGTGACAAATAACGGTACCACGGTTGCTACGATATACACGGTGACGAAATCAAACCGTCCAACTAAGGATTACACAGTCTCCTACACTTTGAACGATACTGACTTCGTCAACGGTTCTGTGGAATTCTCCCTGGAATTCGTCGGAACCCAACAAACCATCACAAGTTTCGGCAAAACCTTTCACTACCAAAAGACCGTATCGGTCAACGACGCCGCTACTGACGCAGACGGTAACTCTTGGTACTTGTCCGCGTTAGCCGACGGTCCATCTTCACACAACACCTTACAAATCAACGAGGTACGCAAAGCGATCGAAAACAACCTAACGATCGTGAGTAACCCAGCGATCTATCTAGGACAACCCTTCGATTTGAAGATTTTCATCGATAACTCCTTAAGCGAAACCGTCTCCAACATCACAAGAGTGTCTGATACGAACTACACCGGTCTCTCGAATTCCATCACCCTTTCTAGTTTGGATGAAAGCACCCCTTACGATGTCAAATTGGGTTTGGAGATGAACATCAATACTAGCCCTACTATGACTTCGGAGAGTTCTATAATTCAGATAAATACAGGGTTTGATTTTCCTCTTATATCTGGTGTAGGGAACAATATACCAGCAAACCCATCTTCTGGTTCGGAAATGAAAATTACTCCACCAAGTTACAATGTTTCAGATAAGACATCGACGGTGAACACATTCGCCTTTTGCATTAGTACAGCGGACAGCGCAAGTCTCAGTAACGTCGAACTTTACGCATTCGCCAAGGAACAATTTGACAAATCGGATACCATATTTGTTCGTAACAACCTCGCAAAATCCGAGACACATACATCTACACCAAGTGCGTTCAAACGTTATTTTACCAGTTCAAGTATAAGGAGTGCGTCCGCCTCTGTGGATGGTACTTTGTTGACCAAAACGATTGCTTCCTATACAGTGGTACTCATCGCGGAAGATAACTCCTCTAACTCGAACTATGTGGTCAACAGAGAAGCTTCAGTTACATTCTCCAATTTGAAAGAACTCACCATTGAAACCGTAACCACTAACAACACTTCGGACAACCGATTCGCCGTAGAAGACGACACCATCACCGCAACTTTCAACACGAGATTCAATGCGACCGCGAGTGACTTCGTTATTACTGTCTTAGGACAGGGGGTCATACCAACATCGAGTGACAACAAAAACTGGGAGTTGACCTTTGATGTACCTTCCAACTACAACTCGAACACATTCTTCAACCATTCTATCATTAGCTTTGCGTATGTAAGTGAACTGAAAACGACCTTATTTGATAAGCAAGTATACATCAAGACGCAAGACATCGCGGTCAACTTCACAGAGGACAATGTTATCACAGGAGACTCCAACTTGAGCGACCGTCAATTCCAGTTCCAAAACATCGTTCTCAACGAATACAACGAATTCGTATCTAGCTCCTCGGATGTAAACGCATACGACGGGTACGAGTTCAAATTTACGGCGTCCAACAGCAAAGACGAACACTATCTCGTGCTGTCTAGAAAAGGTAGCGATTCAAATGACCATACTCTCGACACTCCCATTGTTCAATCACAATTCGAATCCCAACTTATAGGTGGTTTAGAAATGGGTGAAATTTACAATTTGGATTTGGAAGTCACCGATCCGGCGGGAAACACTTACAAGTCCACCACCTTAATATTTCGTACTTACGATACCCAAAGTATCATACGAGAACTCGACGACACAAGTCCCGCTATTATCAACCCAACTTTGGTGCAACCCACTTACAACTTGAGTGGTTACGCGTACGATAACATTGATGTGTTCAATCTGTACCTCATTGTGTCTAGTCAAAACATCGACGAAGCGCAGATGTACACCATGACCCAAGACCCTACTTACAAGAGTACCTTCTTGATAGACAACTATGTGCCTGGTTCCATCACCCAATCGAACTCCGAGTGGAGCGTAGGTCACATCCAAAGGGAACATCTTTTGTCCGGTTCCAATGTCATTTCCGAGCTACCTCTCACGAACGAAACCCAATACTTCGCGTACATCGTGTCTCGTACCTTGAACTCCAATGTGGAAGTGGACGATGAAGACAGTGTGGGTTTCAACAAGATTTCTTTACCCGTATTTCACCAAAATGTCACCGAGGAATCCTTCGTATCCGACAACGAAAACAGCTCCTTCGCCGAAAACTCGAACAATGTCACCTTGAACTTGAGCGCCTTGACATACTTGGCGAGTTCGTCTAACATAGTCTCCAAATTCATCGTTACGGACAGTTCAGACTATGAACTCCAAAGATACACTCCCGTCATCGAACACCAAACGAACATTAAGGTGACGATGTCTAGTGGTAAATTCGTCTTCGATCCCATGCCTTCTCGTTTCATCCAAGGGCTCGCCTATGTCTTCGACCAAAGCGACTCCACAAACATTACCCATCCACTAGGGTACTTAACCACAGACCATGCTGGAGAGACTCCCGGTATCACCACCGATGTGGTCAAAACAGGTACACCTGGAGAACTAGGTGCATACACCACGATGATCTTTAATGATTTGGCCTCTAATGTGTATTTCATATGCGAAGCTCACCCTGCAATGGGCGATTCCTTGAGAACCATGTTAGACGGAATGACTGGACAAAGAGGGTTCCAAGTGTTCCCGGATGACGACACACCAGACACCCTTTGGAAGGCGACCTTCAATGTGGCGGGAGCCGAAGTTGGTAAGCTCAATTATAGCCTCACTTTGAGCCCAGACAAGCCTCTATATCAAGGGCACGGTACAACGATTAGCTTATCAAACGACCCGGCTCAATTCATCACTATTCAGCATCAACTCGAGTTGCAACCATTTAATGTGAATAGCATCGATGAAACATCCTTTACTTATTCTCTAAACCAAATGATCAATAGCGCAACTAGTCCCACTTTGGAGTTGAACGAGTTTGCTATTACCGTTGATTTTGAAAACGAAGACGACCCGAGCCAAACTATTCAACTAATCAACAACTCCAACATATCTAAATCCGCTCTAGGATCTCTACCTAATTTGAAGGATGGTTTGAAAGAGGGGTCCTCTTGTAAATTGAGCGCCACTGTGACTGACATTTTTGGTAACACGGACACCGTCTCCACTTTCATTATTGATAATGCAGGTTCTAATGTGGATTCGTTCACCTTATTGAGTTCCCCTCCAACGATAGTAACCACCGCACCAACCGTATCTACTTCTGGAGACATCTCCGTGACCGCTTCCGCCACTTTCAAGGACGAACATAGCACATTCACCGCGTACATGGCCTTATTCAAAGGTGATCTCACTACAACTTTGACTAAATCTCAAGTGACTGACTTCTTTACTACCACGACTACTAACATAATCACACAAGTAGGTATTGAAAACACAGATTTAGATATTACCCCCCCCCATAGATTCACTGGATTCTTCAACACCATCGATACCCCTTCTTTCAAGGAAGGCATTGTTCCCGCAGATGGAACAGATTTCACAGTAGTATACTATGTGGTCGATGACTCTGTACAAAAGAATGCGGTGTTTTCTTCTTCTAATGTATCCTTTAACTACACTCAATATTGTACTGATATTACCCTTGTATCCGATACCTCGACCGCTCCTTTCTCCAAGTCTGGAGATGTCATTACCTTGTCTTGGACTTCCACATATACAAGCACCTCGAACATTTTCGATGTGACCATTAACGGTCAAACTGTAACTGTAACTGCAGAAGAAGATGGTTCAAGTGTCCGTTGGACCGCGACATACATTGTTCCCACCGACATCATCACCAGTACGGAGGTCAATTTCAACATAAGTCTAGCCGGAGTCACAGGGATTAACTTCGATACCGTGTCTACCGGACACGCCATTTACATCCACAATGTTCGTCCCACGTACACTTTACAGTTTAGCACGAAACCGCGAACATCCGCAAGGATTGTGCTCGATAACCTTGAGTTGACCTCTTCGCTCCCGACTGCCCCTGCAAATGCATATTTAGATAATTATTCTCTTACAATAAATGCTGATAGCGCGGTAGGTACTAGTGCCTCTTCTACCAAACCCCTCACTGGTGACAATTCGTGGGAGTATGCAGATAGTGGTACCGAATTCACTATTAGTGGATTGACTCCGGGCGAATCGTACACGGTCACAACTTCCATGACCGACCCCGCTGGAAATACATCAACCACAAATCCCTCTCTCGCCATATTCAAAGTCTTGGACGAGGTAATTCCCACCTTACAGTCGGGAGAGGGTGAAGCTATGCGCATCATCCCTCAAACAGAGCTTACGAACCAAAGGTATACCATTGGTAACATTAATGTGAGAGACACACACTCTTCGTATAGTGTGTACGCGGCTCTTCTCGAGTCTCGTTCGAATGCGGTCACCATCGACGAGTTAGTAGCTTTGTCCGCGGAGAAGAAACAAGTCGTCTCCAACATCGATCCGGTGCGCACCTTTACCGAGTCCAATTACGCAGGACCCTTCGAATTCACCTTCGATAGCTTCATCGACGCGAACAACAACGAAGTGACGGGCGCTTCCAATGTTTTCGTAGTGGGACAAGAGTACACCTTCTTCGTGTACGCGATTGATTCCGCGGACAACAAGTCCGAACTCAAGAGTCTCCGTATAATCACCCAAGAGATGCCGGGATACAACGAGGAGGAGGCGGATGAGAAGCAAGTCCCCGAGGGTGTCAATGAAGAAGATGTCAAAAACCAAAACACGAATGTCGATCCAAACACAGAGACTTCCACCACCCAAGACGAGGACGGCAACACAATGACGGGTAACGAAAACACCGTCGCTACAGAGAACGAAGACGGAACGGTGACTAACGAAATCCAAGAGGGTGGTGCGATAATCGCCGACGAGGACAACAATCCTTTGTACCCCAAAGACGAGGACGGTAACCGCGAAACAGACGAAGATGGCAACCCCAAAACAGAACCAAAGTTCACTCGTACCATACCCAAGGTGACTCCTGGTGCTTTACCCACCGCCTCCAACCCAGAACCTCAGTACTTAGAATCGATTGACGGTGACCATTACGTTCGTTTCAACTCGGACGGTTATCTCGAAATGAAATGGGGTGGATCCAACTCGGAACCGTTCGTTGTCCCGACACCGCTCCCTTTCGAGAACGGACAACCTTACGAGCTTTCGTACACCGTGAACGAGGAATCCAACACCATCGGTGTTATTGTGAATGGTGTAGCGTATGTGTATTCGCCTGACTACGATGTGGAGACCCCTCCAGGTAAGCCTCTCTTGACAGGTGGTTTGGCAAATGACGGAGATACTAGTGATGTCTTGAACAGTTTTGTTGGTTTGATAGGCACCCCAAACACCATTACCGATGTGTTAGACCAAGAACAAATCAACTCTATCATATCAAGCAAAAGCAAGCTCATGGAGTATATGTTCGACCACCTCGAACCCGGTGCGAGCAACGAACAATTCGAGAACAATCTCAATGACATCATACTTCCGCTAGTCGTACAAGGGTCTAATGTCCAAATCGACACCACATACCCTCGTGCAGGTAAGGGGGCCTACCAATTGGACTCATCCTACCACCTAGAGGCCGACATCTCCCCTGAGCTCGGCTTGACAAGTCTCTCCATGACGGTGATGTTCTGGTACAAATCCAGCGACAACAGCTTCGGTTCCAACTTGATTCGTTTAGAAAAGGACAGTAATAACTATGTGGAGATTGGATTGATTGATACCGAAATGACTATGCGTATACAAAACGACACAGACGGTCTTAAACAAGGTTCTAGTGCAATCTTCAATTCTTTGAGCCCGAACAACTGGAACCATTTGGCGTATGTGCTCATCAACAACGAAGTGTACTTCTATTTGAACGGTGAATACAAGGGTCCTTCTTTAAAAGGCCAAACCCGCGAAGAGTTCACATTCCAAAAGATAATTGTAGGAGAAGGACCTTCTCCACAAGGAAGCATCGACTTGTTGTCCGTGTACAAGATCAAAGTGTCCCGCACATCGGTCATCCAAAACATGAAGGAAGCCATACACAAGCGCATGATCCTTCGCTACGACTTTGAAGCGGCGGTACAAGATGGCCAAGTACAAGACGAGTCCAAGTCCGCGGATAACCACGCCCATTTACGCGCGTATGCCGACGGGGAGACTACGATCGTAGACAACGCTCCAATCAGTGACCATGCGATGAACTTCGATGGTGTCGACGACCATCTCGAAGTCTACGGGGACCTCAAATTGGACCTCTCCAACTTAGAAAACGCCACCTTCTCTTGCTTCGTGAAGACCCACGAAGAGCAGCCCAATGTAGGTTCTAATGCTTACCTTCCCATCATCGACAAGGAGAACTCGTACAAGTTCGGTATCGACTTCAGTCAAGATACCGTGGGAACAACAAGAAAGGGTATCGCCAAACTTCAATTGTACAACCACGAGAGAGGCGAGTACGAGATGCTCCCATCCATCAATCCTAAGGAGGGCTTAGCCGCGCTGTTGACCCAACATAGGCGCATCTCAAATAGGGATAAATACCCGACATACTATTCCTTGACTACATTTGATAGCAACGCAGAAGGCATGCCACAAACTACTTTGACCGTCCTCCCGAACTCCTCCGGAATTGAATTCGACGCTTCGGGGTCCAATTCTCAAAACTCGGTCACCGTTGAAAACTCGATATCGGAGGAGATGACCCTCAGTATGTGGGTCAATGTGAAACAAGAAGACATGCATAAGAACATGGCGTTGATGTCCGTGGACGACGAATTCACCATCGGGTTGAACAACGGCGCTCCTTACTTCGTGCGCGCACCCAACTTCTTCCCCAACTACCAAGTGCGCGCCTCGGAACTCATCGACTTATCTAGTGCGAGTGTGACTGAGGTACCTAATTGGCTAACTTCAAACACTTACTCAAACCTAAACAATATGTTCGATGGTGACGATACCACTTCTGCTGTATTTTCAACCACTTCCACTGGAGAAACCTACTATGGTTTAGACATTGATCTAGGTAACACGTATGTTATTACCCAATTACAAGTAACACATGCTGGATCAGATAAGTATAGTTCCACATTCTTGTTCGGTTCTTCAAATAGTTTGTCAGAACTTAATAGTAAGATAGGTTATACACAAGTGAAAGAGGCTTTTGACGGAAGATCTGGTGGGGTAGATGAAAGGAGTGCGAATGAGGTTGGAAGTGGAGAGGCTGTACAGACG